>Ga0102812_10001415_pt1 | contig 16654 bp, 16 predicted proteins | sample ColrivemetaGS713_FD_79334 | JGI IMG/M metagenome (GOLD analysis project Ga0102812, IMG submission 79334) | Estuarine microbial communities from the Columbia River estuary - Flood tide ETM metaG S.713 | ecosystem: Environmental > Aquatic > Marine > Intertidal zone > Estuary | place: USA... | reverse complement strand
CTGTACCTTCTGAATAGTTTATTTTTGAATTTGCTTGTTGAAATGGTTCAAATATCTCTTTCAACTTATCTTCACTTATTCCACGCCCCGAATCCTCTACACTTATGCATAATAATCCTTTAGTTGCCTGTTTCCCGTAAGACTCCGTTAAGTTTGCTTCAATTGCCGACCAACTATATTCTTCTGATACGTTTGAAATATCTCGTTGATAACATGCTCTAACTTTCACAAAACCTGAAGTTGTAAACTTACTTGCATTTCCAACCAAGTTAATTACAACCTGTCTAATTTTGCCTGCATCAGAAAAGCAAAAATCAGGTAAATCTGGTTGAGTTTCGATAAGTAATTCTAAACCTTTCGCTTGTACATCTAATCGAAACAAATTATCAATATCGGATAGTAATTGAGTTAGTGAAAAATTGTCGAAATTAATAGGCATTTTTCCAGCTTCTATTCGAGAGATATCTAACACTTCATTGATCATATCCAATAAATGATTTCCACTTTTTAACATGGTTTCAATATAAGATACTTGCCGAGGCGTTAAATTGGTCTCTTTAGATAATATTTGCGAAAACCCAAGAATAGCGTTTAAAGGAGTCCTTAGCTCATGAGATATACCAGCTAAAAATGCAGACTTTGCCTGATTTGCTTTTAGTGCATCATTTTTTGACTCTATGAGATAATTTTCAATTCGTTTTTGTCTTGTAATATCATGTGAGATCATTACAAAACGATAATCGTTTTCATCATCATACCTAATTAGAGAACCGGCTGTGTTATAAGTTCTCCATGTTCCATTTTTATGCTTCATTCGGTATTCAGACAAGGTTAGTAAACCTACCTCACTTAGTTTTTTTAACTCTTCTCTAATTCTAGGACTGTCATCAGGATGAATGAAATCGAATGCGTTTTTATTTATCACTTCATTTGGAGTGTAACCTAATAAAGTCTCATGTGAAGGACTTGAATAAAATATCATTCCATTTGGATCAAGCATGGAAATCAAATCTGCAGCATTATCTGATATTTGTCGGAAAATGAACTCATTTTTCTCTAATTCACGAGTTCGATTCTTAACCTCACGTTCTAAAAATTCATTTTGCTGAACTAGTTTTTTCTCTCGATAAGAAATTCCCCAATAAATAATCAAGCACGTAAAGACAACAATAAAAATGTAAAATTGAGCAGTTTTATAAAACGGTGGTATTATCCGCAATTTGAAATTCGAGATCTTATCAGAAAACACTTTATCATTATTTGAAGCTATAAACTCAAACTGATAATCTCCTGGATTCAAATTAGTGTAGATTACACTATTCTTTCCCGTTTTTTCTCTCCAATGAGTGTCAAAACCGACAAGCCTAAATCGATACACATTTTCTTCAGGGGAAGTGAATTCGAGTGCATTCATGAGGATTTCATATACATGCGATCCATAATCAAATTCAATTTCATCATTTGGTTTTAAATGAAAAGAATAATCTGTACTTCCCGTATTAATTCTCAATTCAGAGATTTGTTGACTTGGCTTGTGCTTATTATTTTCAATATCATTTGGATTAAAATAATTCACTCCATTTATTCCACCAAAGAAGAACTGCCCATTTTTGGATATTGTAAAAGCATTAAAATTAAATTCAGAACTCGAAAGACCATCAAATTGTGAATAATTTCGAATTCTTTTGCCATGTGCCATTGTACTATCATCAATTAGCTGACTAATACCCCTATTTGTACTTACCCAAATTGAATTTAAACTATCCCTTGCTATTCCATATACATAATCGTTAGAAAGGCCATCTTTCATAGTATAAACATACAAAGTTGAATCAATGAAACGATTATAATAAACAAGACCATTTTCAGTTCCCACCCAAAGATTGCCATTTTTATCTTCAGTCATCATATTCGTTGTTTGACTTGGATTAATAGCTTTTTCTTCAGGAAAAATTTTAAAATTGTAAAATGATTTTGTAGCTACATCATAACGACTAATTCCTTCATCATGGGTAATCCAAACAGTACTATCATTGGCAAAATAAAAATCCCATATTGTATTAACCGGTATGCCTTTTTCGCTTCTTTTATCATGTTTAAACCAGTCTAATTCTTTGGTATTCAAGTTATAGACTCCCATTCCACTAACTGACCCAACGAATAATAAATCGTAATGCTTATTATACTCTATAACATTGATATACTTAGATTTAGTAATCTCTTTATCTTTAACTTTAGTATATACTTTAGTTTTTCTGTTAATTTCATAAACACCTGAAAATGTTGTACCTATCCAAATTGTATCATCTTTACCAGTAACAGAAATGATAAAATCTCCTACAGCTCGAATAGGTTCATTAATTTTATCTAAGACAAACGTACTTTTGGTAAAATCTTTATTTAACACAGCGAGACCGGTTTCAGTAACCACCCATAATTGATTTTCAATATCCTCATAAATTGACCAAATAATTGGGCTTGGTAATAAATGATTTCCTATAGATTTAAATTTTTTAGGTTTTAAATCTATAACTAAACTCCCATTTAATTCTGTCCCAATCCATAAGTTCTCAGATCGATCTAAATACATACTAAAAACCCTATAGTATGTCTTATCTTCGGTGAACCCCAATTCTTCAGTAAATGTATCTTTTTCGCGATTGTATTCAAAAAAACCTAAACTATTTCCTACCCAAAATCTTCCTTTATAATGCATTTGAGAATGAATATTTGCCCCAAAAGCAGCACCTTCTGTAGTTACCGAAGCATAACTGTAGGCATTTTCCGTTTTGGGATCAAAACGGAATAAACCACTTTGTCTAGTTCCCAACCAGATATCACCTGAAACAGGATCTTCTGTAATCGATAAAATATCTTTAGGAAAATCATACCTTCCCTCAACTCGAATTGATGCGTAATGTATTAAGGTATCCTTTTTTTCATCATACTTTAATAACCCTGAATCAAACAAGCCAATCCATAAGGTTCCATCTTTACCTTCAACTACTTTGTTTATATAGTCAATTGGATAATTTGATTTTGATGCAAACTTAGGTTTATGAAATGTAATTCCATCATAGGTATAAACTAAACTGCTCCATGTTGCTACCCATATTCTGCCCTTACTATCCTGAGACAAACTAAATATATGCTCATGTGGCACCCCATTTAAGGTTTCTCTTTTTGAAGTATCGGTGGGAACATGAATAAAATTTTGCTCTTCAGAATTAAAAATATTTAAACCCCGATTTGTCCCTGCCCACAACCTTCCAGATTTATCATATAAAAGAGTATTTATCCATCCGTTTGACAATGATGTTGAATCATCTCTTTCATACTTAAAAACTTCAATACTAAGACCATTATACCGGTTTAAGCCGTCATTTGTGGCCATCCATAAATACCCTAATGAGTCTTGAACAATATTTGTAACGGTATTTTGTGACAAACCAAATTCATCACCAATATGTCGATAAGAAAATTCGTATTTTTTTTGCGCTTGAGCCCCATAAGCTAGCATTAACACAAAAATAATTTGTGAAGTAACATGGAAAATAGAACTCAAAATAATCCTTAACTTCATAGACGGAATGCAATTAATAGGCAATCTAATAAATTTTTAACCGAAATCGTAAAATAAATTTCTGAAATGAATATTGACACACTCGATTTTTCTAAAAACCAAGGTCTAATACCAGCTATTATCCAAAATGTACATAATGGACAAGTTTTAATGCTTGGATACATGAACAAAGAGGCACTAAAACTAACCTTAAGTTCTCGAAAAGTAACCTTTTTTAGTCGTTCAAAGCAAGCAATTTGGTTAAAGGGGGAAACTTCCGGAAATTTTCTTCATGTTGATTCCGTTCAGGCTGACTGTGACAATGATTCCCTCCTAATTTTTGCTAGTCCAGATGGCCCAACTTGCCATACAGGTAATTCAAGTTGTTTTTTTGAACTAGAAGACACACATAATAGCCAACAATTCTCCTTTCTTGCAAAACTAGAAAATCTACTTAACGAACGAAAAGAAACAAGACCTGAAGGCTCATATACAACCAAAATGTTTGCAAAAGGTCTAGACAAAATTGCACAAAAAGTTGGCGAAGAAGCTGTAGAAACAGTAATAGCGGCTAAAAACGAACCCGCTGATGAGTTCATTTATGAAGCTGGTGATTTATTATTCCACTTAATGCTGCTTTGTGTACAAAAAAACATTCCAATGAAAACTATTATTGATGAATTAGAAAGCAGACATTCTAAATAGTTTTTTAGATACTTATTACCCTAAAAACTCATTGAACTAATTTCAATTAAATTACAATTCAGTGAGTTTTTTTTATGATTGAGAAGGATTCTTAAATTTTGGGAAAGACGAAAGAGTATATATAAAAATATTCTTGAATTATACGTTCATTTTCTATTGTAGTAGATTTAAAGCCGAATCAATACCTAACGCTTAATAATTACATGATACACGTCTAAGGTATTTCATTTTTTAATTACATCTTGTGAGTAAATTTAGGTCTAGTCCATAAATACATTAATTCCGTCGGTGCGAATTAAGTCATAAATGGCGTCGCGGTATTCCTCAGCTTTAAATAAATACCTTTTATCTTGCATTAGAATTAATGTTGTCAACTGATTATACGATTCTCTAAATTCCCCTAAATAATAGTACGCATGAGCTTTATACCAAAATAACGAAGCTAAAACTTCTGCATTTTTTACAAACCTAGACTGAACAGTTCTACACATTTCAATTGCTTCTTGATTTCTGTTTCCTGCCAATCTTAATTCAATTGCAAAGCACCATAAAAACTCATCTAATTTCTCTACTTTTTCTTTATACAATTCAAATTGTAATAAAGAGTCTGCTTTAGTGAATAATCCGTCTCTTACAGCCTGCTCAATTAATGCTGCGTTTTCCGATATTTCCATCATTTCTCCAGTTGGAAACTCTTGTGGAACAAAGTCTTTCATTATTCTAGTGTCCATAAACAATTCAATGTAAACGGCGACTAAAATAACAATAAGAGCAAAAGTACCTAGTGAAGCTACCAAGCTTGGCATATCAATTAAGCCACTTCCTTTTGAAGGTTTTGCTCTACCCGATTTTAGTAACTCTTTAGCCTTAGCAGCGTCAATTGACCTATAGTCAGGATTTCTATTCATTCTTTTTTTTATTTTGACTCAGAGAGTTCATTTGAAAAAAACCGTATCGGTTTAAGCGATGGGGTTTCAAAATCTTTAATTAACTGTTCTTTTAAAAATGTTGGTCTTATCATTAAATGCTTAAACTCTTCTAAAGATACAAAAGCTGAATCAAGAATATATTGCTTAACTCTTTCAGGGTCTGTCCCTATAAGTAGTTCTCCACTCTCGTAACTACATTTAAAATAAAATTCAATTGCATGCCAAGGTTTGTTTATGTATTCATTCACATACCATAAATCATTTACTTGAACAGAAATACCTGTTTCTTCAAGAAGTTCTCTTTTAACAGCATCTTGTAATGTCTCCCCAAACTCAAGACCTCCACCGGGCGGCATCCAATAGGGATAATCTACTATTGGTGTTTTTAATTGAACAAGCAAAACGGAATTCCGATGAATCAAAATTCCGTTTGCTCTTACTCGTACTTTATAATTTAAATGCTCATCTACCACGAAATATCGCTTAAGAGTTAGCTAAAGTAGCTGCTACAAACGAACAGAATAATGGATGTGGTTTTCCTACAGTACTTCTATATTCAGGGTGAAATTGAGTACCAACAAACCATTTATGTTCTGGTATTTCAATAATTTCAATCAAGTCTTTATCAGGATTTATGCCTGAAAATACCATTCCTGATTCTGCTAATTTGTAACGAATATCGTTGTTAACTTCAAATCTATGTCTATGGCGCTCAGAAATATCACCATCAACATAAGCAGATGCAGCATGAGTACCTTCTTTTAATCTACAAGGATACATTCCTAAGCGCATTGTTCCCCCTTTTCGGGTTAGGCTACGCTGATCATGCATCATATGAATAATTGGAAATGGGGTCTCTTCATCAAATTCTGTTGAATTGGCATTTTCTAGATTACACACATTTCTTGCAAATTCAATAACACTAACTTGCATTCCTAAGCAAATACCAAAAAATGGGATATTTTGCTCTCTTGCAAATTTCACAGCAGCTATTTTCCCTTCAATGCCACGACCACCAAATCCTGGTGCTACAAGAATTCCAGAAACATCGCCTAACATTTCAGATACATTTTCCTCATATAAATCATCAGATTGTATCCATTTTATAATGACCTTGCAGTCATTAACTGCACCGGCATGGATAAACGCTTCAGTTATTGATTTATAGGAATCATGGTGTTCAACATATTTTCCGACTAAAGCAATCTGAACCGATTTGGATGGATTTTTCACTTTGTTTACAAAGTCTCTCCATTTGTCAAGCTCAGGTTCATGCTTGGGAATAAGGTTTAGCTTTTTGATTACTCTTACATCAAGCCCTTCTTCGGCCATTAATAGTGGTACTTCATAAATTGATTTAGCATCTAAACTTGCAATAACATCTGCACGTTCAACATTGCAAAACAAACCTATCTTCCGTCTTATACTATCATCAATGGGTACTTCAGCCCTACAAACAAGAATATCTGGTTGTAAACCAGACTCATAAAGAGTCTTTACGCTGTGCTGAGTTGGCTTTGTTTTTAACTCGCCTGCAGCTTTTAAATAGGGAATTAACGTTAAGTGAATGGATAATGCGTTCTCTTTTCCAACTTCATAGCGTAATTGACGCATGGCTTCTATGTAAGGTAAACCTTCAATATCACCTACAGTACCGCCAATTTCAATAATAACTACATCAAAATTGCCAGATTCTCCTAAATGTAAAACTCTACTTTTTATTTCATCTGTTATATGAGGAATTACTTGAACCGTTTTACCCAAATAGGCTCCTTCACGTTCTTTAGTAATTACATCGAAATAAACGCGACCGGTTGTTACATTACTTTCTTGAGATGTTGGAATATCTAAAAATCGTTCATAATGACCCAAGTCCAAATCAGTTTCTGCACCATCGTCGGTTACATACACTTCTCCGTGTTCGTAAGGGTTCATTGTTCCGGGATCCACATTTATATAGGGATCCAACTTCATTACTGTTACTTTTAAACCTCTTGCAATTAATAGTCGGCCAAGAGAGGCGCAAATGATACCTTTTCCTAGTGATGATGTAACACCACCGGTCACAAAAATATACTTTGTGGTCATGAATTCTGTTTCGAGTGAATGGATAACAAAGATAGGGCTAGATTCACGCGTTTTACAAATAAAATCTACTAATTTGTCATTTTAGTCTTACCAGTATGAATTCGCAATAGGTCATTCCCCCATTTTGTTTCAGGAGTAATTGTTCTCCATGCATCTTGAATGCTTAGAGAATCAATTCGTTTTGACACAAATGCGAATTTTGCAAATCCTTCTGCTTCAGCTTCTTCTTGAACTTTAAAGGGTTGAATTCTTCGGCCATTACCTATTGCACCATTAAAAGTTATAAACCCTTCTAATAAGCTCTGAATATCGTGTTCAACTGCAATTTTTAAACTTGAGCCACCAAATTCTGCCTGTAATAAAAATTCTGAACGCTTTCTAAAATGCCCTGCTTCATAGTGTCCAAAAAAATGATATACCACTGCTGAGTATGAATCGACTGATAAGCTATCCCAATTTCGTATCATAGCGCTAGAAAAAACAGCATAACTAGGTGGGATATACGTTACAAAGCTATTTATTGAATCTGGATAGACCCAAAAAGACCATTTAAATGTTCTCTCAATTTTTTTCTTTTTAAAAATTGCCTCTTTCTCAACATCCTGTTGAATCCCCTCAAATGTCTTTAAATTTTTCTCACCTATTTTTTTATACCCGTTTTTTAAAAAGGTGTCTTCTATACCCAATAATGTTTTTTGCGAATACGACCCCGAAGAGTATGGGGCTACAATTTCACGATTACAGGATAAAAAAAGAAGCGTACAAAATAGTAAACATAACTTTTGCATACATAAAGATACAAATCTACCTGAAAATAGATTGACCAAATGAAACTCAAGCTTATTGAAGCTTATGAAAATAAATCAATGCTTCTTGGACTTTTTTACTTTGCTTGTAAAGCATAATTAAGTTCAATGCAAAAACTCCTAGTAACCCAAATAACCAAACTGGTGTTAAACTTGTAACTCCATATTGATGGGATAGAAAAAAAATGGCTACAAATACAGCATTTGCAAATAATAAACCTTTAATTTTCTTTCTTCTCTTCTCTAATAACGCGATTTTTTCTGATGTATTTTCAGGAATTGGCTTCCCTCTAAGTTCTAATTTGAACAAATAATTGTACTGCTCTTCAGCACTCATAATTTAATTTTGTGAATTTATAACTCGTTTAATTGCTTCTTTATATAGATTATCTAATTCACTTTTTTCACTAAGCAACTCATATAGTTGATATAGACCAATCATAGTGGAAACGCTTCCAAAAATACTCATTAAAGAAGCTAACCATAGTGGTGAGATATGACCAATTATTGATAATGTTACCACACACAAGCCTATACAAAAAAGTGTAATAGCAGAAACTAATGTTAATGGAGAAGCCGACTTCATGCGACTAATTATTGCTCCGTTCAAACCATACTGTAAAGGTTTTTTCCTTACTTTTGGTTCACGGGTAAACTGCCCGCCGTTGTTTGAATTGTTTGATTTCGCGACCATATTATAACTGAGCCTAGTTGAACTATAAACAAAATAGCAAAATGCTTTTATATATCTAAATCTAATATCGGAAATGTCGGAAAAACATGAATTTTATATCTACGGACGAAACCCAATAATCGACAAGCTGACTAGGAGTGCTGATGAAGTATCCAAAGTCTATATCAAAGAGGGGACAAATGATTCGCAGATTAAGCATATTCAACATTTATGCTCTGAAACAAAGGTTCCTGTAAGCTTTGTTCCAGGTCGAAAACTATCAGAAATGGTGGGACGTGGAGTTAACGACCAAGGTGTTGTAGCACTTACCAGTCCTGTAGCCTATTCAGACTTTGAAGACTGGAGAAAAGAAACCGACCCAACTACAAATCCAGTAATTCTTGCACTATCTGAAATTGAAGACCCTGGCAATTTTGGAGCTATAATGCGTAGCGCCGCTGCTGCTGGAGTAGACGCCATTTTAATACCTAAACACCGCCAAGTACCCATAACACCGGCTGTAATCAAAACTTCTGCAGGTACTGCAGGAATTGTACCTTTAGTTCGGGTAGGAAATTTAAACCAATGTATTAGTGAATTGAAAGATTCTGGTTTTTGGGTTGCTGGGCTTGACTCAACTGCGGAATCACCTATTTGGGATCATGACTTTAAACGCCCATTGGTACTTATTTTAGGTAGTGAAGGAAAAGGAATTCGAGAAGCTACTTTAAAATTATGCGATTTACGTCTTAAAATCCCAATGATGAATAAAATTGATTCTTTGAATGTTTCAGCTACTGCAGCTGTAATATTATTTGAGATTTTAAGACAAAAACAATCTTAAGCTAAGCAAAGCTTACTTTTTTGATTGTAAATCCGAATTCAAGGCCCGTTTCAGTTTCTATTGCAAACGGGCTTCCTCCAAAATATCTTATTGCCATTCCACAAAAGGCTAAACCTGCACCTGTAGTTTTTATAACTCCTTTTGAAAATGCATCACTATCTTCATTTGAAAAAGCATTTAAATACAAGTTGGAAAATAGTACTACATCCTGATTTTTTAAACCCTTGAAACAAACCCTAATTTCATCGTCTAAACCCAAACTTGTTATTGTAAAACCAATCGTAGCACGATTCACACTAAGTAAAACTAGTAATTGAAAGAGATTATCCAAACAACGTCGAATTGAATCATGATCTGCTTCACAAACTAAATCTTCTTCAAATTCTTTATTTACATTTAATTGTTTTTTAGCCCAAAAAAATTCATTTTCTTTAAAAACACGCTCTGCAAGGGAAATTATATCAATCGATTCGCTAGTATAAACAATTGCATTTTCACTTAAAAAAACTAAATCAGACCAATTCTGTAATTGATCAATAAACTTTTGAGCAATGGTTTGAATATAGTTGGCTTGCCATAATGTGGCTGAAAAGTCATATGATTCACCTAACTCATCTTTAGCCTCTTCAATACTTCCTGTGAGAAGTTGCGTAAACATCGAAATATTACCTACAGGTCCCTTTAAATCATGCGTTAATAAACCAATAGTTTTAATGTCAATTTTCATGGGTCTAAAAAAATCCGTACCAGATTCAGTTCTGGTACGGTATTGTCAAGAATATGCTACTTAAGCAAGATTTGCAACTATTTCTGATTCTGCGAAGAAATATGCTGCTTCAATTTTACCATTCTCTACTGAATCGGAACCATGAACACAGTTTTCGCCAACGCTATCAGCAAATAATTTACGAATTGTACCTTCATCTGCATTTGCAGGGTTAGTAGCGCCAATTAATTTACGATAATCAGCAACTGCATTTTCTTTTTCCAAAACCATAGGAACGCAAGCTCCTGAACTCATAAAATCAACTAATTCTCCAAAAAATGGACGCTCACGGTGAACATCATAAAATCCACCTGCTGTATCTTGGGTTAAACGTGTTAATTTCATAGCTAGAATTTTGAATCCAGCTTCTTGAATACGACGTGTTACTTCTCCAATAAGATTTTTACGTACGCAATCTGGTTTTAAAATTGCAAGTGTTCTTTCAACTGCCATTGGTTTACTCTTTTTTATTTTTGGGTTTTATAGATTCTTTCAGTCTCAATCAAAATATTTAAATTCTATATATTGAAGACGACGATGAAATGTGAGTCTGTAAAATGTATTTTTTACAGACTCAAAAGATACAGAAACTTAAACTTAGGTTACAGTGTTCTTATGCTCTAATGTAGTTTTCAAATGCATTTATTGCTTGTCATTTTTGGAAGATAATTGAGATCAAAATCTAAGTTAATCGGGATTATCCAGTATGTTCAGAAATTAACTTTGGCTCTGAAGTGTAAGTAATTACCGATTTTTTCTCGTTAAAAAACAAATCAATTTTACCCACATTGATTCCTGCATAACCCACTTGATTTACAATAACGTCTCTCCCAAATTTGTTCTTAACAAGTGTAGGTTTTTCCAAAAAGGTATGTGTATGTCCACCAATTATTAAATCAATATATTCTGATTCTGCTGCTAATTTTAAATCGTTTGGCCTTTTAGGATCATCTGGATAATCATAACCAATATGACTTAGGCAAATAACGAAATCACATTTCAAATACTTCTTAAGGTTCGATGAAACTCCTTTACCCACACTTATAGCCTCTCTGTAAGCAAAACCCGTATGATTTTCTTCTAACACAAGCGTATTAAAATCAATTCCTAATCCAAAAATCCCAATTCGTATTCCATTGATTTCTTTTATGATATAGTTCTTTACATGTTTTTCAAATCGCTTATCATCTATTCTGTAATTCGAATTAACAACAGGTAGTTTTAAACTTTGTAATGAATCTAATAATCCTTCAACACCATTATCAAACTCATGATTTCCTAAAGTTGTGGCATCATACTTAATTTCAGACATTAGATTATAATCTAACTTACCCTTAAACAAATTAAAATAGGGGGTTCCCTGAAAGACATCTCCAGCATCTAATAATAAGGTGTGAGGATTCTCAGTTCTAACTTGCTTTACATACTTTGCTCTTCTGGCAAAGCCTCCCATATTTGCATACTGAGGATGATCTAGAGGGAACGGATCTATTCTTGCATGAGTATCATTCGTATGTAAAATCGTAATTTTTTTAAGTTTTGAATCATTTTCTAAAAATGCGCCAAATGTTTGTGTGGGAATTAGAGCTGCCGTACCTATTAATTTTAAAAAATCTTTTCTTTTCAAAACCTAACTCTCCCATCTAATCTCGCTTCTAATACTTTTCTATTCCTAACGTACTCAAGAATTATTTCACGTATAAGCAAATTTGTTTCCTCTTTATTTTGAATTTTCCATAATTCTGGAATAAATCCACCACCATTTACTAAATAATCATTGGTGGCTATAGAATACAATTTATCTTTTTCAATAGGTTGCCCTGAAACCACAATGTCTTCAGCCTTTTCGTTTACAATTCGGAAGCGAACACCACTAATTGGCTCTCCTCCTATCACTGCAATTTCATCCAAAATTTGTTTTAGTTCTTCACCAGTTACATTTAAAATGGACATTTTATTTTCAAATGGCATCAGTTCATAGACTAAGCCAATTGTTATTTCACCTGAACCTATATCCGTTCTCAGGCCCCCTAAATTTAATAAGCCTATATCAACATTTTTTTTTAGAATGAGTGAGGCACGTTCTCTTAGTGACTCTGCAATAATATTTCCAAGACTACTTTCAGGTTTTGCTCTGGTTAAATCAGTTTTAGCCAAACCTACTTTAACATTCATTGTTTTATTTAGGGAATCCTGAAAAGGCTTAATTATTCTCCATATTGCAGAATCAACACCAATAGACTCTCCCATATTCTGCAAACGAAGCTCATAGTAGGATAACTCGTAATCTTTTTTTGATTTTTCGACAGTCTGACAACTCCAGACAAACGAACTTAGTATAAGTAGACTGAAAAGGGCTAAACTGTGTAAACGCATTTATTTAATTGCCGTTCATCATACGTTTCATAAGTAAATCTTGAAAAGATAACAAGCGAACATTTTTTGGTACTTCAATTTTTGATACTTCTACTTTGCCTTTTTTCACTTCTGAAATTTCAACCTGATTAACTAAGGTTCCTTTTTTATAACTGTACACAGCCATTGGAAATTCACCTTTTTTCAGCCATTTATTGCTCCCTGAAACAATCGTATCTAGAAAATCCCAATCTTCTGCTAACATCCCTAAATTCACATTTAGTTCAGTACTTAACCAAACATGCAATTCTTGATTCGGATCATCTGAGGATGTAACGATAGTTTTAACTGACTTATATCCTGCAATTTTTTTGGTTTCTTTAGTTACTTTTAAAGTCACTTTGGGCTCATTAATTCCTTTTTCGTCTCCACCAAATTGTTTAGCCATATTTTTAACCATATTCATCATGGCTTCAATGTCTGCTTTTGAAATTTTAAGAGCTTCATTATTCATGTCTTTAGAGTGAATAACTAAATCTTCCATATCTAATCGTATCAAAACTTCAGAGACATCATCCGTACCTAACATTTGCATGTTAACGGTCCGTTTATTACTCTCTACTTTTATTCTGTTTGGCGTTACAAAGATATCAATAGTAGAATTATCTTTTTTCCCACCTGAATAATTGGTTTGAACAATCTTTAATCGCCCCTCAAAAAATGTTTGCGCTGAAACTGAAACACTAAGAACTAAAAGTAGAGTGCTTATGTGTATGAGTTTATTCATTATTTGTTTTACTAACATAATCTCATATCAAATTAAAATGGTTTTTGTAGACCTAACAGAGTATTGACCCAAACTATTGTGTAAACAAGCAAAGAAAAGAAATAGGTTTTACTCCATTGTGCATCAATTTCATTAATATCTGCGGAATTATTTATCAATTTCTTCAATTTTGAACTTCCAGGCATTACAACTGTAAATACAATTATCATTGCAATAAAAAATAAGACTTGCTTCCAAGCCAACCACCCATAATCTGCAAAATTAAACCAACCAAATTGAGGTCCTGTTTTTATGGATGCCATCATTCCGCCAGTTAAAAAAATACCTAAGAAACCCAGGTGTCCGCCCATGGTACTGAACAGTCTTTCTTTTCGCATTAAGCTTGGTTTTCCATCACTTGTTGCTTTTCTAATTTTAAAAAAGAAGTAAATACTTACAAAAAATGATACCAACCAAATAATGTAAGAAACAATGTGAATGTTTTTAATTAATTCGTAATTCATATATCTATTTTAAACTCCTGTTAATATTGCTTTTGCGACCATAGCACGACTTAAACTTCCAATTAATTTGCCTTCTTCAACAACTGGAAGTCGACGAATATTCTTTGAAAACATATATGCTGCAGCTTTTTGTATATGTGTAGATCGAAGAACGGTAATTGGATTTGTTATTACGATGCCCATGATCGTTTCAGTCGCTGAAGTACGACCTTTTTCTGTGAATAATCTAAAAATATCTTCTAATGATAAACCTTCAGCAATTAGTTCATTGTATTTAGGCATGCATTTTCTAATAAGATCCCCCTCAGATAAAACCCCGATAAAATTACCCAAGGAATCAACTACCATTAAATCACTTGTTCCAAATTTAATAAAGGTCTCAGAAGCATGAACCAAAGTTGATGTCTCTGCAATTATTGGGGCATCTTGTTGAAAAATATCTCCAACTAACATGATACTCCTCTTCTACAAATAAAAATTACCATTAACTTATCCATTGTCATCGTTATACATATCGTTAATAATCGTTTCATAATTTTTCTCAATAATCTTTCTCTTCACCTTCATCGTAGGTGTCAACTCACCACTATCAACAGTGAATTCACTTGCTAATAGTTTGAATTTTCTAATTTTTTCATGAGAAGCCATACTTTTTGAGAAGTTTTTAACCTCTTTATCAAAAACAGCTAAAATTTCAGGTTTGTTGATTAAATCGGAATAATCAGTGTACGATATTCCCTGTTGTGAAGCATACGTTTTTAATTGCTCAAAATCAGGAACAATTAGCGCCGTTATAAAATTTTTCTTCTCGCCTAATAAAACAACCTGATCAACCCAAGTACTTGTCTTTAACGAATCCTCAATTGGTCCAGGATAAATATTTTTACCACCTGCATTTACAATCATGTGTTTAATTCGGTCTGTAATGCGTAAATAACCGTCATCAAAACGACCAACATCACCTGTGTGAAACCAGCCATCTTTATCAATAACTTCAGCAGTTGCTTCGGGTTGTCCCCAATACCCTTTCATGATATTTGGCCCCTTACAAATAATTTCCCCCTCTTCACTCGAAATTGAAGTTGGATAATCTTCGCCTTTTACTGCCGCAATTATTTTTGAATCAGATAGCCTTTGAATACCGATGGTTACGTGTGGGAATACATGCCCAACTGTCCCTAATCGTTCAGCACCTACGGGGTTTGCAGATACAACCGGAGACGTTTCGGTTAAGCCATAACCTTCAGCAATAGGTAAACCTGCACTAAAAAAGAACTTTGCAACATCTGCATTTAATGCCGCACCACCTGAAATAAAAAACCGTATTTTTCCGCCTGTTCTATCTTTTAATTTTTGAAATACCAACTTATCTGCTAGATTTTTCTGCATTGAAACAATACCACGTTTACCTTGCCAGTATTTTTCACCAACATCTAAAGCCCAATTAAAAATAGCTTTTTTAACATTACTACCTTCCATTGCACTTTTCATTACAGTATTATACACCTTTTCAAATAATCTAGGAACACTTACAACTATTGTTGGATTCACTTCTGGTAAATTTTTAGCTACAGTGTCTACACTTTCAGCGTAATAAATTTCTGCACCAGCTGCAAGAACTGCGTAATAACCACCTGTTCTTTCAAATGCGTGACATAAAGGTAAAAAAGAAAGCAAGCGATCTGTTTCTTGAACTGGAATTCTCTCAAGTGAGGAGTGTACATTAGTACAGATATTAGAATGCGTTAACATGGCGCCTTTTGGCTTTCCAGTTGTTCCAGAAGTATAAATTAGAGTCGCAAGGTCGTCTTCTTTAACTGCACTTATACGAGATTCAATTTCGGAAAAATTTTTTGTATACGCTGCTTTTCCTTCTTCTTTAACGTCATCAAAAAGGCGAATAAAATCTTTTTCTAGATACGATTTGTTTTTGGGGGCTTCAAATGCAATTACAGCTTTCAATTCAGGACAGTTCTCAAAAACATCAATTGCTTTTTTAAGCTGTATACCTGTTGATACAAAAAATAATTTTGCTGTTGAGTCTTGCAAAATATATTCACATTGATCTGCTGGCAAAGTTGAATACAAAGCAACATTTACCCCACCAACAAAATGCAATGCTACATCAACTACTGCCCATTCGTATCTATTCTCACTTAAAATAGCAACCCTATCTCCTTTTTCAATACCTGTTTCGATCATAAAAGAAGCTAATTCATTTACATCTTCAATGAAATGATCATAAACTAAAGATGTAAAAGGAACATTTGGCGAAGGTTTAAAACCAAAAACAGATTTATTTTTGCCCTTGTAATGAGCAAATAAATTTGTAAATAACTGAGGAATAGTTGAAAAAGGTACTTTAGAAGCCATAACACAAAGTTTGAATGGTTAGAACACAGAATTTTGATGTGTTGTATTTAAATAATCCAATAGATTCTCAATTTAATGAAAATTTCTAACTAACATGAATCAAAAATTTTCGGTAAAATAGGGATATTTTACATATTCACGAACATATTTAGATATGGCTAATAGAGCAACAGAAGAAACTATCAGCGAGGTTAAAGAACTTTTCAGGAATTATCTGAAAGAGAAAAAACATCGGATTACTCCTGAGAGGTTCATGGTCTTGG
>Ga0102812_10001411_pt1 | contig 16675 bp, 13 predicted proteins | sample ColrivemetaGS713_FD_79334 | JGI IMG/M metagenome (GOLD analysis project Ga0102812, IMG submission 79334) | Estuarine microbial communities from the Columbia River estuary - Flood tide ETM metaG S.713 | ecosystem: Environmental > Aquatic > Marine > Intertidal zone > Estuary | place: USA... | reverse complement strand
TAAAGCATCCCGTGCCGGGCGTTACGCGTGGGCAATACACAGTCAAACATATCCACGCCCAGCGCTATGCACTCCAATAGATTCACTGGTGTACCAACTCCCATCAGGTAGCGGGGTTTTTCAGCGGGCAGAATATCACAGCACAATTCCGTGATCCGGTACATTTCGTCCGACTTCTCTCCTACCGACAAGCCTCCAATGGCATTACCCGGCATATCGTAGCTGGCAACGGTTTCTGCACTGGCCCGGCGTAAATCTTCAAACGTACTGCCCTGAACAATTGGAAACATGTTCTGCGTGTAGCCATACTTGTCCGGCGTCGCCTGAAAATGATCCACACAACGCTGCAACCAACGATTCGTCAGCCCCAGAGAATCCTTAGCGTAGCGATATTCACAGGGGTGTGGCGGGCATTCATCGAAAGCCATAATAATATCGCCGCCAATACTCCGCTGGATGTCCATCGCCCGCTCGGGTGTAAAGACGTGCTTGGAACCATCAATATGCGACTGGAAAGTAACGCCTTTCTCTTCTATCTTACGACGATGCGCCAAGGAATACACCTGATAACCACCACTATCCGTAAGGATCGGCCCCTGCCAACCATTGAACTTGTGTAAGCCGCCGGCATTTTCCAATACTTCGGTACCAGGGCGGAGATAGAGGTGATACGTATTCCCCAGAATGATCTGCGCTTTTACATCATCCCGCAACTCATGGGCATGCACTCCCTTGACGGAGCCTACCGTCCCGACGGGCATAAAAATCGGCGTTTCGATCTCACCGTGGTCCGTTGTGATCGTTCCCGCCCGAGCTTTGGAGCCGGGGTCGGTATGTTCCAGTTTGAATTGTAATCGTGCCATAAGTAAAATTCGGGCAGCAAAGGTATTGAAAGTATGGGAATAAGGGACAACAATAGGAGTTCAGCTTGCTTTTGAATGGTAAAAATGATATATTGGTTCAAAATATGAACTAAAATGGTTCACTTATGGTTCGTTTTATAAAATTAGCTAAAATGAAATCAATCACGATTCATAATCTAGATACCGCAATTGCTCAAAAAATTCAGCAAATGGCTAACGAGATGGGTTTAAGTCAGAATAAGCTCATCAAAAGGTTACTCAGACAATCACTAGGTTTGAGCGATACCCCTGCTGAAATGAATAATTTTGAAAAATTCTGTGGCTGCTGGTCGGAACAAGAAGCGAAAGAATTCACGACAAACACTTCTACTTTTGACGCAATTGATACCGAGCTATGGGATTAACAAAAATAATTCTGGACACCAATGCCTACGCTGCGCTCATGAAGGGAGACGAACAAATCCTCAAGCTTATTAAAGAAGCCCAGGACGTTATCCTTCCTGCATTTGTTATTACTGAGTTACTATTCGGTTTTAAAAAAGGGACACAGTCTGAAAAAAACCTCGAAATTCTCGCCGATTTTGAAAGCTACCCCAAAGTAAAAAGACACTATCCAGGCGCTGAGACTTTGCAGATCTTCGCAGAGCTGATGCTCCAGTTAAAAACCGCTGGCCGCCCGATACCTACCCACGATGTGTGGATCGCTGCTATTAGTATTGAGCAGGGAGGTACCTTGATAACTTACGACCGCCACTTCGAACACATCACGGGTCTGCGGCGCTGGCAAGCGAATTGAAAAGCTACGATGCAAGCTCTCCAAGTCATATTTCACAGCATGAAGAAAACGCGAAGCGACCGTGTAAGTAGCACCGAAGTTAAATTCTGTCTGGTCAGACTATATTTCATTACTCCCCTCGTAAAATCAGCAACTGCATCATTTCTTCTGCGGAGGTTTCCCCCTTTCTTTTTATAAAATCACGTGGCGTGTTATCACCAATTTCGTAAGTGATGCCCACAGCATTAAACTGGGTAAGAAACCAGTTTTTGGACACAGGTGCTCCGAGATCGGAAGGACGTTCATTAATGACTTCTCCAATAGATTGGTTGATGCCTAACAACCAATAATCCTGGAAAGAGGGGATAGCCGACGTTGTGGCTTTATTAGTATAGTAAACATCATGATAGGTAGAGTGGAAGTCTAACCCAAGTACCACTTTTGATTTATTTTCTTTAGCTGTTTGAACAATAAAATCAGCTACCTGTCTGGTTTCTGGCTGATTATAATAAGCCCAATCCCGATTAAGATCTACACCTCCGGCATTATGTCTCCAGTGCCCCATATCTACCCCATCAGGATTCATCAAAGGGAAAACCATAATGCGGTATTTCTCTCGAAAAGCCTGGGCTATTATATGATCTGCCATGATTTCTTCTACAAATGCCTGCATAGCTAAATAACCCGTCGTTTCCGGAGGGTGCTGCCTGCTCATAATCACAACAATATCCTTTTTAGTAGCTTCACCTCTTCCAATCTCCATAAAAAGCATCTCACGACCAAGTGTGCTTTTCCCTATATCAGATAAACTTAAATCTGGATGTTTGGCCTGTTCTTCACACCATGCCCTCACATCTGAACTATTTATCAATTCTTGAGCGGCGATCCAGGTTGTGTCTGTATTCACATTCAACGAAATAAACACATGCGTAGAATCAGCATCATATCGTAAATCTTCCGCCACAAGTAAGTTCCATGTTTGACCATCCTTACTGATTTTAGGCCAGTACCGATGCTTGGCACCTTCATAGTGCAACTCTAGAACGACTTTCTTAGCAGCTTCACTCCAAAGCCGAAAGGCATAGTAAGGGCTGGAATTAATCGGCTCATTTTCCGGGGAAATGATCGCTCTGATTTTATCATCATCCATTTGCTCAAAACCATTGAGCCGGGCTCCATCGAACAGATTATCTGCCGAAATACCACTGGCTAGGGTATACACTTTTTTTTCCTGCCTATCAATTGGTCGCGTAGTGGTATCTATAGGTTTGGGGAAATCGTAATCTTTTGCCTGATATGTGCTTTGACAAGTTGAGAGTAAACAAAGGAGAATTGGTAGTAGAAAATAACGTTGAATCATAATATCCGGTTTTAGTACCTAAACAAGCTCTTATTACAGAGCATCCTTTCGCTATTGGATACTCATTTTTTTAAAAAAAATAAAAAAACAGAGTATTGAAATTTACGGGGCTACTCTTGAACATACTGAAACTCACTTTTTCATTCACTAAAATGAACTATATGAAACTTTTCAAACTCCTTTTGTTGGCACTTCTGGTGACAACAAGCTCCAGTCTTTTTGCGCAGGTGACCATTCAGGGAACGGTCACAGACGCAGACAAAACTCCTCTCATAGGGGTCAACATTCAGGAAGTCGGAACTTCCAAGGGAACGATTACCGATATTGACGGATCGTATACCCTAAATGTATCGAGTGCTGATGCAAGGATCATTTTTTCTTACCTGGGATTTGCTAGCCAAACGGTTGCCGTGGCTGGTCAAACTTCAATTGACATCACACTTTCCGAGGATGTAGAAACCCTGAATGAAGTTGTTGTTACGGCTCTGGGGTTTAAAGAAAATCGGGACAGAATGTCTTCTACCTATTCTACCATCCAAGGAGATAAAGTTGTACAACGTGGCGAAAACAAAGTGATTGACGGGATTGGTGGTAAAACCTCTGGTGTGCGGATTTCGGCTACAACGGGTGATCCCGGTGCAGGTGCCAATATCCAAATTCGGGGTCAGAATACCATTACGGGTAGTAGCCAACCGCTGATTATTGTAGATGGTGTACCTTTTAATAATGATTTTATCAGGGGAGGAAGTAGTGGCGCGGATAGCGATGCGGGGGTTTCTCAGCAATCGCGCCTGAATGATATTAACCCCGATGATATTGAGTCTTTCCAAGTGTACAAAGGTGCATCAGCAGCAGCATTGTACGGTACCCGGGCCATGAACGGTGCTATTGTTATTACGACCAAGCGTGGTAGCGCAGGAAATATGAAAGTAAGCGTATCTACCGGATTAACCATAGACGAGGTGAATTTCAGGCATCCTATGCAAACCTTATTCGGGCAAGGTGCCAACGGGAATTACAGCGCTACTTCCCTTTTTTCCTGGGGCGATAAGTTATCTGATCGTGCTGGTGGTGCAGATGAAGTAAACCAGACTGGTCAGTATTTTGATTCCTATACTACCGACAATATCATCTATCCTATTACCACTAAGAATTCGCAGGAGAGTTTCTCGGACAGTAATTTTGATCAAGTCTTCCAGACAGCTTATTCCTGGGATCACAAAATCGCACTGAGTGGTGGTAACGCTAGCACCACCTACTATATCAGTGCTGGTCATACTAATCAGGAAGGCATAATCCGCAATACCGACTACATTAAAACCAACCTGACGGCTTCATTTACGCAGAAATTGTCTGAAAAGTTCAGTGCGGACATCAAAGCCAATTATATCAACAGCTCTTCTAACCGTGCACAGCAGGGTTCCAATACGGCGGGTGTTTATTTAGCGCTGTTGCGTACCCCCACCGACTTTGACATTACCGATTATATAGGCGATCACGTGAGTAGTTCTGGTGTCGTTACGCCATCCAGACACCGATCTTACAGAAGGTATCGTGCCGATAATGATAATGCCATATACAACAACCCACTATGGACGATCTATGAGCAGACCAGCTCTGCAGATGTAAACCGCTTCATTGGAACTTCTGCTTTGACCTATACCGCTAATGATCATGTTAGCTTTATCCTTCGAGGAGGTGCGGATGTTTACAATGATAGCCGTTTATATTTCTTCCCCTACTATACAGCAGGTGCTGACCGTAGGTACGGATTAATAGAAGATGAGGTTTACCAAAACCAGGAATACAATATAGACCTTCTGACTAATTTGAACTATGACTTAGGCAAGAATATCGGTTCCAATATTGTATTGGGCTATGGTATCAATAGCAGAGAAAGAAAGCGCAGTTTTATCGAGGCCGATAATTTTATTGCTAATTTCAGAAAGCCATTCGATGCCAACGAGTTGTCGAAAAGAGAAAATATCGGCGGAGAAGTGGGCTTGACCCTCCGGCGTAATATTCGTTTCTACGGGACGGCCAATTTTGATTTCAAAGAGACGGTATTCCTTACACTTGGCGGTGCCTATGAAAAGCATTCCAGTTTGAATGATCCGTTCTTCTATCCAACGGCTGAATTAGGCTGGATTTTCACCAAGTCATTCGATAAACCTACCTGGTTCAACTTTGGCAAACTCCGCCTGGCTTACGGTCAAGTAGGTAATGTCCCCTTACCTCATCGTGAAGAAACCGTATACGAAGTGGGAGCTTTCTCTTCCTTCTCTGATGGAATCGATTTAGAGAATTTTGGTGGTGGCTATCAATTGGATGAACGGCTGGGTAATGCCGAGCTTTTACCTGAGATCAAGACGGAATATGAAGCAGGCATCGACTTGCGTTTCTTCCGCAATCGAGTTTCCTTGTCTGGTACTTACTACACCAACGAAATCAAGGATGTTTTGCTAGATATTGCACTTACGCCATCCTTAGGGTTTTCGGAAATTTATGGCAATGGTGCTAATATTGAAAACAAAGGCCTTGAATTGGAACTAGGTTACACTTTTATCAAGAAAGAGGACTTTACGGCTTCTATATCCGCCAATTATAGCCATAACAGAAACCTGGTTACCAAAATTGTGGGCGGTGGTGTAGTCGACCTTACACCTGGTAGCTCTGTACAATCTGTAGCCATTGAAGGTTACCCTATGGGGTCTTTCTATACCCAGGGAGCACTTCGCGATGACAATGGTGATCTCATTTTGACCGACACTGGTTTTCCTCAGGTAGACCTTAGTGGCAATCTGGTAGTAGGCGACCCCAATCCTGATTGGCGCGGCGGCCTGGGTTTAAATGTGGGGTACAAAAAATTGAATCTCTACGTTTTGTTTGAAACCAGCCAGGGTAATGACTACTCGGAAAGAACCCGCTTTATTACGTCTTATTTCGGCACCCATGCCGATGTGGGAAATGAAATAACGCTTACAAGGGATTTAGTCAACTTTGCTGGTGATGTTGTTGCTGCCGGGACTACAGTAAGAGGTAATATTGAAAACTTTGGTGGTGGGGATGTTTTGCTGGACGAATCTTACTACACCCTTCTATATGGCTTCGGGGATGGAAAATTGAATGAATTCACCATCAGTGACGGCAGTTGGACACGGATCAGAGAAGCTTCGTTGTCGTATACGATTACTGCTGAGAGTCTCAAAAAGAGTATCGGCATAGAGAATCTTGAATTAGGTATTTCAGGCCGGAATTTAAAAATCTGGAGTGATATCACAGGCAACGATCCTGATATTAATCAGTTTGGTGTAGGTCAGGGGCAGGGTATTGATTACTTCTCTAACCCAGGTACTAAATCGTATACCATTAGCCTGAGAGCTACATTCTAGACCACCCGAAGTTTGTTTCGTTGTACTTGGGTGCAAGTACAAATTCAGACTACAACAAGTACCAATTACTAAGTACAGTGAGGTTAGGAATCACAAGTTTATTTACAATGATCTTACCCCTATCCTTACGTTAAACAAAACAATTATTATGAAAATAATATCAAAAATATTTTTGCTAGCGGTTCTCGTTCTGGGCTTCTCTTCGTGTGAAGATTTTCTGGACGTAAACGCCAATCCTAATCAATTGACAGAAGTACCTTCCGGCGATTTGCTACTCAAAGGAACACTCCTGGCCAATGCCCAACTGCATAAAGGTCACCTTTTGCGTTCCAGCATGTATTATTCTGGCGGCTTAGTTGGCGTACAACTGGTACAACAAACCATTTACAACTACAGCTTCACCCCCGGTGATGCAGATGCCAATTGGGAACATATTTACAATGGTATTCTGGTGCAGAACAAGAAGATCAGAGAACTCTCTCCTAATCTGGATCTGCTTCAGGGTATCATTGATATCAACGAAGCGTTAGCTGTTGGTACAGCTACTACGATCTGGGGAGACATTCCTTATTCCGAGGCAGTTCCTAATAACCCGAGCCTGCTATCTAAAAAGCCTACTTATGATGGCCAGGCAGATGTATATGCAGCGGTACAATCACTGTTGGACCAGGGGATTAACAAAGTAGCTAATGCCACTACTTCTACCGGAAGCGAGGATATCTTCAACGGTGGTGATAAAGCCAAGTGGATTGAAGCAGCTAACACTCTGAAAGCTCGTAATTATCTGCTGACCAAGAATTACGAAAAAGCACTGGACTTTGTGGCGATTGGCGTGAGCAGTGCTGCCAATACCCTGGCTTATCACCCCATTGGAACGGTTCCTGGAAACAGTAACATCATCAGCAATTTAGTGGAAAGTAGCCGCGCTGGTGATATGACCGGAGATGGAGCTTTCTTCCGTGACTTGTTGGACCCCGATAATGCAAGCAGTCGTAACAACAGTAAGACCGATGAAACTGCCCGCAGAAACTATATGTATATCAGCGGTGATGGTGCCAGTGACAATGGTATTGACGGACCAGCTACTGACATGGCACTGGTGTCTTATGAAGAAAACTTGCTGATCTGGGCAGAATGCCTGGTACGTATGGGAGAAACACAAGAAGCTATAGATAAACTCAATGAGCTACGTGCACATTTGAATTCAGGAACGGCCTTCAACTTAATTGATCCCACAGATACTTATCTCTATGAAGCCTACGAAATGGCAGATTTCATGAGTGGAGGAATCGAAAATGCAGATGGTATTCCGGTGGATCGGGCTGTCTTGCGAGAAATTATTGAAGAACGTTATGTGTCTGGTTTTACCACTTACATGCCTTTCAATGATAATCGTAGACTACGCAAATCGGATGGCGATGTCAGGTTGCCTATTCCATTCAATAACAATACCACTACGGTGCATCCGGAGCGGTTGCTTTATCCTCGCCTGGAAATTGACAACAATCCCAACGTACCTAATCCATTACCGGACATTTTTACATCCACACCAGTAAATCAATAGCGTGTGCTACAATGAGTGATTTGTATATTGGTTTCTCGGGCATGTCAGTCAGGCAGGCCCGAGAAACTGATTTGGTTGCATAAAACACCAGCAAGGTGCGCATTCCTCCAGAGATTAACTAAATTTGTACTATCCGCCTCAGTTTAGTTAATCACTCGATATGGATGGTGATGGTAACTTGGAAAATTTAGGACATAGTTTGCAGAATGGAAACCTGCGTGCTCTGGAATTGCTTTACCAAAAATTTCATTCAGAGCTATTTTTCTATGCGCTAAAACTAACAAACAGCCGTGAATTAGCCGAAGATGCCGTCCAGGATACATTTGTAGCCATTTGGCACCACCGAAACCAAATGGGCAAGGTGCGTTCCTTCCAATACTACCTTATACGTTCGGTTCGACATCGCTGTTTGAGACTGATCAAAGTGAAGAAGAGATTCAGTGAGCTAGATGGTACCAGTGCGCTAGATATAAATATTGAACCGGAAGAATTGAGATTGACCGATTATTCACTGGAAGTGAAACGCAAAGTAGCTGACGCGATGCAATCACTTTCATCTCGACAGAGAGAAATTGTTTACCTGAAATTTTACGAAAACCTCGAATACCAGGAAATAGCAGACTTATTGACGCTCAATTACCAATCAGTTGTTAATCATGTACACCGGGCTATTGTAAAATTAAGAAAAGCTGATATTTTAAAATATTTGGAATATTAGCATATGAAGATCATTAAAACATTAATATTTACGTACCTTTTTTTGTTATACATCATTCAAAAAATTACCTTTTCAAAAGGAGAATGGATGTTTTTGAGCAATATTAGCTAACGAAAGAGGAAGGCCAGTTATCATCAAACAATGAGTCGCAAGTTAAAAATAGTAGAATTGTTACGGAACAATTCTTTCCTGAAATGGCTGAGGGAAGGAGAATCTGTTGATGATGAATATTGGAAAAACTGGCAATCAGAAAGCTCGGAGAACCTCGCTCTAATGAAAGATGCAGCTGACATGGAGCGAGGAATACCCTTTAGAAAACAACAACTGGATCCTTCACAAAGCCAGGCCGGATGGAACAAAATCGAGGCACGTATAAAAGCAGAAAAAAGACCATCATTTACTCCCCATTGGCAATTCATGAAGCTGGCTGTAGCTGTGCTTGTTTTGGCAGTAGTCGGAATAGCCATTAATAGTTACTTGCAAAAAGCGCAATGGGTCACGGTAAAAACAGCATTTGGCGAAACCAAAACGATCTTATTACCCGATAATTCTGAAGTAATACTCGGAGCTAATTCTGAACTTTTTTACGACAAAAGACTGGCTAAGCAGAAGCAAAGAGACATCGTATTAAAGGGAGAAGCTTTCTTCAAGGTTCAAAGAATTGAAAGTGGCACCCCTTTTAGCGTACAACTCAAAGATATTTATGTGGAAGTATTAGGAACTTCATTCAATGTCAATGCCTACAGTACCAATACGGTGGTAAGCTTAGTGGAAGGTAGTTTACGTTTAAGTAAGCAGAAGCCTGAAAACACGGCAACCGGAGAGCCTGATATGTCCAGTATATTGCTTGAACCTAAGCAAACGGCTTGGTTTGATCAAGAACAACAGACCTTTGTACTTGCAACAGGGGATACCAACCATTGGACTTCCTGGATAAATAAAGAGTGGTCATTTGGAAACGGTACTTCCTTGGCCACAATATTTGAAAAAATTGAAGCTACTTATGGCTTAAAAGTAGTGGTCAGAGATACTACTATTCTTAATAAAAAACTAGCAGGAAAAGTATCTATTGAGTCTCCTGATATTCTTTTCCAATCATTAGCTACATTACTGGATTTGAAAATTACTCAGAAAGGCAAACAGCTAATTATTGAATAGACTTGTAATACAGAACCACCTTTTGACATACAGATACGAACGTAAGCATGTTGATCAGGCGATAAAATATAAGCATAGAAGTCTATAGCATTAGTATGAAATTGCTACTTTTAACAGCCTGATCTTTCAACTTGCTCCTGAGAGCTTGTTTTATTAAACCATTTCTTTTGCCTTACCGTCCCTTTGTAATATTATTTATCTTATTTCCTGTCCCAAGTATTATTCTTGCACAAGAATATCAGGGAGCGATAGCTGAAACTAAACCATTGGCATTGATCCTGGCTGAATTGGAGGAAGTAAAAGGGGTGTTCTTTTCCTACGAAGCTTCTCTCTTAGATGATTTAATCGTTAATGAACCCAATAAATTGGAGGAGAGAATAGGTAAGGTTCTTCAACGTATATTAACGCCTTTGGGCTTGTATTACGAAAAAGTGGGTCGTAAGAATTTTGTTATAAAAGCCCACAAAGAGAATAGACACCTGGCTAGTAGCTTAAATGAAGACTTTCCCTTGAGGCAAGGTGAGCTAAAAATATCAGGACAACTGACCGACGAACAAAATAAACCTTTGGCAGGAGGGGCACTCTTCATATTAGGTACAAATCAAGGGACGGTTACCGATGAAGAAGGTTTCTTTCAGCTCACCGTTCCACATGATCAAGCCACTATACGTGTATCTTACTTGGGCTACAAGGATCAGTTTATCCAAATAAGACAAGGTGGACGGAAAAACATTCAACTTACCGCTACCACTAACACCTTGACAGAAGTGGTGGTTACTGCACTAGGAATAAGCAAAGAGAAAAAACAATTGGCATTTGCCACGGATAATATCTCTGCAACTGACCTGAATCACAATAATGCTTACAACCTAATTGATGCTTTAGCTGCTCAATCTCCTGGCATCTGGACGAACAGTTCAGCAGGTTCTCCAGGGGCTTCCACCGCTATTCGTATACGTGGTTTCCGTTCGATAAATGGAGCAAATCAACCGCTTTTTATTTTAGACGGGATGCCAATTGATAACTCTTCAACGGGAAATAGCACCACTGGTGTAGATATTTCTAATCGACTCCTCGATTTGAATATTCAGGATATTGAAAAAATTAGTGTTCTCAGAGGAGCTTCTGCCGCAGCCCTTTATGGGATTCGTGCTGCTAATGGTGCTATTGTTATCACTTCAAAGAAAGGTCAAAGAGGGCCCGCGCAGTTTAGTTTTCAAACCTCTTTGGGGATCAATAGGGTGAGCCAACTACCGGCCAGACAAAACTTGTATAGCCAGGGTGTTTATGCCGATGGGAAAGCGGTATATCGCGGACCAGAATCAAACGTCAACACCAGTTATGGCCCATTGATTAGTACCTTGGAATTTGATGGTGCTACAGATTATCCTTATGATCAAAATGGCCGCTTAGTCCCCAAGGGTATAGGCATAGGCAAGGATGCCCATACTTATGATCCCTACAAAACCTTTTTTGTCAATGGTTGGGTAAATCAACAACACCTTAGTGTGAAAGGAGGCAGCCAATTATTGCTTTACTATCTATAGTTGGGTCATGTAAAGGAATCAGGTATTGCGCCGGGTGCTACCTATGAGCGATCATCTGCCAAAGGGGTGTTTGAATTTAATCCTCACGAAAAACTAAGTATTCGTTTAATGCCTACTGTTGCTATGGCGAAAGCTATACGTATGAAAAAAGGTTCTCTGCTTTCAGGCATTCCATTGGCGCTGTTTCGTAGCCCCAACACCTTTGACCTGGGGAATGGTTTAAGTGGGCATGAGGCTGCCAAAACACCAAGTGTATACGAGTTGAGTAATGGAGAGCAACGCGCTTACCGTGCTAATGGTAGTTATGACAACCCCTTTTGGGCTATCAACCACAATCCTTATCAAGATAAAGTGGTTAGAAGCATACAGCAAATGTCAATAGACTATGCGTTAGGCCCTGGTTTATCTCTAACTTATCGAATAGGTGCAGATCACTATACAGATAGAAGAAAAGATGCTTTCGACATTTATTCAGGTTCGCATCCTAGTGGACTGCTAAAATGGACAGACATAAGGTTTCTCCAATTCAATAGTGGTCTTTTAGTCAATTGGAAAAAGCAACTCAACAAAAAATGGAAGCTTAGTGCTACTCTGGGGCATGACTATTACCAATCACGAATGAATGTAGAAGAAACCGAAGGAGATGAACTACAGCAGCCTGGTGTGTTTATCTTATCCAACGCTTTTCAATTGTCTTTAGAGGAAGCTGTTTTTCAGAAGAAAATAGCAGGCGTATTTGCTGATATTCACTTGGATTATCACAATCGCTTATTTCTGAATTTTTCTGGTAGGAATGATTGGTCTTCTACCCTTCCACAACACAATAACTCCTTTTTCTATCCTGGTATTCATATCGGCCTGGATATGACGCCCTGGCTGAAACGTATCCCTAAGTTGGTTTATAGTAAGTTTCGTATCTCCTACAGTACCACCGGAAACGATGCTTCTACCTACCTCACCGATACCTATTTTAGTGCCGCAAGTATTGATGGTGACGATCTACTACCAGATTTGAATTTCCCCGCTTTTGGCATAACTGCTTTTGAAAGATCTACTACCTTGGGGAATGATAATTTAAGGCCAGAAAGGGCTCATAACTTTGAAATCGGAAGCGAACTAAAATGGTGGGATAGCCGCCTGAACCTGAATCTAACCTGGTATAAAGCAATAGTACGGGGTCAAATTATCAATGCGGAATTATCGGCAGCCAGCGGTTACTTATTATCTCCAATCAATGCAGGTACGATAGAAAATCAGGGATGGGAGATTAATTTGTCTGGTAAATGGATACATGCAAAAGATTGGTCATGGCAAAGCAGTATCAATTTCACCCAATTCAGATCATTGGTTACAGCACTGACACCAGGTATTCCCAGTATTATGCTGGGGTCTTATTCCAGTCTGTCTTCCATGATCATCGAAGGTCAGCCTTATGGGGTATTCGTTGGAACATCTATTAAACGTAATACGGAAGGAGAACGTGTTATTGACGAAGCTGGTTTTCCTCTACTCAACGATCAACATACGATTATTGGTGATCCTAATCCGGACTGGTTGATGAGCATACAAAATATTCTTCGTTACAAGGGTTTTGCACTGAATATGCAATGGGATATTCGGAAAGGAGGAGACATCTGGAATGGAACCAAAGGCGTATTGAGTTATTTAGGTGTGTCGAAAGAAAGTGGAGAGCAAAGAGAAGCCGATGCTGTTGTTTTCGAAGGTGTAACAGAAAGCGGTGAGCCGAATACCAAAGCGGTTAGTTTAGCCGACCCTTCGGCAGGGATGAGCGGTATTTATTGGCGACGTTATGGTTTTTTAGGGCTTGCAGAAGATCATATTGAAGATGCATCCTGGTTACGGCTACGTGAACTGAGTTTTTCCTATCGTTTTACTTTACCCTGGAAGCAAGCACAACCGCCAGAATGTTTAGTCGCTTTACAAGGACATAATCTATTACTGTTCACCCCTTATTCTGGTATTGATCCTGAAACTAATCTAAGAGGTGATTCAAATATTATTGGCTGGGATTATTTCAATATGCCTGGTGTAAAAGGATGTAGTTTAAAACTGCATATTGATTTTTAAAGGTCAATAAAAGACTTTCGTATGATGAGATATTGCCTCTTACTGTGTTTATTTCTCCATTTATCTAATTGCCAGTTTGGTGATACGAATATTGATCCTATACGTATTACTGAAACCACTCTTGAAGCATTACTCCCAGCGGCCATTAGTCAGTCCATCCGGAATATCAATAGTATCGGCGGTAGAGTGACCGGTATCATCATTCAACATTATAAAGGTGTTGATGCGCAACCACTTGGATATGAACAATATCTTATTGACGAACGAACGCTGGACGTATTTTGGAAAAACGGACTGTATGCAGGTGCTATGAAAGATTGCCAGCAAATCATTGAACTGGCAGATGCTGAAAGTCAACATCTTTATGCAGGGATAGCCAAAATTTTGATGGCTCATAATTTAGGAATTACTACAAGCTTTTGGGGGGATATCCCTTTTTCGGAAGCTTTTAAAGCAGGATCCATTACACAACCCCAATACGATACTCAGGAAGAATTGTACGAGCAGATACAGTCGTTATTAGCTGAAGCTATTATTGATTTGCAAATGGTCAATGATACCAATGAACTAGCGGCAGATTTTATTTTCGGAGGTGATAAAGCGTTGTGGATAGCTACCGCTTATGCATTGCGGGCACGCTATTATCTGCATGTAAGCAAAAGGAAACCAGGTGCAATTATGGATGTTTTGGACATGCTGGATTCAGGTGCTTTTGAGCAACTGACGGAGCAACCTGATTTTAATTACAAAGACAATCATAAGGAAGCAAATCCTCTTGCTTTATTTAATTTGGAACGCCCCGGACAAATACAACTGGGGAAGCAAATCTTAATATTGTTACAAGCGACAAACGACCCTCGTTTAGCCAAGATAGGAGTGGAAGATAATGGTGAATATCAGCTCTTTCAACTGCAAAACGAAACCCTTTATTGGGCGCAGATGAATACACCGATTCCCCTGATCTCCCTAACCGAACGCCAATTTATCGAAGCTGAAGTACTTTTGCGTTTAGGAAGGAAAGACGAAGCGGAAAACGCATTCAAAGAAGCCGTAAATAGTCATTTTTTACAAATGAACATGGGGGACACGGAGCGAGAATTATTCATCCAGAATCATATTCATTTTGCAGAAACAGCCGGATTGGAAGAATGTCTGGAAAAATTGATTTCGCAAAAGTACATTGCCTTGTTTGCTCAATCTTCACATGAAGCCTGGAATGATTACCGACGCACTAGTTATCCCCGTTTAGAACCTCCCGAGGATGCCAATTCAAGCTTCAATACTTCTTTAATCATACCGCGTCGCTACCTTTATCCCTTAAGTGAGCGCAATACCAATTTTTCAGAATACCAAAAGGCCATTGATCAGCAAGGCGGCCATTTTTTGGATGTTGATACCTGGGTATTCAACAATTAGGAACGGAAAAAATAAGTGTAACAACTTACTCCTCTTCCTCCTGCCTGGCCAAAAACTTCATCACCTGCTTATAAAATTTCAGGGAAGCTTCTTCCAGTTGGTCTTCCTCAACGGTCATGCCTGCGAGAATTTCAAGCAGCACGTTCATTCGTCCTTCCGTATCGTAAAATTTGTTGATGACGGCCACCTTTCGATCCTCTACGATACAATACCCAGAGTTAAAGTTTCCCTTCTCGTACCGAATGGTATATTCGATATCACTGAAAAGTGTTTCCAGTTTTTTGAGGTTATGACGGGTATATTTCATATTAATTAACAACTATTAGAACCACAATATTACGAAAATTGTAAAGTTTTAAGATCGAACCTGCTTTGGGTGCCGTAACTTTGCGATCTTAATCAAGCAATCAAATGATGAAAACGTACACGCTCCGTAATAAAATACTCCCTCTCTTGCTCCTTACGGGGATGCTGAATGGCCCACAATTATCCGCTCAAACATTCTCCGCCATGCTGGTTGGTGGCTTCAATCTGTCACAAATCGATGGGGATAAACTAGGAGGCTTTAACAAAATTGGTTTCAACACTGGCGCCCGCGTCAGCGCTAAACTCTCCGACCGCTGGTCATTGAGCACCGAGTTTCTGTATAGCCAACAAGGGGCTAGTCGCGTACCCACGGATGATATTTCCTCCCAATATGACAAAATCAGACTCAACTTCGTAGAAGTCCCGCTAATGATCAACTTTTCCGACTGGAAAATCCTGGCCAGCGCTGGTGTAAGCTATAACAGACTGATTAATTACGAGGTGATCAATGATGTGGGGTCTGACATTACCGAATTAGAAGATTATCGGACTGATATCCCCGCGATCGTGCTTGGAGCTACCTACATCTTCTCCGAAAAGTTTGCCCTTAATTTCCGGTGGTCCAAGTATTTAACCAGTTTAAGGCCGCCAGATGACAATCCCGATACCGAAGACATCAAATTTATAGGGCGCAACCTTGGCATTCGTCTTTATTATTTTCTCTAGCCTTGTCAATATTATTCCAAGTTGGGATTCCTTATCTTTACTGGGAAATTGTAAAATAACCTCATTCTTTGGCAGCTTCCCTGGTCAAAGCATCAATTACTTACTGTTATGCGATTCATCTTTCTTTCCCTTTTGTTGGTTGGCTTACTTTGCTCACAGTGCCAGTCAGGTACTACCGAAGAAAACCAGGAAGAAGGGGCTCAAACCGAAACTCCTACAACCAATGCGCCCGTTACTACCGAGACCCCTACCTCGCCCTACCCTAGCATTACCCAGGAAAAAATGATGTATCTCTACGAAAACTGTGACTACATCGACTTCGTCTTTTACACCACCAACTTTTCCATGAGTCAGAATACCCAGGCAGCAATCCGTACGACCTTGGGTACTGTTTCTACCACTCCGGCCAAAGTAGTCAGCTCTTGCCAACCAATAGGCCGCGTATTCTTCCAGGTGGATGGTGAAAACGCCGAGGAGGCCGACCTGTTCTTCGGAGGCGCCTGCATGTATTACCTCTTCCTCGAAAACGGCACCTACACTTACGGCAACCAATTGACCGAAGGCGGGTTTGGTTTTTACCAAAAAATCTTCCAGCAAGCTGCTGGTCAGGGAGGGCAATAGGGAGTCGGTTGTAAAGGTGTAAGTGTTGGAAGTGTGTAAGGGTTAGTGACCGAATGTAGAAAATCACCCGCACCAAAGTGGGAAGTGGGAAGTGGGAAGTCGGAGGAATTTTTCGCACCACGAACAGTCCCGTACCCCACC
>Ga0102812_10001409_pt1 | contig 16681 bp, 16 predicted proteins | sample ColrivemetaGS713_FD_79334 | JGI IMG/M metagenome (GOLD analysis project Ga0102812, IMG submission 79334) | Estuarine microbial communities from the Columbia River estuary - Flood tide ETM metaG S.713 | ecosystem: Environmental > Aquatic > Marine > Intertidal zone > Estuary | place: USA... | reverse complement strand
GGATTTATTCCAAATGGAACACCAACTGCATGGTTTGATGGTTGGGAACTATTAACTGGACCAGTTGGAAACAAAGAAATTAGCGACTATGAATTTTCAGAAACAGGGTTTACAGCATATTTAGATCAAGGTGAACGAACAGGTATCCAAATGCTTAATTACGTATTTGAGTCTGGGTTTACATATGAATTAACTTTTGAATATACTGCATCTGAAGCTGGAAGAATGATTTGGATTCAAATGGAAGCACTGGGTGGATATGGATTCACTAATACTGATACATGGACAATTGATGGAACTGCGACATTTACTCAAACGTTAATAATTCCTAGTTCATATGTACCAACAGAAGCTGGATGGATAAAACTTGAATTAACGCCAGGAGTAATGGATAACGTTACTATTGATAATATTCAAATAATAAAAACCGCTAACTAAAATAGAAAAAAGCTGCTGTATGTAGGCAGCTTTTTTATTTGAATTTATTTATAACATTGACAAACTGTTACATTTAGAATATACTTATTTTAGGAAAGCGGTTTCGCAATACTTAACACATATCAATAAATACTTACAAAAGAGGTGCAATATGGTTGCTAAGAATAAAAAAATAAGCATGAATGATTTAGCATTAATGACTGGGTTTTCTATGAGCACAGTTTCAAAAGCACTTAACAATAAAGGACGTATTAGTGAAAAAACAAGAAAGATAATTTTAGATAAAGCAAAAGAACATAATTTTATTGCTGATTATTTTGCTCAAGCTTTAGCGAAAAATGAGTCTATGGTAATTGGTGTAATATATCCAGAGCATATGGGTATTGGATTTTCTCACCCATTTTATTCTGTAGTATTAGATAGCTTCAGAAAAACAATTGAATCTTATGGTTATGAAATGTTATTTTTGAGTCCGAATATGGGAAAATATAAGATGACATATGTTGAATATTGTAAATACAGAAAAGTTGACGGTGTATTAGTTGTTACATTTAACCATTCTGATGAACAATTGATTGAACTTGCTGAAAGTGATATACCACTAGTCTGTACAGATTTAAACGAATTCAATACGTTAACAGTAGTATCTGATGATTTTAAAGGTGGACAATTAGCTGCTAAATACCTATTAGATCAAGGTCATAAAAGTATTATGCATATTGCTGGTCCATTAACTACTGCTGCGGGATTAAATAGATTTTTAGGTTATGAGGCTACCATGCTAGAAAATGGAATAAAAGACTACAAGTTAAGAGTTGCTAATGATTTTTCGTATGAAGATGGTTATCATACTGTGCTTGAGCTTGTTAAACGTGGAAGAATGCCAACTGGACTATTTTTATCAAGTGATTGGATGGCAGTTGGTGCAATAAGAGCATTAAATGAAAATGGGTATAAAGTTCCGGAGGATATATCGGTTATCGGGTATGATAATATTGAATTTTTTAAATACAATAGTCCATCATTAACAACAATTGCCCAAAACGGAACATTAATTGGGGAAAAAACGGCGACATTACTGAAAGAGGTAATTGAAGGAAAAGATGTTGAATCAATTGTTCTAGATGTTGAACTAATTGAAAGAGAATCTTGTAAAAAAATATACGTATTATAATTGAATTCTATTAGTCAGGAGCAAACTTTATGAAAAAAATAGTAATTATTGTCAGCTTATTGATACTAACAATAGTCTTATCAGGATGTAAAAAAACAGAAATAACATGTGGTTTAGGTACAGAAATTGTTGATGGTTACTGCGTTAGAGCAAGCTTGGATGAACCAGTTGATGATCTTATTCCAGAAGATGAAGTTGTGTCAGATGATACGAAAATCCCAGATGATACAATTGATCCAATCGATACTGTTGTTACAAATGCTTGTGAAACAGATTTAAGTATTTATGAAGATGAACTTGTGGAATATAGTTTAGTGTGGTCTGATGAATTTGACTATGAAGGAAAACTAGATGATTCAAAATGGGAATACCTAATTGGAAATGGTAGAAGTTATGGTATCCCTGGATGGGGAAACAATGAGCTTCAGTACTATACAGATAGCTTGAATAATGTAAAAGTGGGAAATGGGAAATTAACAATCACAGCTTCTACAGAATCTTATAATCAGTTTGATTATACATCAGGAAGAGTTCGCACGATGAACAATGCAGATTTTAAATATGGTGTATTCGAGGTTTGCGCAAAGATGCCAGTTGGTTTAGGAACATGGCCAGCGATTTGGATGTTACCAACTAATTCTCCATATGGTGGATGGCCTTATGGTGGTGAGATTGATATTATGGAAGCAGTAGGGTTTGAACATGATATCGTACATTGGAATATCCATACAAAAGCCCATAACTGGGGTGATGGTATTTCATATGGTGATAAAACCTACATTAGAGATATTAATGATTCATTTCACAAATATGCAGTAAAGTGGAAAGAAGATAGTATTCAATTTTATGTAGACGGAATATTAGGAATGACATACTCACCAAGTAATATGAGTGATCCTAATTATTGGCCATTTGATTCAGAATTTCACTTGATATTAAATATCGCAATAGGTGGAGCCTGGGGTGGACAAAGAGGTATACAAGAAGGTACATGGGAAACATCGATGGAAGTAGATTATGTAAGAGTATTTCAGGAAAGAAATTAAGTAATAACATATAAAAAAAAGGAGAAACTTAAAATGAAAAAAATATTATTATTAGTTGTAACAATTATGACAGTATTAACATTATCTGCATGTGCAGAAAGTTCTGATCCATGTGGTGAAGGAACAGAGTTACAAGGAGATGTATGTGTATTAATTGATGAGGTATTAGAAACAAATACTTGCCCTGATGGTGAAGTAACGTTTGATGGTGAATGTGTTTCACTTGAAGATTTAATAGGGTATTTAGATACTAATAGCGAAGCAGTTTGTACTAACGAAACAGGTCTACACACTGTAGCAGGTGGGAAACCATTTACAATATCTTCATGGTTAAATTGGAAGTTTATTGGTGGACACTTAGTATCTGATCCTGATAATGCATGGATTCAAGATTTTGGAGCTGCAGTATTTAATGTACATACAGTTGCCGCAAATCCTTGGGAAGGTTCTTTTACACAATCTAAGATGTATTTAACTGAAGGTTGTGAGTATACGTTTGAATTCACATTAAGAACAGAAGCTCCTAGTATTAAACAAAATGTTATTGTGTTTGGTGAAAATACAAGTGGATTAAGTTTCTTTGAAGAGGTAGTTCCATTATCTCTTTCTAGTCAAACATTTAGTTTCACAGTAACGCCAACATCAAGTGACTATGTATCTACTGGAGTATATTTTGCTGGAAGTACTGGTATCGTAATTATTGAAGAAGTTCAAATTCAGCGTAATCCAATTGGTACAAACTCAGGAAGTGAATAATTAAAATGAAAAAAATTATAACGGTTTTACTAATTCTGACAACTGTCTTTGTTTTATCAGCTTGTGAGAAAACTAGCGATATAAAATGTGGTGCTGGTACAGAATATAGCGACGGGCAATGTCTTGCTCCTGTTGTTGATCAAGATCTACTTGTATGTGAATCAGGATATGAGTTAAATGCAGCTAAGGATGCATGTGTTGTTGAAACAGAAGAATTAACATGTGATACAGGATATGAATTAAATGAATCAGGTGATGCTTGTGTTCTTGAAACTATAGAACCACTTGTATGTGAATCAGGATATGAATTGAATGAAGCAAAGGATGCATGTGTTGAAGAAATAATTGATTTAGAAATCGATCCGTATGGTCTTGAAACTATAGCTAATGTTGATTTTACCGACTCTGAGTTAAGTGCATGGGTAGCTGATGGAAATATTAATTTAAGTCATGATGTAAATGGGTATTTAGTAGCAAACGTTACTGCGTTTACAGGTGAATTTTATCAAGAAAATATTTCAATAGGTAACCTAAATACTGCGACAGATCATACTTATACAATTACATTTACAGCAAAAACAGATATTGAAAATGGAAGAGATGTTCAATTCTTCTTAGAAGATACTGATTTAGCATATTTTAAATATTTTATGGAAACAGAAACTTTAACAACAGAATTTCAGACATTTACTTATACATTTGTTGCAATAAACAGTAACAATGATACTAAAATTGGATTATTTTTAGGGGATATGGTAAATGCATCTTTGGGTAGTGTTATTATTGATTCAATTGAAATAGTAAAAGTTGTTGGATTATTAGGGACAAACCTTGAAGATTTAGAAAATTCAGATTTCAGTAATTCGGACTTATCAAATTGGGAGACTGAAGGGAATGTTACAGTAACATATGATGTAAATGGTTATTTAGTGGCGGACGTAACTGGGTTTACTGGAAATTTCTGGGAAGAAAATCTTACTTATGGTAATATGATCACTGAAAGCTGGGTAGCATATACAATAGAAATTGTTATTAAAAGCTCAGTAGAAAGAGATGTTATCCTATTTGCCGAAGATACTGATGCGGGGTTTTTAAAATATGCAGAAGTTACTGAAACGATAACTTCTGAATGGACAACTATTGTTCTGTCATTTACACCAAACAGTTTAAATAATGATACAAAAATTGGATTGTTCTTAGGAGAGATAAACGGTTCATCTCTAGGACAAATAATGATAGATTCAATCACAATAACTGCAGTACCAACTTTTAACTAATTAATAAGAATACATAGAATTTAATCAAAAACAAAGACAGAATTTGTCTTTGTTTTTTTTAATAATCTAAATTGACAACTATCAATTTAGATTATATAATATGTATATATGGAGGTGAGTAAAGTGGTTGAAAAGCACTCAAAGCTTTTTAAAGCATTAGGAGACAAATCCAGGTTATTGATTATTACCTCCTTAATGAAAGAACCAATGTATGTTGAGTTAATATCTGAAAGACTAAAACTTAATTCTTCTACAGTTTCGCATCACTTAAGAATTTTAGAAAATTTGAATATCGTGACGGCTAAAAAGGATCAATATTACATTATGTATTCTTTGAATAAAAAAATGCTAGATTTTAATATAATGGATATTATAATTGAATTATCAAAAAAAGATAAAAAACTCGATAATCGTGAATTAGATTATAGAAAAAAAATTATTACTACTTTTATTAATGACGGAAGGCTTTTAAGCATACCAGTACAACTTAAAAAACGTAGAATAATATTAGAAGAAATTGCAAAAGATTTTGAATTAAACAAGGAGTATCTAGAAAGAGAAGTAAACGAATTAATTGCGAAATTTTATGATGATTATTGCAACATTAGGCGAGAGTTTATAAACGAAAAATTATTTATAAGATCAGATGGAGTATATAAAAGAATAAAATAATATATAAAGGGGAAAAATAAATGAAAAAAATAAAAACAGGTGTTGTTGGTTACGGCTTTTCAGCAAAAATATTTCAGTGTCCATTTATTGTAGCGCATAAAGATTTTGAATTAGCAGCTGTTGTAGAGAGAAGTACAAATGAATCAAAAAAAGATTATCCTATGATAACTGTATATAAAGATTATATGGATTTGCTTAAAGATGATGAGATTGAATTAGTAATATTATCTACTCCAAATCATTTGCATTTTGAGCAGGCTAAGCTCGCTTTGGAGTTCAACAAACATGTCCTTGTTGAAAAACCATATACAGCAACATACGAAGAGGCATTAGAGCTTAATGAACTTGCTAAGGAAAAAGGCAAAATTTCCTTGCCATATCAAAACAGAAGATTTGATGGTGATTTCTTAACAATCAAAAAATTAGTAGATGATGGAGTTAGAATCTTTGAATATGAAGCTGTTTGGGATAGATTTGTTCCTGAAGTAAAAGGTGGTTGGCATGAATCAGGGGAGCCATCAAATAACTTGCTTTATGATTTAGGACCACATTATCTTGATCAAGCATTACAGTTATTTGGGGAGCCAGATGAATTTTATAAAATAGCCCACAAATTAAGAGCAAACACAAAAATTATTGATCATTTTACAATGATGTTAACTTATAAGGACAAAGTAGTCCGTTTAAAATCAACAATGGTTGCTGCAAAAAGTGATATCAGATACAAGTTACATACTGATATAGGAACTTTCCACTTTTATAAAATGGGAGAACAAGAACACCAACTTCTAGCTGGTATGAAACCAGATGATAAAAATTATGGAGATAATGCAATTTATCATCAATATGATTATCAAGGTAATAAGATTGAAAAGGTAGTAGTAAAAGGTAACTATCTAATGTTTTTTACTGAATTAGCACAAGCAATAAGAAATGGTGGTAAACCTCCTGTAACTCCTGAAGAAGCTCTAAATGTAATAAAACTGTTGTCAAAATAATAGACAGATTCATACATTTTACCAAATTAAAAGCTGTAAAGTTAATTATAACTTTACAGCTTTTTTATTTTCTTATAAATTATTTTCAACTTCTACAATTACATCGTTTAGAGTAGGTACACCAAACGCAGTAAGAATTGTTCCATCTAATATAATAATTGGTAACATATTAGATAGTGTTTCATCTATGTTTTCTTCAGTCACTCTGAATGCGGCATTTGTTTTATTTAATAAGGTATTAATTTTATCTATTAAAACATTTGATTCCAAATTCGAAATTGGGAGTACATCGATATCTAGCTCTGCTTTAAAATTATGTTTTTTAAGATTATCAACTAGATCGTTCATGTCATCTACAACTGATGAACCACCACAACCGCAGTTGCATCCACAACCACCACTTGGATTTGTATCAAGAATAACTTCTAAATTCTTTTTCATTATTTCCAGCTCCTTAACTATTTTAGTTAGTAATAGATTACTACTTTTATTCAGATATGGAAAGCATACCACACCAACAGGGGCAATGTTTTTAATTAAGTTTCATTTATTCTAAACTACATATCGATAAATATCATGATACTGTTGAAATTTGGTAGTATTGTGATAGTATTATTATATATAGATTTTAAGTGTGTAAGTCAAAAAAATAAAGAGGATAATATGGGAAAAAAGTATATCGAAGAAAATATTGAAAAACTAAGAAAACAAAGAGATGATAAGATTAAAGGAAGTTACCGTGAGTATGCAGTAAAAATTTATGTGTACTTAAGAAAAGGAATCGAGCTTTCTAATACAGATTTTTGTAACCCAAAGTATTCTGATATTAGTAAAGCAATATTTGGAAATAGAAATGAAGAAAGCAAAGTTAGGTCTTTCATCAAGGACTTAAAAAAATCTGGATATATCTCTGTATATGGAGTTGGAACAGAAAAAGAGATTAAGATTGTTAAAGAATTAGATTTTTAGTCTAATGACAAAAATGATAACTAGATATAAAAAAACCAAAGATTATTCAGATTCACTCTGAAAATCTTTGGTTTTTAATTAGTTTAAAAAAAAATAAAAAAAATTATTTTAGGATATTGACAAAATAAAAAAAATATTTTAAAATATAATCGAAATTAGCACTCTCTATACTTAAGTGCTAAAAATAAAATTAAGGAGGAAATTATGTATAAAATTAAACCTTACACTTCTATTACAAGAAACAGAGATTTATTTGATGTATTTGATGACTTCTTTAGTTCTTCAAGAAAATACAGCTCAAATCTAAAAATTGATGTTCAGAATCTTGAAAAAGAGTATATTATTGAAGCTGATGTACCTGGAATAAATAAAGAAGAACTAGAAATTCATTTTGAAAATGAAAGACTTGAAATTACTGTAAACAAGGAGTCTAAAAGTGATAACGAAACTGACAATTACATTCATCGCGAAAGATTCTCTGAGTACTTAAATAGAAGTGTATATCTAAAGGATGTTGATCCTAAAAAATTTAAAGCAAATTTAGAAAATGGTGTATTGAGAATTGTTGCTCAAAAGCAAGAAGATAAAATTAATAAATACATGATTGAAATTGACTAAAGTTTAAACAAAAAAAGTTGCCATTATTTTTGGCAACTTTTTTGTTGTTATTCGTATAATAATTATTTTTATCATTATTGTCAAATATAACGTTTACATCTCTTATAATAATGATACAAGTTAGTGAACACTCCCCCACTTAACTTGTTTGAAGAGGGAGTTTTCTTAAACGTGATAGATAAAACATACAAAACAATATTTTTGTGTTATGATTGATAAGAATTAAAAGACACGTATATTCAAAAGATAGTAAATTTGATTGTATGTATTTTATCTAATAAAAAGGAGCAATCAAATTTATGACATTTAAAGAACTAAGCATTATTGAACCAATATTAAAAGCATTAAAAGCTAAAGATTATGAGGTACCTACGCCAATTCAGGCTGAGTCTATTCCTGTTTTACTTCAAGGGAAAGACATACTAGGCAGTGCCCAAACTGGTACTGGAAAAACCGCAGCATTTGCAATACCTATATTGCAAAACCTATATAAAGAAAAATACCATGATAGTTCAAGAAGAACTATCAAGGCATTGGTTTTAGCACCAACTAGAGAACTTGCATTACAAATCCATGATAATTTCAAAGAATATGGGAAAAATCTAAATCTAAGAACAACAGTAATTTACGGAGGAGTTCCTCAATCAAGACAAGTGAAAATATTAAATCAAGGTGTTGATATTTTAGTAGCTACCCCAGGAAGATTACTTGATTTAATTCAGCAAAGAAAACTAACATTAGCTGATGTTTCATACTTAGTTCTTGATGAAGCAGATAGAATGCTTGATATGGGATTTGTTAAAGATGTTAAGAAAATAGTTGCTATGGTAAAAAAAGAAAGACAAACAATGTTCTTCTCTGCTACTATGCCAAACGCTATTATGAGTCTTGCTAGTGAGATATTAAACAATCCTGTAAGAGTAATGGTAACACCAGAAGAAGAGATGATTGATAAAATTAAACAATCAATTTATTTTGTAGATAAAAAGAAAAAGATTAAATTATTAAGCAAACTGTTACTTAATAAAGATCTAAAATCTGTCTTGGTATTTTCAAGAACTAAGCATGGTGCCAATAGAATTGTTCAACAATTAGAGGAGTCTGGTTTTCGTGCAAAAGCAATTCACGGAAATAAATCACAAACCGCAAGGCAAAAAGCTTTAACTTTATTTAAAACAAAACAAATAAGAGTACTAGTTGCAACAGATATAGCAGCAAGAGGAATTGATGTAGATGAGTTATCACATGTAATTAACTATGATTTACCTGAAGTTCCTGAAACTTACATTCACCGTATTGGTAGAACAGGTCGTGCTGGACTAGGTGGAGTAGCTATTTCGTTTTGTTCTCAAGAAGAGTCTGACTTACTAAATGATATCCAAAAACACTTAAAAATGAAAATCGACATAATCAGAGATTCTGTTTATTCCATTGTTCTTCTAAATATTCCTGCAAAATCAAAAAGTAAAAAATCAACAAAATCGAATAAACCAAGTAGTCAAAATAGACCTAATAGATCATATTCTCGCAAGAGAACAAAAGGTAACAAAGTAGAACCAAAAAACTTCTCAAAGCATGATAGCAAAAATCAAACCAAAAGAAGATAACATCAATATTTAAATAGGAAAACTTTAATAAGTTATTCCTATTTTTTTAATCATTAGTTGTTCTAATTTAATTTGTGTTATAATTCTATTAATTATAAAGGAGGTAATTGAATGAAAAATATTAAAAATACCTTATCTAACCTTAATGAATTTTGTTCACCACGAGTATTATCAGAAGTGAACAATCATTATGTAAAAATAGCTAGAGTAAAAGGCAAATTACCTATGCATAAACACAAAAGTGACGAATTGTTTATTATCTATAAAGGAGAAATGACGATAGAAGTTGAAGGTGAACTATTTGATTTAACTGAAGGAGATATCTTTCTTGTAGAAAAAGGTAAATTACATAGACCTATTGCAACAAATGAATGTCAGTGTATTCTTGTTGAGCAAAAGGATCTTTTACATACAGGTGACGAACAATTTGACATTACAAAATCAATTGAGGAACAATTAAAATAAAATGTCTAATAAAAAAAGACCAGTACTCATAGCGAGCACTGGTCTTTTTATAATTACTTTTTGTATATTGAATAATCAAAATTATTAATAAAATCAATTACTTCCTCTTTTGGAATAGGTTTACTATATAAATATCCTTGGGCTAATTTACATCCAGCATCTATTGCTATTTCCATTTGTTCTGTTGTTTCTACCCCTTCAACACAAATTGTACTTCCTGAGGCTTTAATAGCTTTAATTATTGTGTAGAAACCAGTGGCTTTCTTATTATCAGTTATTTCAGATGGAAGTAAAGATCTATCAGTTTTAATTGTACGTAACTCTCCTGATAACACATCTGATAGTTTTGAAACACCAGATCCAAAGTCATCCACAGATATTGAGTATCCCCGTTTTTGTATATAACGAAGTGTATCTATTGAAATGATTCCTAAATTCATGTCTTCAGATATCTCAAAAATAGATTTATCTATTGGTATAACACGGTCCTTAACGAAGATATCAAACTTCTTATTGCTTTTCTCAAATATCATTAATGTTTCAGCAGATAGATTGACAGAGAATGTCATTGATTTTATTTCTTCACATTCTTCTACCAATTCTAAATATTCCTCTTGTAATTTGTTAAACAAATTTTTATCTACAAGATCAACATATTTTATTTTCTTAACCACACCAATAAACATTGCAGCTGATCGAATTTCACCATGATAAAGCCATCTAGATAAAACTTCGAAACCATCAATCTTACCTGTTTCCAAGTTAATTATTGGTTGATAATAAGGGATTAATTTATTTCGTTTAACATCTTCAATTAATTGTTGTTCTACTATTTTAGTTTCATCATAAGTTTCCATTAATTCTTTATTTACTACAGTAAACAATTTGTTTTCTTTTTTTGCATCATACATTGCGTAATCCAAGTACATCAAGATAGACTCTAGATTTATAGTATCTCCTAGGTCTTCAAGAACTCCTATTGAAACTTCTAAATCAACATCCTGTTTTAATTCCGGATTATAAAAGATAAATTTATTTGAAGAAATTTCTTCTTTAAAATCAGCAATCTTCATAGGAATAGTAGATACTAATATAAATTCGTCTCCACTAATACGGTATGTTCTAAAATTCTCTAGTTCATTAAATCTTTTTGATAACTGAATTAAGCACCAATCACCAAACAAATGCCCCAAAGTATCATTTAATATTTTAAATTTATTTACATCTGTAAAAGCAATCAGCATACCATTAAATCTTTTTTCTTCATAATCACTTATGAATTTAGCTCGATTATAGTCTCCAGTTAAAGAATCATGTTTAGCATTATGTAGTATTGTTTCATTTAATAACATACTTCGATATAGAAAATAACATAAAGTTATAATAACGATTAATGCAAATATTCTTGAACCTACAGCTACCAATAAATTAGAATCATCAGAGGTATTAGTTACATCAATATTCCAAGAAATATACTTGTTTTCATATACTGAAGTGACACTGTTTCCTTCTCCTTCATCTCCGAATAATAAGATTTGCTCAGAAGAACCTGCATAACTTATCTTGACATTAACATCGTTTATATCTGTCTCGTCCTCAATGGTTTTGATTAGTAGGTCAGCATTGATTACTACAGCTAATTGACCCCAGTATTCTTCACCATCCTTGACAGGGATACGAATGATAAATGCTTGCCCTCCCTGTACTAGTTCAATCGGACCAACAAACAATGATTCCAAATTATTTTTTACAAACAATATATCATCTTTCTGTCCATCAATCGTACTTAAATCTATCCCAATAGATGATTGGTTCTCTTCGTAGGGATAATTATATTTAATTGTAGTATCTTCGATTAGTGCTATATTTTTTACATAATTACCTTCATAAAATAATAGGTGATCTAGAAAGGATTCAGTATCTTCTTTTGAAGCATCTAAATTGCTTGTTATAAACGATAAATAGCCATCACTAATTGTGATGGTACTTTGAAATATGTTTTCTATTTGAGTCTGAATAGCATATGATTTTTTGTTTAAAACAGTAATGGCACCTTGCTTATTATATGCGGAGAAACTTAAAAGAACTATCTCAAATAAGAAATAGATAATTAGTCCTATAAGTATAGCTTTGTAAAGTATACCTTTAGATATTTTTGACATAAGTTGCACCTCTTATATTATAAAATTATTTATTATATGATTATTATAGCATAGTTCTTCTAAGGCACAAGGTTATTAATGAAATGTAATCCTTATATAAGATATTATGTTATTTAAAAATACAATAGCTATAAAATCAAACTCTAATACAAATGCATAAAATGACACTATTACAAATAAATATCTTATAATTAGAATGAGGACAGGAGTGAATAAAATGATAAAATTAAATAAATATAAAGATTTAGGAAAAGCAAACCATGGGTGGCTTAATACAAGTTTTCATTTCTCATTTGCAGATTATTACAATCCAGAAAGGATGAATTTTGGAAGTATACGAGTTTTAAATGATGACTATATTAAAGGACATAGTGGGTTTGATCCACATCCGCATCGAGATATGGAAATCATAACTTACATAGTCGATGGTGAATTAACTCACAAAGACTCTATGGGTAATGAGAGTACGTTATCTAGTGGAGGAGTTCAATATATGAGCGCTGGTACTAAAGTTGTACACAGCGAATATAACAATGCAAAAGAAGAACTTCATTTGTATCAGATATGGATTTTACCAAATCAAAAAGGACTCACTCCTAACTATGGAGACATGATGTTTGATAAATCTGAGCGAGATAATAAGTTTCTTCATATAGTATCAAATCAAAATAAAGACGGTAAAATCTTTATTAATCAAGAAGCAGATATTTTTGTTGGAGAGTTTGATAAAAATCAGGAAATAGAAATCAATCTTGATGGGCATGACTATATATATCTAGTTTTGATTGATGGAGAACTAGAAACTAAAACTTTAAAAGTTCAAAAACAAGATTCATTAGAATCATCTGAAAATCTAAAATTAGTGGTAAAAGAAAACTCACACTTATTAGTATTAAAGGTAAATGATTATAAATAAAAAATTGAAAAGGTAGAAACCAAATAATTGGTATCTACCTTTTTTTAGCATTATAGCCTAGTTATTATAAAACTAATTTTAATATACTTTTTGATAGTTTGAAATCTAATCAATTTTTGATATAATTTAATTAAGGATTATTCTATTTTAGGAGGTTTTTTATGGGACATAACACAGCAAGAAAAGGTTATGAGAAGTTAGTAGATAGACTTAATAAGTTTCCACTAGGAGCACCGCCATCAGAAACATTGTATAAGATTTTGAATGTAATGTTTTCTGAAGAAGAAGCACTTCTTGTTTCAAAATTACCAATCAAGCCATTTACTGCAGCAACTGCGAGTAAAGCTTGGAAAAAGTCAGTTGAAGAATCAAGCGAGATACTAAATGAGTTGGCATCAAGAGCTTTGTTGATTGATGTTGAAGTTAATGGTAATGCGACATATTCTTTACCACCACCAATGGCTGGATTTTTTGAATTCTCATTAATGAGAGTTGGGGGTAATCTTGATCAAAAAGTGTTAGCTGAATTATTCCATCAATATATCAATGTAGAAGATGATTTTGTGATGGAGTTATTCACCATGCCAACACCACTTGGTAGAGCTTTTGTACATGAAGAAACAATAGAGGATAAAAGTTTATATGTACTAGACTATGAAAGAGCAACTAATGTTATAAAGACGGCGTCTCATATTGGAATAGGAACATGTTATTGCAGACATAAAAAGGAACATGTGAATGAAGCATGCGATGCACCAATGGAAATATGTATGACATTTAATGCAACTGCTTCATCTCTTATAAAGTACGGTTATGCTAAACAAATAACAGAAGATGAGTGTTTAGATTTGTTAACTGTTGCAAAAGAAAATAATTTAGTGCAATTTGGTGAAAATGTACAAAATAATGTTGCTTTCATATGCAATTGCTGTAGTTGTTGCTGTGAGGCATTGGTAGGTGCAAGAAGAGTAGGGTCTGCGCAATCAATAAATTCATCAAATTATATTGCAGAAATCGTTAATGAGTTGTGTACTGGCTGTAGTAAGTGTATAACAGTATGCCCGATGGATGCATTATCTCTTGTTTCAAAACATGATATAAAAAGAAATAAAAAGATAGCAGTTTTAACTCCTGAAAATTGCATTGGATGTGGAGTTTGCGCTAACGTTTGTGGTTTTGATGCAATCAACATGAACGAAAGAGAAAAGAGAGTTTTTACTCCGGTAGATATTACTCATAGAGTAGTACTTGAAGCGATAGAAAAAGGAAAATTACATAATTTAATTTTTGATAACCAAGCACATTTTAACCATCGTGTATTAGCAGCGATACTAGGAGTTATTCTGAAATTACCTCCAGTAAAGCAAATAATGGCTAGTGAACAAGTTAAAAGCAAGTATTTAGTAAGATTGATTGAAAGAAGAAAAGAAAAAGCAAGTAAGTAATTATTTGTTTATATAAGAAAAAGACCGAAAAAAATCGGTCTTTTATTTTCATATATAGTTATTCCCAATTCTTTTTTAACCAATGAGCAATCATTTTTGGTTGTCTTTCTCTAGAGAACACACCCTTTTTATTTCCATTTATTCTAGTAAGACCTTGTTTCGTTGAAAAATCTGCAAAATTCCACACATGTTCTCCAATAACAAAATCTAGTTTCCGAATTACTTTCATGTATTCTTCAATAAACTCAATTTGAAATTCCTCACTAAAAGCTACAGAAGGTAATTGGTGAAGTCCGGAAATAGTATCTGCTCCGAATTCAGTTAAAACAAGAGGTTTATTAAACTTTTCATAATACTCAGTAAGATCCTTTGTTAATCGCTCGTTTATAAGTTCTAAGTCAGCAAAATCATGATACCAAGATATATATCTATTTATACCAATTACATCGGCTAAATGAGCTACTTTATTATCTTTTGCACCTACCCATTCAACTATCATAAGTGGAAGGCTTGTTTTTGTTCTTGCATGAGCAAATATATCTTCAAAATAATCCAATGCAAATTCTTCATGCGTATTAGACTCGTTTGCCAGGGAATACATTATGACTGAAGGATGATTTTTGTCTCGTGCAATTAACTCGTTAAATTGATTGATATAAACTTCTTTTGAATCATCGTTTACAGTTTCTTTATTAAATACTTGCCTACTACTCCAAAAGTTTAAACCAACTGCGGGCATTTCGTTAATTATTAGGATTCCCATCTTGTCAGCCAATTGATACATTTCTTCAGCATATGGATAATGACTTGTTCTAAATGAATTTGCATTAATCCATTTTAATAATGAAAAGTCTCTTATATTAAGTGCAGATATACTACCTTTACCAACAGTAATATGGTCTTCATGCATACCAAATCCTTTTAGAAAAACTTCATTGCCATTTAGAAGCAACTTATTATCTTCAATTTTAACTTCTCTAATTCCAAATTCTTCCTCATAAAAATCATGACTGGTTTTCACTTTTAGTGTATAAAGAACACCTTTTCCTATATCCCATAGATTTGGATTGCCAATTAATAATTTGTCTTCTTTTAAGTTAGAAGTTAGAATCTCATAACCATCAGGATCTATGATTGTGACTTTTTCTATTGCATCATTAGTCAAAATTTTGTACTTCACATAGACTTTGTTTTTTTCGAAAATTGATTCAATAATTATATCTTCAATGGATTGCTTTGGAACACTATATAAATATACATTTCTATGTATACCAATCAAATTTGAAAAATCATAGTTAATTGTTTGTTTTAAACGATTGTTGATATTAGATACTTCTCCAATGGGTAATGTTTGAAAATCTAGTCTAGTATCTAACACTATACTTACGCGGTATTCTTGTTTAAAGGGAGTTTGAATTGGTAAGGAAACATCAATAGGTAAAAAACCACCGTTATGTTCATTTATGAGTATACCATCAAGGTAAACTTGAGATCTATTTCCAGCAGCCCCAATTCTTATTTTCCATTGTAAATCGCTATTTATTTCGGGTAATTTAAGAGTTTTTTCATAACAAACTTTACCTACAAAATCACGGTCTTCTTTAGTGGTAAAAAGTTCATTAAAACTAGAAGGAACTCCAATTTGTCTTGGATTGTTTAGTTTTTTATTTGCGTTATAATTAATATCTACAAAGTCAAAATCCCACAATCCATTCAATGAAATTGCTACTCTATTTTTATTCGTAACTGGATATAGCATACTTGTGTCCTCTTTTCTACTGAGTTTTTAAGTTATAATCATAAATAATTATAGCATACTGTTTTTTTGGTGTCTAACTATCTATGTGAGAATATAACTGATATAATTATTCTATATAAATAATAAGGAGTGATTTTATGAAAGCAGTTGTTCAATATAAATATGGTGGAGCAGATAAACTCTTTTTAGAAGAAGTATCAAAACCAACCATTAAGGATAATCAAATTTTAATAGAAGTACATGCTGCAAACATAGCTAGTGGTGATATGAGAATAAACACAATTGATGTACCAATGCTATTAAAACAAATATTTAGAATTATTTTTGGATTTACCGGTCCTCGTAAAAAAGTTAGAGGATAAAAAGGGTCTGGTAAGAT
>Ga0102812_10001408_pt1 | contig 16683 bp, 13 predicted proteins | sample ColrivemetaGS713_FD_79334 | JGI IMG/M metagenome (GOLD analysis project Ga0102812, IMG submission 79334) | Estuarine microbial communities from the Columbia River estuary - Flood tide ETM metaG S.713 | ecosystem: Environmental > Aquatic > Marine > Intertidal zone > Estuary | place: USA... | reverse complement strand
GCCGCGTCCCTGAATCATACCCAAACCCTTGCACAGGCGCAGAGTAGACCAGTAAACGTCCTGCACCTCCTCTGATTGCGGGTCCGGAGAAGCACTGCCAGAGATAGAAACGAAGTCATCAAAGAAGACGTCAGGCTGATCCTCGCCGCCGCTCAGCTTGCGCGATTGTTCCGCCGTTCCCTGCTGGATCAGATACAGGCTTCCCCACATCCACCGCAGGGTCGGCAGTTGCGCCAGCTTTTCAGCCACGGCATCCAGAACTTCGCGCGGGCCTTCGACCAGCGCGTTGGGGCCGGGGCGTTCGCCGCCGAAGCGATATCCGATCAAATTGCCGTTCGCATCTTCTGTCAGAAACTCGACAAAGGCGCATTCCTTGGGGTCCGCAGCCGATATGTTAGGATCAGTCATGTCTGAAACCATTTGCTTTATGGTAAAAGGGAACGGGATTTCCCCGTCCCCTTTCTGAAATGATCCGGATGATACGAGGTTACAAACCATCCAGATCAGCTTCCGGTGTTTAGAAACCCAGAACCAGTGACAGTCCCAGAGTATTGTCAGTGGATTTGCGGCCGCCGGCAGGATCCGTGTTGTACTCGACCCGGTAGCTGACGCGTGTTGACAGGTTGTCAGATACTTTGAAGTTGAAGCCCGCGTCGTTTGCGAGAACCGTGTTCTCGGAAGAGCCCAGAACGTCAGTGTCCATGGTGAAGGAAATCGTGTCCGTCATCGAGATGTAGTAGCGCGATGAGGCAATGAATCCGACTTCTGTCTCGGAGTTGCCAGTGATGTCGCTAAAGTAGCGCACACCTGGGCCTGCCTGAAGGCGCCATGTGTGGGTTGGCGCATTCAAAACACGGTAGCCCGGACCGAAGCCCACGAATGCGTCGGTTTCGTTGCCATCCAGAACATTGCCGTTGCCGTCAATGGAAAGACCGTCAAACTCGTACCGCGCCACGCCAAAGAGATAGAATTGGTCGGTGAAGTAGCGGTTGCCCTCGTAAGTTGCGAAAAACTTCTCTTTGTTCTTCACGCCATTGGCTTCACCGTATTCAACTGCGAACCCGATCAGGTGGTTCCACGATCCGATGCCATAGGTCAGACGACCCGCGCCAGAAAGGTCACCCGTGTCGGTATTGCCGCTGGCCGCAGAAGCAGACAGCGCGAAGGAACCGCGCCAGCCTTGTGCAACGCTATTCGGGCCAAAACGGTCGGCGTCGTTTGCACGATCCAGGTCCGTCTGCACGTCATCGGTGATATCGTCAATCTTGTCGTCCAGCGCTTCGATTCCGACGATGCGGGATTGCGCCAATACGGGCGACGCGACCATCAATGCCACGGCAGATACGGTCGCCAGCTTCAGAATAGTGTTCATGGGTTATTTCCTTCCCAACAAAGGTGATCCGATCTCGCTTACGACCGGAAGCATCTCTGCTGGGATTAGGTGTATTCCCTCACTCAAAACGAGTAAAATTCGTATTACTTGTCCATAAAGAGAGCATTACTCACTTGTTTTCAGGATCACCCTTTCAGTTTCAGTTCAAACCATTGGCTCATGGTCTTTGACAACAGTTTCTTGTTCTTTTTCAACAGCCTCGACGACGCCTGTCAAAGTGGAACGGGCAATGCTTCGCAGATCTTCATCAAGGTCTTCGCGCCAAACCACCCAGGATGGATAAGGAAAGCGTGGCGCATCCGCCACAATGTATAGTTTTCCTTCATCCAAACGGCGCTTCACAGCCCGCGCAGGCAAATAGGCCGCCGCACGACGATTGACGACATAATCGGCGGCAAGTGCGCCAAGAGCCATGGTCAGACCCGGATTGGTCAGATGTGGCAAAGCAATTGCATGCGCGTGAATAAACTCAGGACCCCAATCCACAAAGACGTATTCCTTTTTCAAATCCATTGTGGCGTTCGGAAATGATGCAACCAGAATCAATTCGTCATCCAACGCCTCTTCGACGATCAGCCCTGGTCGCAACTGCGGGGTGTAAAGAAGCGCTGCCTGAACAACGCCTTCTATGAGAAAGCGGGTAATACGATCAGGCATTCCCAATTCAACGCGCAAACTCAATTCAGGCTTTTCAACTTGCAGGGCATCAATCCAACGAAAACCAAGCCGGGGCCAAAGGGAATACTGACCACCAATTGTCAGCGCCTCGCTGTAACCTTCAGGAATTGCGATCTGCTGGCGCGCTTCCTCCCAGATCTTCAGCAGGCTCAACGCATATCGCTCGAACTGCTCGCCCGCCGGTGTCAGAATCGCGCCGGCCTTGGAGCGTGTAAACAGGGGGTGGCCCAGACTGTCTTCCAGACGCTGAATGCGTAGGCTGACCGCGGATTGCGTAACGAAAAGCCGGTCGCAGGCCGCGACGAAGGACCCTGAGTTTGCAACTTCGATAAATGTCTTGATGAGTGTGATATCCATCCGTCTTGGATAAGAATAACGCGCTTGATCCGCAAATAATATTCGTTCTTGGAACCTCAGCCGGAAGAAAACACCTGACTTATGCCGAAAGAGCCGAGCACCCTTTCGCCAACAACTCGCGTCAATTCATCTTGTCACTATGCCAAAGACCAACACGAACCGATGTGAATTAATATTGGTGCGTTGCCTGCTTTCGGACCTCAGGCCCCCTGTACCTGACGGGCGTAATCATCACTGTCGAACCAGCCACGCGATGCCTGGACAGTGAGATCATCATTCACATCCCATTCTTCCCAGCCGCGAATGGTCAATGGATTTCCAGTGGTCGCGTCATGACCGGTAAATGTCCACATATAGAGAACATGTGATCCGGCAGCACGCACCGCGTCACAGGTCAGATGAAGATCGGGCACATCTGCATAAAACCCCGATGCCATTGCCGCCACGCCCTCACAGTTCTGCCAGGGTGTTCCATTGTTGATGATAATTCCGCCGGTTTGAGCAAAGAACGATGCCACCGCGTCAGGTGACTTGGAGTTCCAAGCCGCCGTGTAATCCTCGGCGAGCTTTGCCAGTTTTTTGGGGTCGATGTGCAAAATAAACCTCTTGTAAACAATGGAGACTGCAATTTTTAAAGATACCCAACTCTGACTTGTTGCCTATGTCAAATTCAAATCTGCAATACGGTGCAAGCAGTCGCTTGTGACTTCCTTATCGGAGAAGTGCGCTTTGCCGCACATGGTTCCTCACTGCCAGGAAACCTTGGGTTGCCGATCTTGAGAGCTTGCAGGCGGCATCAGTTCAATGGAAATGACGCACTGTGCCCTGACCAGCACCCCGGTAGAAGCAACTGCACCGAGTTTTTTCTGCCGCTTATCATCTCACACAAAGCGCATTCCGGCATAACGTGCGCAGGGAGAGAAAGGGCGCTTTCCTCCACTGACCTTTGATCCTACTCACCAGTTTCATTTCCACGGATGTCTGTCCGATAAAGATTGCCGCACTCCTGAAAAAGTTGAGTTCAATCCAGCGAGTGAGGGTCCGCCGACACTGAATAAACCGGCACAGGTTCTGCAAAGCCCTTGAGCAAGACATCCCCGATGGACTGCGTCTGGATCGCCCCAATCAGCGCAAGATTGGTTGCGTCATCAATAAGAACCGCACGCTGCGCTGTTTTGGTATGTGCTTCCAGCCGCGCGGCCAGGTTCACCTTGTCACCAATGCACGTGTAAGTCGCACGTTGTTGCGTGCCGGCGTATCCTGCAACAACCTCACCCGTCGCTATGCCAATGCCGATCTTGATTTCCGGCTTCCCAATGACGACGCGGTCAAGGTTGAATTCGCGCATGATGGCCAGCATGTCCTGCGCCGCCATCACCGCACTGCGCGCCGGATCGGCCAAAGGCTGCGGTGCGCCAAACAAAACCATCAATCCATCACCGATCATGAGGCTGACAATTCCGCCGTGGGCTTCGATCGCCTCGAACATCAATGTGTAGTACATGTTCAGCAGCTCAATGGTTTCTTCCGGCGGTTGGCTTTCCGAAAGCGACGTGAACCCTCGAATATCACAAAACAGCACCGAAGCATGGACGCGTCGCCCTCCCAAGGCAAAGCCCTGCTCTTGCAAATCCTGAACCACCTCGCTGGTGGCAAACCGCTTCAGCAGTGACTTTTGCTCATCGCGCAGGCGTTTCTTCTCAAGGCTGGACGACAGACGTGCCTGAAGCAAAACCTTGTTCACAGGCTTGCTCAGGTAGTCATCCGCACCAAGACCTATACATCGCACAATGTTCTCGATCCCTTCGACAGACGACGTGACCAGCACCGGCAGATCGCGCAACGCAGGTTCAAGCTTGATAGCTTCAAGAACCTCAAACCCATCCATTTCCGGCATCTCAATATCCAGAAGCATGAGATCAAAGGTGTGGTCGCGCAAAAGGCCCATCGCGACTTTGCCGTTTTCGGCCAGCGTCGCTTGATAGCCCAGCATTTCCACGCTGCGCGCCAACAGCAAGCGGTTCACCTTGTTGTCATCGACAATCAGCAGGCGCGCTTTTTGGTCAGCCATTCAACAGCGTCCTCAGTGCCGCTGCAACGCGCGCGAATTCATCGTCCAACGCCTGGACGTGAGAGGTCAGCGCATCGTTCGGCCCGTCCATGCCACCTAACTCCAGAGAGCGAGCCTGCTCCGCCAGCATGGGCGCTCCGAAAACATTGGCGTTCGATTTGATGGAATGTGCCGCGCGACGGAACCGGTCCACATCATCTGTTTCCAATGCCGCACGCAGATCATCCAGGAGGGTTGGCGCTTCGCTCAAGAAGGTATCGACCAATTCCGCCGCAAAATCGTCGCCCATCGTTTCGCGAAACTCGGCCATGACGGCGGGGTCCAGCGGAGTATCATTCATGTCGATTTCCTGTCGCGTTGGGGCACATTCATCAGGGCTTCAAGCAGACGGTCCACCTTGATCGGTTTTGCAATGTAGTCATCCATCCCGGCTGCGAGGCACATTTCGCGATCCCCCTGCATGGCATTTGCCGTCATGGCAACTATTCTGGGGCGTTCGTTTCGTGGGGTATCGCGCGTAAGGCGACGCGAGGCCTCTAGCCCATCCATTTCAGGCATCTGAACGTCCATCAAGACCACATCATACGTCTGGCGCGCAACGCTTTCCAATGCCTCTACGCCGTTGCTGGCCAGATCTGCCCGGTATCCCATGTTTTCCAGCAGTTTCATGGCAAGCTTTTGATTCACCAGATTGTCTTCTGCCAGCAAGATACGCAGCGGGTGGCGTTGCCCCATTTCCGGATCGACCTTTGGGCGCTCAGCGGTTACGCCTGAGGCCACCATTTCACCCTTGGGAGAAAACAGCGTTGCGAGCGTATCGAACAGATGTGATTGCCGCAGCGGTTTTGCCAGATACGCACTGAAAAGCTTTGCCTGCCGGGTCGTCTCATGAAGTCCCAATGAGCTGAACAGCACAAGTGGCAGATCAAAGCCAGCCGATCGGATTTCCTGGGCCAGCTCCAGCCCATCCATTTCTGGCATGTGCATATCAAGAATTGCCACATCGAATTCCGCACCGCCCTTCAACCATGACAGAGCTTCGGTCGGCGAACCCGTAGCCCGGGTCTGGGTGCCCCATTTGTCGGTCTGCAATTCGAGTATGCGACGGTTGGTTTCATTGTCGTCCACAACCAGAATGCGTTTGCCGCGCACCTCCGATTGCTCGCCAAGCAGACTGCGCGTCTGTGTTTTAGGCAGCTTCGATGTTTCGGCAACGAGCGTTACATGAAACGTCGATCCCTTGCCCGCGCCTGGGCTTTCCGCCCACATCGTTCCTTTCATCAATCCGGCAAGTCGTTTCGAAATGGCAAGACCGAGCCCGGTGCCACCATATTTTCTGGTGGTCGAACTATCTGCCTGACTAAACGACTGGAACAGGCGTTTCATGCCTTCAGGCGTCAAACCGATCCCGGTGTCACGCACAGAGAATGTCAATTCAACTTTCTTGCCCGCCAGAGCCTTTGCCGAAACCGTTAAAACGACTTCACCCGCTTCCGTGAACTTGACCGCGTTCGACAGCATGTTCAGCAAAATCTGTCGCAGCCTTGTCAGATCCGTGCTGACGGCGGCGGGCACTGTGTCTTCATACACATACGCAATATCGAGTTGTTTCTCCGCGGCACGCGTACTGACCAGATCAAGCGCGGATTCGATGCATTCGCGCAGATCAACGGGATGCTCCTCGATATCCATCTGTCCCGCCTCGATCTTGGAAAAATCGAGGATCTCATTGATGATGCTCAGCAAGGCATCGCCACTGTCACGGATCGTATTTGCGTAATCGTGCTGCACATCGCTCAAGTCGGTGTCCATCAACAGCCCGCTCATCCCTATAACGGCATTCATCGGTGTGCGGATTTCATGGCTCATGGTAGCAAGAAAGGCGCTTTTCGCCTCATTGGCGGATTCCGCAGCGGCGCGGGCATCCTGCGCCTCTTGAAACAAGCGTACATTCTCAATGGCAATTACAGCCTGGTCGCAGAATGTCTGCGCAAGCTCAATTTCATCATCAGTGAATGCACCTGGGGTCCTACGTGCAAACGCCAGGACGCCAACACATTCGTTGTCGCGTAACAATGGAAGAAAGATGGCGGCTTTCGTGCCAAATTTTTTCCAGTTTTCCGCATCCTGTTGTGGCAATTCGAAACGCTCAGCATCTGGAATATGCACTATTGATCGGGTTGAAATGGCTTTGGATGGCAAATTTTTGGTTGGGTCTATCTTGACCGGATTGTTGCGCAACTGATCCAGCCGCCCCTCCAGTGCGAACCCCGCCAGCGGGGAGAAATAATCACCTTTCCGCACCATCACGACGACACCATCACAGCTCATCAAACGCACACCTGCCTCTGCTATCGCATAAAAGACGGGTGTGGCGTCGTGCTGAGCACCGCTTATCACGCGCAGGATATCGGCACTGGCAGTCTGGCGTACAAGCGCTGCCTGTGTTTCGTTGAACAGTCGGGCGTTCTGAATTGCGATCACCGCCTGATCGGCGAAGCTTTGCAACAGACTAATATCTTTGTTGTTGAAAGGTCGCCAATCGTCATCATCAATTCTTCTGGTAAGAAACAAGCCCCCGACGGATTGGCCTTTCCAAATCATAGGAGCAATCAAAGCGGAAAAATTGACAGTCTTGCGCGCCATCTTGCGGATGACTTCAGGCACATCCTTTCCATTGGCTGCATCGGGGTGGTGCATGACGCGACCGGATTTCAGTGCACCGGCGATTATCGTGTTTTCCAATCGTGTCGGCTTATAGGATTGAGCAGCCTTTTTCCCGACCGCACCCTTAACTGCATCCATGTGAACGAGAAGGTTGTCGTCAACAGTGAGAACCGACAGACTTGTTGAAGGTATCAACCGTTTGCAGCTTTCCAGAATCTTCTCAAATACTGGCTGCGTGTCTTCGACCGAGTTGCTGATGACTTCCAACACTTCCGCGGTCGCCGTCTGCCTTTCCAGCGCATCGCTGGTGTCCTTGAACATCCGCGCGTTCTGAATTGCGATCACCGCCTGATCGGCAAAGCCCTGCATGATCCGCAGTTCCTTTTGGTTAAAGGGTCTCTGCGAGCGCGCGACGCCGACAACACCGATCCCTTTGCCTTCCCAGATCATCGGAGCGAATGCGACGGAATGATAGCCTGCCACCTTGGCCACGCGTTGCAGGACACGGGGAGTAGCGGGATCATTCTGCACATCTGCATAGTTGGTGACTTTACGTGTGCGGATCGCTTCGCCCGCCGGGGTGATCTCCCAAGGCGCGGGGAAGGTCTCCATCAGCACATCTCGATGTTGCCCGACGTAGGCTGCGACCTGCAACATGCCGTTTTCGTCAATCAGGAGCACATCCAGCTCTTCGCCACCGAAAAGTTTCTGGCAGCTTTCAAGGATCTTCTCGAAAACAGGCTGCGTGTCAGCGACCGATTGGCTTATCACACTCAGAATTTCCGCCGATGCTTTTTGCTGCTCCAACGCTTCCGTCAATTCAGCGGTGCGTTGCTGCACCTCGTCGAAAAGCCGCGCATTGCCGATGGCGATCACGGCCTGTGATGCAAAAGTTTCCAGCAAGGCAATTTGTTTGGCACTGAACGCAGACCGTTTGCTGTCCGCAAATGCCAGCACCCCGACCGTGACCCCATCCTTGTTCAACGGAATGCCCAAGGTCGACAGATAGTTGCCGCGGTGCGCGGCTTCCTTCCAGACATAGCTGTCGTCGTTTTCGGTATCTTCTATGTATACAGTCTCGCCCAACAGGGCCGTACGCCCTGTGCAGGTGCCGTAACCGGGCTCAACCGGATTGGCGCGCAGAAAATCGAAAAACTCCGAGTCCACATCCAGTGTCGACACAATGTGATAGCGCCCTTCGTCTTCATTCAACAAAGCTGCATAGGCGTATTGTGGATTGCAGATGCGCGCGGCGACCGAAAGAATGGTTTCCAGCACGGGCTGCAATTCGTTGGGTGAACGTGAGATGACGCCAAGCACCTCTGTTGTTGCCGTCTGGTATTCAAGCGCTTCGGTCACTTCTGTCGTTCGGGCCTGCACTTCGGAAAACAGATTGGCGTTGCTGATCGCGATGACCGCCTGATCGGCAAAGGTTTCCATCAGTTCGACTTGTCTGCTGTTGAACCGTCCCGGTGTCGGGCGGGCCAAGGCCAGAACGCCGATGGCTTCATCATTCTGGATCAGTGGCACGGCCATGATAGAACGCCATCCGCCCAGCTCCACCGACCTCATGTTTTGATAGTTTTCAATCTCGAGAACGTCGGAAATGTGCACGGTCTGACGCTCCATCGCCGCGCGCCCTGTGATGTTCGCTTCTCCTATTTCCAAGGGGTTTTGCTTATGAAACTCAACCATTTCAGGATTACACCCGTGGTTCGCCCCAAAGATCAGATAATTGCCCTCCCGGCGGAACAGAATGCAGATAGACGCGTCGCACAACCGGGCAGCTGTTTTGATCAACGCTTGCAGGACCGAAGGCAAATCGAATGCTGACCGACTGATAGCCTTAAGGACTTCGGCGGTCGCTGTCTGTTGTTCCAGCGATTCCAGTGTTTCGTTGAACAGCCGCGCGTTCCGGATGGCAATGCTGGCCTGTGCCGCAAATGTTTGAACCAGCCCGATGTGAGACTCGTCCGGCATCTCGGTTTCGGGCCAGGCCAGGATAATCGCGCCCCATACGGCGCCCTCATCAAAGATCGGAACGCCTGCCATCTGTCGAAACCCGAATTTCCGGGCTGTCTCATGATCGCTGTAATCCTTGTGCAGCGCATCCTCGAGCCGAACGACAGACTTGGATCGAATGACATTGGTTGTCATCGAGTTTTCGATAAGAGCACGGGGGTACTGCGAGACGTAATCAGCCATAAATTCAGGGGTGAAGCCATAGCTGGCACAATAGTGCTGTAGCGCGCCGTCGTAGCGCCACACCATGCAGAAACGCGCCTTGCACAGCTCGGTTGCCCGTTTTGCGATCATGTCGAACACAGGCTGGATATCGCTTGAAGATTCCTCGATCGCCTTGAGAACATCTGCCGTGGCAGCGGTTTGCGCGCGCTGTCTGTCCAGCTCCTCGCGCATCTGCTCGAGTTGTGAAGCCAAGGCAGGATCACTCTGCTGCGTTGTTTTCGATTTGGGCATCGTTCAACCAATTTCAAAAATCATCGACATCGTATGTTTTTGATCTTGCTTAATTCCAGTGCGAAACTCCAGCCGCAAATGCGGGATCCCGATATCTGTTCTGCAACACGCATGGTCGTATCCGTCACGGCAAGATTGCAGTTTATAGACGAATGGAAGGGTTATGGCCTGTCCCGGACAGGAAGGCCCAAAATTTCTCAGCGCGCCATAAGGTTCCCGTAAGGTTGGTGTGCTCATGAGCGCTATCTTGGCCGATAGGGTAGCCCATGCGCGTGACAGACAGATTTAGACTTTTTTTTGAAGCAGCTTCGCAACGCAGGTTTACGTGCTCGGCCACCACTCTCTCGGTCGTGGTCGGGTCATACGTTTTCGCATTTTTCAACATGACGTTCTGGTCAAAAGGACTGGGAATTTTCAGTGGTCATTTGGGCCAGCTTTTAATCTTCAACACAGCCGTTTTCTTGTTATTGATGTCGTTGTTCTTTCTATTCAGTTTTCGATTTCTGGCGCGCCCATTTCTGGCATTTATTCTTGTTTTGGGCGCGATCACATCTTTTTACATGGACACACTCGGCGTCATCATTGACCGCGACATGATCCAGAATGTTGCAACGACCACGTTCACGGAATCCAAACACCTGCTGACGCCGGAATTCGTTTTGCATGTTTTCTGGTTCGGCGTCTTGCCCGCTATTCTGCTCGTTGTGTTTTTCCGTGTGCGGCCCATGAAACGCTGGTTTTCTGCCGCGATCCCAATTGTATTGTCAGTCCTGTGCGTCGTGACGGCGGCCGGTCTGCTAATGACCAATTACAAGACCTATGCATCGGTGTTGCGGGAGCGCAAAGACTTCATGAGCAGTTTTCAACCCGGTGCGCCCATCGTCGGAACAATCCGGTATGTTAAAATGATGGCGGCGAACACCAATGTCGTCGTGGCCCCGTTGGGGGAAGATGCGCAAAAAAGCGCTTCGTTCAAGTCGCACACCAAACCGACCCTCACCATCATTGTCGCTGGAGAGACTGCTCGTTCGCAGAATTTCAGCCTCAATGGCTACGACGTCCCGACCAACCCGGAACTGTCAACCAAGCCCGTGATCAGCTTTTCGAATGTCAGTTCCTGTGGCACGGCTACGGCCGTTTCATTGCCCTGCATGTTTTCAAAATATACCAGGAACGACTATTCTTTCGACAAAGGGATTGCGACGGAGAGCGTCCTGGATGTCTTGTCACACGCCGGATTTCACGTCGAATGGTGGGACAACAACACAGGCGATAAAGGCGTCGCGGCGCGTCTGCCCGTGACCGCTCTGACCCATACTGAGAACGAAGAGTTTTGCAGTGCAGGTGAATGCACGGACGGGATTTTCCTGCAACGCCTGCGCGATTACCTGCCAACAATCACACAAGACACCGTTTTGGTGCTGCATCAAATTGGCAGCCATGGACCGACCTATTATCTCAGGTACCCTGCCGAATTCGAAAAATTCACACCTGCGTGCCGAACTGCAGAGTTCAAGAATTGCACAGAGCAAGAAATTAGAAATGCATATGACAACACGATAGCCTATACAGATCATATTCTGAGCCAGACCATTGACATTCTGGCCGAACACGACGGATTGGTGACATCCCTTCTCTATGTCTCGGATCATGGTGAATCCCTAGGGGAAGGTGGACTATATCTGCATGGGTCGCCATATTTCATGGCACCTGAATATCAAACGAAAGTTCCCATGATCTTGTGGATGTCGAATGCTTTTGAAAAACAGATGGAGTTTTCATCGAACTGTCTTGCCAAATTGTCGGATGCGGCTTTGAGCCACGACAATCTGTTTCACTCCATTCTTGGAATGCTGCAGGTGAGTACAACTGAATATCAAGCAAAACTGGATATCTTTGCTCAATGCGCAAACCATAACAAACTCGCGGTAAACGAATGAACCCACTGAACCCTTCAAACCAAAAACCCAAGACCGTCACTGGCGTTTCACATATCTTAGCTGCCAGCTCATATTCGATCTCCGGAGTGCTCCGGTTATGGAAAGAGACGGCCTTTCGCCATGAGGTTTTACTGTTTTTGACTGCTTTTCTCGCCTTTGTCGCGGCCGGGGCCAGTGCAGTTGAAATTCTGGCCTTGTGTGGGATTTTTTTGCTTCTAGTAGCTTTTGAAGCCCTGAACACAGCAATTGAATGTATCGTTGATCACTTGTCCGTCGAATGGGAAGAATACGCGAAACACGCCAAGGACCTGGGGTCTCTGGCGGTTATGTGTTGTCTGCTGTGTGGCGGTATTTTTGTCGGCACCGTTCTTGTCTTTCGGATACTGCAATGATGGATGATGGCTCCTTTGACAATGTCGCGACTGGTTCCAAGTCCAAGCGGCTTGCGCGTGCAACAGCAGATTCACGTCCGGCCCGATCGGCGCCCGTGCAACTGCGTTACATGCTGCCCAGCATCGTTACGACATTTGCCATCTGCGCGGGCCTCACGTCAGTCAAACTCAGCATCGAAGGGCATCTGGTATCGGCGCTCTATCTGATCATCCTTGCGATCTTCCTGGACGGGCTGGACGGAAAACTGGCGCGGTTTCTTGACGCCGCCAGCCCCTTTGGTGCCGAATTGGACACTCTGGCGGATTTCTTCAACTTCGGGATCGCACCAGGGATTTTGTTGTATAGCACGTTCTACATGAATTCGGAGTTTCAGAATTTCGGCTGGCTGAGCTGTCTGGTTCTGGCAATTTGTTGTGCCTTGCGGCTCGCACGCTTCAACCTCACCCTGGATGATCCGGTTGTGAGCAAGAAATCCAAGGAATTCTTCACCGGCGTTCCGGCCCCCGCTTTGGCGTGTCTCGCGCTGATGCCCGCGTTTCTCTATGAACTGGGCTGGAGTGGTATCGGCAATCACGCATACGCGATCGCTATCTACATTATTGCAATTGCCGGACTTGGCATCAGCACTTTGCCAACCTTTTCGGCTAAACATGTCAGTATCCCGCGCAAATATGTGCCAGTGTTTGTCGTCTGCGCGGCAGTGTTCGTCGTGTGTATGGTTGCTTATCCCTGGCTGTCGCTGTGCGTTGCAAACACGCTTTATCTGGCCTCTTTGCCGGTCTCGTATCGCATGAGCAAACGGCCCGATGCCGCCAAGGTCATCAGCGCGGCGTCCATTTAAACAGGTCAACGACAATGCGTATCCTCCTGATCGAAGATGAGCCGTCACTGGCACAAGCGGTCAAGGAACACCTGGATGCCGAACTCCACTCATGTGACTGGTTCGCATCGGTGGACGAGGCACTGAGCGTCGTGCGCAACATGAAATACGATGTTGTTCTACTCGACCTGCAATTGCCGGATGGGGACGGCCTGACCGTGCTGCGACACCTGCGCGCTGTGCCGCACTACACCCCAATCATTATCATGTCGGCGCGCGACAAGATCAGCGACCGCATCAAGGGTCTAGAACTGGGTGCAGATGATTATGTGATCAAGCCATTTGATCTGAATGAGCTTTCAGCTCGCATTGCGACCGTCACACGCCGACAGCTGGAAAACGCATCCGAGAAGCTTGTGTTTGGGCCAGTCTGTTTTGATCTGAAGCGACGGACAACAACCGTAAATGGCCATCCTGTTCAGTTGACGCCGACGGAATGGGCACTGATGGAATGTTTGCTCCGCCGCGGGTCTTTGATTGTTCCCAAAGCGCAGCTTGAAGACGCGATCTATGCCTTTGGAAAAGAGATCGAGAGCAACTCCATCGAAGCGCATATCAGCCGACTGCGGGCGAAGCTGGGAAAATCCACAATCTTGACGCACCGTGGGCTGGGATACAGTATCGCCCGATGAGCACCCCTAAAAAGAGTTTGGCCCGGATGCTGCTACGGCCGCTACTGATCGGGTGTACCGCAGCCTTCATTTTGGGCACGGCACTTTCGGTCTATATCGTCCGGGCAGAATATGACGAATTGCTCGATTTGTCATTGAAAGCCAAAGCTGAACTTTTGCTGCCACTGGTGTCTGCAGAATTTGATCTGGTAGCATTCGAGGTGTCCGATCATCTGGATCGCGTCGAACCCAACGCGATGGCCTCTGAAGAAAAAGCATCCTTCTGGTTGGTAGATAGCCGCAATCAAGTAATCGTAAGATCCCGCAACATGCCCCAGGGACTTGATCATCAGGCCGGTGCTGCGGGCATGTTCCTGGATACCGACACGCACCGTTTTTTTTCAACGTCCCAGAACGATTTTGGCAGGCGGCTGATTATCGCAGAGCCGCTGCTTGAGCGAAATGAAGTCGTTAGGGACAGCTTGGTGGGTGTCTCTCTCAGCATGGCGTTTTTGGTGGCCATCGTATTTGCGGTTATCCGTGTTTCCATCCGACATCTACACCGTGCGGTCAGTCAGTTGAGCACCATGATTGCTCAGAAATCAGCAACCAACCTTGACCCAATCGATGCAACGGCCTCGTTTCAGGAAATGTCACCGGCCGTGGAAACCATAAATGATCTGATGGCCCGGCTGGGAAAAGCTGTAGAAGCGGAGCGGAACTTTGCGACAAACGCTGCCCATGAGTTGCGCACGCCTTTGGCAGTTTCACTGGCGCAGACCCAGCGTTTGAAGGCTGGACTGGCCGACAGCGCACTTTTGGTCAAGGCGACAGAAGTCGAAAGCGGATTGCGCAAGCTCATTCATCTCGTGGAGAGGCTTTTGCAATTTTCTCGGGCCCAATCGGGGCTCGGCACAGCGGAACAAGCATCGAATGCCAACACCGTCACGGCTCTGATGTTCAAGGAGGCCGCGCAACGCACCGATGCAGGGCACCGCATCGTTACCCACCCGCCAACAGGAGAATTCACAAGCACGATCGACCCCGACGCTCTTGCCATCATCCTGTCAAATCTGATCGACAATGCCATTAAACACAGCCCTGCGGACACGCCGATCAACCTGGATGCTCGGACAACGGGTCAAATTTCGATCAGCAACGATTGTTCGCCCCTCTCCACAGAAGAGATGGACAGGATCCAGCAACGATTCATGCGACACTCCAATTCGAAAGATGGTTTTGGCGTGGGTCTGGCAATTGTCAAAACTCTGTGCGAACAGTCAGGGTGCAGCATGACTGCTCAATCCCCCTGCCCCGGCACCGAAAGAGGGATGATTGTGACCCTTGTTCTCCCAAGCGCCTGAACCTGCGCTGCCAACTACATCAGAAAGCAGACCGAACCATGAATATGATGAAAATTGTCGCTGTTCCGATGCACCGCGAGGGACTCAAGTTTGTCGGAATCTTCGCCGCCGTTTCGGTCGTGCTGGGACTGCTGTGGGCACCGCTCTTCTGGGTGGGTTTGGGGATCACAGTATGGTGTTATTATTTCTTCCGTGATCCGGTCCGCTCCGTGCCCCAGGATCCAGGATTGGTGCTTTCGCCGGCCGACGGGGTGATTTCACTGATACAGGATGTTGTGCCACCCTCCGAGTTGGAGCTCGGGGATGAGCCTTTGACCCGCGTGTCGGTCTTCATGAATGTGTTCAACTGCCACATCAATCGAGCGCCCATCTCCGGCGAAATCACGCATATCGTCTATCACAAGGGCAAATTCGTAAATGCGTCGCTCGACAAGGCCAGTGAACACAACGAACGAAATGGGCTGACCATCACTTCAACAGAAGGTCACCGGATCGGCGTCGTGCAAATCGCCGGTCTGGTAGCGCGTCGGATTGTTTGTTTTTCCGAGATTGGGGACCAGATTGCAGCAGGCCATAGATTTGGGTTGATCCGGTTTGGCAGCAGGCTTGATGTGTATCTGCCCAAAGGTGTGCGCCCGATGGTGGCTCTGGGTCAGACCGCAGTGGCAGGTGAAACGCCTCTTGCGGATTTGTCGCGATCCACCGACGCGGTCATCAGCGAGCGCATCTGAGCGACGTTACTTTTCCAACTGGAGCGGGCTGATAAGCGATATCCAACCGGAACGAGATCCGTTTTTCAGGAGATGATTACTCAGGTCTTCTGTGTCGCGAAGATGTCTGGACATTCCCCTCTCAGAATATTTTTGTCCACATTGCCCATCTTATTGCGGGATAAATCATCCAAAAGCGGTGCGGAGCCTGAGATGAAAAAGCGCATGTAAAAGATGGGTAATGCATGCAGCAACACGTCGGCAGCCGTGAACCGCCAGTACTCTGCAATCGTTTTGGGATTGGACAACAGAATCTTCTGCGTCAGCATTGTGCCTTTCGAAAAGCCAGTTGTACTGTGAGTGTAAATAAACGCCGCGAGGTCATCGCCACGACTATTCCTATTTTCTGCGCGCACCCTGAAGATCAGCCTCAAACAGCGCCTGCTGTCAGTGCAGTGTCGACGCGCGTAATGCCCGGATCGCGCGACTGCAACTGATGGGTGCAGGGGTGTGCCAACCGGCGGACAAAGAAAATTCAGGGGCAGCGTCTGGAGCGAAGCTGCCTCTTTAACTCCGCAACTGCCTGCGCCATCATTCTCATTATGCGTCGGCGAGGAGGTGCTGTGAACATCCTATTCATCATGTATGACCAGTTGCGCTTTGACTATCTCAGCTGCAATGGTCACCCGCACCTGCACACACCGAATTTTGACCGGGTGGCGGCCATGGGTGTCAATTTCACATCCGCTTATGTGCAATCAACGATCTGTGGCGCCAGCCGAATGAGCACCTACACCGGCCGCTATGTCCACAGCCACGGCGCGCATACTAACAACATGCCTTTACGGGTTGGCGAACTGACGATGGGCGACCATCTGCGTGCTGCGGGCATGGCCTGCTGGCTGATCGGCAAGACGCATATGAAAGCTGATGCAGAAGGCATGAAGCGTCTGGGCCTTGCCCCCGACAGTGTGATCGGTGCGCGGCAAGCTGAATGCGGATTTGATGTCTGGCTGCGGGATGACGGGCTGTGGGCGCATGGCCCGGACGGCTATTACGATACCAAACGATCGCCCTACAACGCCTACCTCGCGTCCAAGGGATATGACGGCGAGAACCCTTGGCACGACTATGCCAATGC
>Ga0102812_10001404_pt1 | contig 16697 bp, 17 predicted proteins | sample ColrivemetaGS713_FD_79334 | JGI IMG/M metagenome (GOLD analysis project Ga0102812, IMG submission 79334) | Estuarine microbial communities from the Columbia River estuary - Flood tide ETM metaG S.713 | ecosystem: Environmental > Aquatic > Marine > Intertidal zone > Estuary | place: USA... | reverse complement strand
TCACCACTGCGACGGCAATCAAAACCCAGCGGGCGAGATCCGGCGCATCGCCGAACAAACCGAAATTGATGCCCCGGTTCTCGCCATAACGAAAGGTCAGCAAAGGCGGCAGCACCTTGATTTCGCCCACACGCCACAGCTGCATGCCATGCACGACAGCGTATTTGCTGATCTGATCGACAAGAAAGGCAGCACCTGCCGCCCAGGCCACGGATCGCAAGGTATAGCCCTCCTCAGTGCCGAAAATGGCGCATTCTGGTAAAGACCATCGCAAGGCCCGCCGCATCCGCGGCCGCAATGACCTCATCATCGCGCATCGACCCGCCCGGCTGGATCAGGGCCGTCGCACCGGCCTCTGCCGCAGTGAGCAGACCGTCCGCAAAAGGGAAAAACGCATCCGATGCAACAACGGATCCTTGGGTCAGCGGTGCGGGCAATGACATTGCTTCGGCCATGTCCTGCGCCTTGCGGGCCGCGATGCGTGTGCTGTCAACGCGGCTCATCTGACCTGCGCCGACGCCCACGGTCGCGCCATCCTTGACGTAAATGATCGCGTTGGATTTGACATGTTTTGCCACGGTCCATGCAAACAGCAGGTCAGCCATTTCCCGTTCGGTGGGCGCGCGCTTGGTCACCACGCGCAAATCCGCGGGGTTGATCCGGCCCACATCCTTGTCCTGAACCAGAAATCCGCCGGACACCTGTCGCACTGCCAGTGCCGCGACCGTTGGGTCGGCCAAACCTTGTGTGGTGAGCAGACGCAGGTTCTTCTTCTGGCTAAAAATATCCAATGCGGCGTCACTGGCTCCGGGCGCGATAACGACTTCTGTAAAAATACCGGTGATTTCTTCTGCCGTTGCAGCGTCCAGCGGCTGGTTCAGCGCGATGATGCCGCCAAAAGCGGATGTCCGGTCACAATCGAACGCGCGGGTATAGGCCTCAAGCAGACTCGCACCCGTGGCCACGCCGCAGGGGTTGGCATGTTTGATGATGGCGCATGCCGGACCGTTCGACGGATCAAACTCGCTGACCAGTTCAAACGCGGCATCGGTGTCGTTTATGTTGTTGTAGGACAACTCTTTGCCCTGATGTTGTCTGGCGGTCGCAACCCCCGGGCGCGCAGTGCCGTCGGTGTAAAAAGCCGCCGACTGATGCGGGTTTTCGCCATACCGCAGGGTCTGCGCCAATGTGCCGCCAAAGGTACGCCTGCGCGGCGTGCCACCCACCTGCGCTGCCATCCATGTACTGACAGCCGTATCATAGGCCGCAGTGCGGGCATATGCGGTCTGTGCCAGGCGCTGCCGCAGCGCGTAGGTCGTCTGGCCATCATGTGCGGCCAGTTCTTCCAGAAAGGGTGCGTAATCCTCGACATCCACGATTACATTGACAAATCCGTGGTTCTTGGCCGCGGACCGGATCATCGCAGGCCCGCCAATGTCGATATTCTCGATCACCTCCGCATAGGCCGCCCCTTTGGCAACGGTTTCCTCGAAAGGATACAGGTTGACGACAACCAGATCGATTGCGCCGATGCCATGCTCGGCCATTGACGCCACATGACCCGCGTCATCGCGCAGGGCAAGCAAACCGCCGTGCACGACCGGGTGCAGCGTCTTGACCCGGCCATCCATCATTTCGGGAAACCCTGTGACTTCGGCCACGTCCTTCACGTCCAGACCAGCCGCCCGCAACGCCTTGGCCGTGCCTCCCGTCGACAGCAACTCAACCCCATGCGCAGCCAGTGCGCGACCCAGATTCACCAAACCGGTTTTGTCAGAGACGGACAAAAGCGCGCGGCGAACGGGGGTCAAATCAGTCATGTGCAAGTGGTCCTTTGGGCCAGTATCAGGTCAGGTCGGGCTCATCCCGGCTGAGATCTCGCACGCCAATGGCAGTTTCCTGCGCTTTGGACAAGGACCAGCGGACACGTGTCGCATACGTCGAAGCCTTGCCGCTCAGCACGATCTGTTTGGTCGCACGCGGTTTGAGACGCCCTTTTTCAAGATAAACAGACGGCGCCAGAGACAAATTCATGCCGCCATCGTGGCGGAACACCCAGATTTCGCCACTCTTGAGCGCCATCGACACCGCAGCGCCACCCAGATCGACACTCGCGTCGACCTCGGGATGCAGATGGAATCGCAGATCAAAGGCGATACCTCCCTGCCCGATTGCCTCCGTCGCGCGATTGAAACTGCGTTTGTCGACTTCATCAAGGGCCAGCAACATGTCTTCACCGGCCAGCGCACGGCCATCGAACGTCAACTCCAGCGTGCGCGCGTGGGTCAGCCCGTGGGTTTCGAGATAGCCATCATGTCCACCCTGAAAGCTCATGGCATCGGTGCCGTGGCTGATCTCGATCGGAACGTGGCGGGGCGCGTCCAGCAACATCTCTCGGGCTGTCGCACGCTCGGAGGGGCCAAGCCGCGCACTGGAATAGCCGTCCAGACACAGCGTTGAATGGGACGGTGTTGCCCGGCCTGCGCGCCGCCATTCCGGTCCAAAGGACGCGCCTGATCCACAATTCACAATCAGCGGACGCCGCCCCGAGGTCAGCTCGAACGCCAGGGTCGAGGCATGGGCATTGTAGGACCATTTGCCGCTGGGTGGCGTGCTGGCATCAATCACGATGCTGGTGCGGCCGCTGGACAGCCGCGCATATCCCATCGACAGACCGTCCGGTTGCCGGGTCTTGACGCGAGTGGAGGCCAGTGCGTGATCAAGCCACCCTTCGGCTCCGCGCCCGCCGCCATGAAACCGGGCCAATCCTCCGTCCGCGTGTCGCAGTGTGCGCAGCGTCGGTGCAATACGCTCTATTGCGTCCAGATGATCTTTGGGTGTGCCGCGACCGGCATCCGACAATGCGGCGGCCGCCCAGCTGAGAAGCGTGAACACTTCCATCAATTCTTCGGGGTTACGGGTCGGCAAGCCCCCGTGCATGTCGATCTGGGTGCGACATTCCTTGGCCAGCGCCTTGACCGCCGGTTCGGCCACAGCCTCCATGCCCTCCAGAGACAGGCCCGCATAGATCAATCCGGTCAACGCCTCGAACCGCGGCAGCCCCCCCGCCGCGGCATGCCACCGCTTGGACAGAAAAACCGTCTGCTGCATCAGGCTTGTGTAAAAGGCGTCGCTGTCGGGCCCTTCATGGCCACGCAACATGAAAATCGCGTGGTTGATCCAGCGGATCAGCCGCCGACCTGTCAGATCGGGTGTCCATCCGGGCCCACGGCCTTTTCCATAGCGTGCAATCCAATCCCATAGCCACCGCTGCGCCGCTTCGCGCGCCTGCACATCGCCAATGGCCGCCAGATCGTCGAGCCAGGAGAACCCGTGCAGCTCTTGCATGAATGCAGTGTTCGGCGCGGGCAGCGTCCACAGGGATGTGCCGTCACCCTCCACCAGATGGCCCGCGAACAGAAAATTGCCCGCCATCAATTGGCGTCCGCGCGCAAAACTTCCGATGGTGCGCGGTTCCGGCGAGGACACAAATCCAACTGCCTTCACCTTGGAACGCGCGGCGCTCCCGGCGTACCAGCTGTTTAGAAATTGCGCCTTTCGGGCTGCAAAACTGCTCATGTCGGACATCAATTTGCTCTGCCTAGAAACGCTCTTGCGGCGATTGGACGGATGATACCCCGCCTGACCGGAGGAGTCACCGCTTATGTCGCCGGATGTTGGATTCCTGCCAGATTTTGGCCGACGCCGCTGCGCTGATCAACCGGATTTGCGCAGGCAGGCGATGTAAAATCCGTCCATGCCGCCGCGATCCGACCAATAATCCGGGCGCAATCTTAACCCGCCTTCAGGGGTGCACCAGGCCGGATCGACACCAGGCAAAGCCAGCGCATCGGGGTCAACGGCCATATCGCTGTGACGGACCAGCGCTTCTTCGATCTGTACCTCGCCTTCGTCCGGCAGCAGAGAACATGTGCAAAACACCATCCGTCCACCCGGTTTGAGCAGGGACCAGGCGTGGTCGATCAATTCTTCCTGCAATGCAATCAACGGGCCGAATTCGGAACCGTCCTTGGCAACGGGCAGATCGGGATGGCGTCTGATCGTACCCGTGGCCGAACAGGGTGCATCCAGAAGGATCGCATCCCATTCACCCGTCGTCGCGCGCGCATCTTCCACAAGCAGGGTCGCCGCAAGCCCGGTCCGTTTCAGGTTTTCCCGCACCCGCGCCATCCGACCTTCGGAATCGTCCACGGCAGTGACATCGGCCCCGAGGGCTGCCAGCTGCATCGTCTTGCCGCCCGGTGCCGCACACAGGTCCAGCACTTTTTCTCCGGGTTTCGGCGCCAGCACCTGCACCGGCAGAGCCGCCGCCGCGTCCTGAACCCACCACGCCCCCTCGGCAAAGCCCGGCATGGTGGAAACCTGACCGGCATCCGCCACCCGTACAGATCCGGTGGGCAGCAGTATCCCTCCGACAGCCTCGGCCAGCGCGGCGGGGTCTGATTTGGCGGTAAGGTCGAGCGGTGCACCCGCGAAATGCGCGGCTTCCATCGCGGCCATCGCCTCGCCGCCCCAGGCCTCGACCAACGGACCGCGCAACCACTTGGGCAGACGCGGTGCCCGCAGAGCCGCCCAGGCCTCGGGGCCTTCGCTGGCGATCTTGCGCAGCACGGCATTGGTCAGCCCTTTGAGATGTGACAACGTCTTGTGTCGCGACACCATCTCGACCATCGCGTTGACCACCCCGTGTGCCGCGCCGCCCTGACACAGCTCGACGGTGCCGACGCGCAGGACGTTGCGCACCGTGAGGGGCGGATACTTGTTCAGATGTTTTTGCAAAAGCCGGTCAGCCCGCTCCAGACCACGCAATGTGTCCATGGCCAGACGCGCGGCACGCGCGCGATCGTCCGGGGGCAGCTTGTCCAATGCACCGCCACCCAGCAGTTCCGACATCAAACGCCCTTCACCAAGGATTTGATCCAGCAGGTAAACGGCACTTCTGCGGGCCTGAACGCCTGTATCCGACATCTGAGTGACTCCTTTCGGGGGGCTGGCGGGTTGTCTGCGCCAAAGGGAGCCGTATATCAAGAGCAAGAGGCATCAGGACGATACATGCGATGACAGATCAGACCGACGAGACACCGTCAGAAACCGAATTGCCACCGGCAGCCCGACGCGCTTTGGCCGAAGCAGAGGCGCGCCGCAAGGCTGCTGACAAGGCTCATCCAATGCCTGTCGAGGTTGGCGGACGCGACGGGCCGGAACCGGTGCGATACGGAGACTGGGAGCGCAAGGGTATCGCCGTCGATTTTTGACGTCCGCGGCTGGGCTTACTTCAGGCGGAATTCAGCCGAATCGCCCTTGCCCTTGTCGGATGTGAACCGGACATAGCTGTCCGAGACTTCGACCTTCTGGCAATTATAGCCCAGCGCGTCACCGCCCCAGAACAGGTCGCGACAAAAAAAGCCGTCCCGCCAGACCCATTTTCCCTCGACCTCCCAAGCGGCCCCTTTGCCTTTGATCTCGCCTTCGGGCGACACTTCCAGCTTCACGAAAGGACGCGACAGGGTTTTGCCCGCAACGAGCGTCACAAAATCTGATTGGTTTTGAATAGTTGCATATTCCGCAAACGCGGCGGTCGGTACGAGCGCGGATACTGCGAGGCTCAACAAGAGGCGCACTGTCTGATTCCCATCAAATTCATTTCGGTTATAATTGGCTTACGCTCGAAAATTCAGATTGGATCAAAGACGGCGTTTGCCTATCGGCAAATTTCAGCCGTCTTTCAGACCCAGAACATCCAGCATGTCATAGGCGCCGGGTGCGCGGCCAAGACCCCAGAGGGCGGCCTTGACGGCTCCGCGCGCAAAAACTGACCGGTCAGATGCCACATGGCGCAGTATGATACGCTCTCCTGCGGCCGCAAACAGAACGTCATGTTCACCGACAATATCGCCGCCGCGGATGGCCGCGAAGCCGATATCGCCGCGCTTTCGTGCACCGGTTATGCCGTCGCGCCCGCGGTCAGAAACGTCATCAAGGATGACACCCCGACCTGCCGCCGCCGCCTCACCCAACATCAGAGCCGTACCTGAAGGGGCGTCAACTTTTTGATTGTGATGCGCTTCGATAATTTCAATGTCGTAGTCATCATCCAGTGCGGCCGCGACTTTTCTTGTCAGTTGCACCAAAAGATTGACCCCAAGGCTCATATTGCCCGCCCGGACGATCACGGCGCGTCCCGCTGCGGGTTCCAGTTCGGCTATTTCGGCGGCAGACATGCCTGTCGTCCCGATCACATGCACAATCCCCGCGTCCGCCACGACCTTGGAAAATCCGATCGTTGCAGCGGGCGTGGTGAAATCAATCAGCGCCTGCGCCTGTGCCACCGCGCGCGCTGCATCCTCGGTCACGACCACACCTGTCGCTGCTCCCCCCATGGCCTCGCCCAGATCGCGCCCGATCCACGGATGTCCTGTGCGCTCGACTGCTCCGACCAGCTGCGCCCGATCGCTTTTCCCGATGGTCTGTACCAGCATCTGACCCATGCGACCGGACACACCCGTCACCGCTATGCCTGTTTTTTCGGTCATTTTCGCATCCTTGTCGCCTCGCCACCCCATGGGGTTGTCCGACGACTGCATAGCGCGCGCAGCCTGACTTGGCAAAGGGCCCCAGAACGCATAGATAGCGCTCATGGGAAAGAACCGGTTTCATGAGGGCGATGGCCCGTCGCAGCGCCAGCTTCGGGTCGGAGAACTGATCCGTCGGTCGCTGTCTGATGTACTGGCACGTGGCGACGTGCACGATCCAGAACTCAATCGCATGTCGATCACGGTGGGCGAAGTTCGCACATCGCCCGATTTGCGCATCGCAACCGCCTATGTGCTGCCACTGGGCGGACAGGGGCGCGAGGATGTGATCGCGCTGCTGGCCCGCAACAAGGGTGAGCTGCGCCGCATGGTATCAAAAAAGCTGGCGCTGAAATTTGCGCCGGATCTGCGTTTTCAACTGGACGAGACCTTTGACCGGATGGATGAAACCCGCAGGATGATGACCCAGGACAGCGTTCTGCGGGATACCGCTGCGGGAGACGGAGACGCGGAATGATCCGCGCGGTGCTGTCAGGCGTTTTGTGCCTGTTTGCAGCACAGTCGGTCGGGCAAGACCTGCAGTGCGCGCAGGATACCTTCGAAGGGCTGGCGATGACCGTTTGCGAGGTCGATGCAAGCCAGGCCGATCTGCGGATGTTCCTGCGCGACGAAACAGGTGTGATTCTGGGTCAATTCAGCAGTGTGGATCGCCAGCTGTCCGCCGAAGGACGCAGGCTTGCCTTTGCGATGAATGCGGGAATGTACCATGACGACCGGGCACCCGTTGGCCTCTACGTCGAAAACGGACAGCAGGAGATGCGGCTTGTTCCGGGGCCGGGGCCGGGAAATTTCGGTCTGGTGCCAAACGGAGTGTTCTGTATCCGCGAGGGGCGTGCGGACGTGTTCGAAACAAGCGCGTTTCAGACAGAACAGCCTCAGTGCTCCTTCGCAACTCAATCCGGGCCGATGCTGGTGATCGATGGCGCTCTGCACCCCAGATTTCTCAAAGATGGCACGTCGCGGTATATCCGCAACGGGGTCGGCACCAGTGCTGACGGCAAGCGGGCCGTTTTCGTGATCTCGGATGCCCCGGTCAACTTTCACACCTTCGGACGCTACTTCCGCGATGTCGTGCAGGTGCCGCAGGCACTTTACTTCGACGGCAAGGTCTCGCGGCTTTTTGCGCCCGAGATCGGGCGCAGTGACTTCGGGTTTTCACTTGGGCCGATCGTGGGCGTGGCGGTTCCTGCGCAATAGAGATTATTGCCTTCGGCGAGGATATTTCCGACCCAGAGAAGCGGGGGCTGGGCTTTTTGTCTGCGTCTGCGTATGCACGGCGCGATTTTGGTGTCAGGAGACAATATGGGACGTGCGCGCAAAGGTCGGGATATTTCTGGCTGGCTGGTGGTGGACAAGCCTTCCGGTCCGACCTCGACGGCTGTCGTCAACAAGGTCCGCTGGGCTCTGGGTGCGAAAAAGGCCGGACATGCCGGAACGCTGGACCCTGAGGCAACCGGGGTTCTGGCCGTGGCTCTGGGAGAAGCGACCAAAACGGTGCCCTACATCACGGATGCGCTGAAAGCCTATGTGTTTACCGTCCGGTTGGGTCAGGCCACCAATACCGATGATGCGGAGGGAGAGATTGTCGAGTCCAGCGATCTGCGCCCTGATGATGCGGCGATCAAGGCCGCGCTCGGGCAGTTTGTCGGAGACATACTTCAGGTTCCGCCGCAGTTTTCCGCCGTCAAGATTGACGGTGAACGGGCCTACAAGCGGGCACGCGACGGCGAGACGATGGAGATTGCGGCGCGTCCCCTTTATGTTGACAGCCTGCTGCTGATCGACAGACCGGACGCCGATCACGTTACTCTTGAGATGACGTGCGGCAAGGGCGGCTATGTGCGGTCGATTGCGCGCGACCTCGGAGTGGCTCTGGGGTGTTTCGGGCATGTACGGGAATTGCGCCGGATCTGGTCCGGACCGTTCGATGCCACAGACGGCATTACCCTGGAAGAAGTTGAGCAATTGGCTGGTACGCCGGAGCTGGAGGCGCGTTTGCGACCTTTGGAAGAGGGTCTGAGCGACCTTCCGGAAGTGCGTGCAACCGCAGAGGGAGCAGCACGCCTGCGCAACGGCAACCCCGGCATGGTTCTGGCGTCGGAAGTTGCCTACGGCGACACCTGCTGGGCCTCCTTTGATGGGCATGCGGTGGCTGTCGGCACCTATCGGGCCGGGGAGTTGCATCCTACACGGGTTTTCAACACCCGGGATTGATTGGCGCCTCATGTTTCAGACCGTGGTGATCCTCGCTGGGTCGTGACCGCCGTGGCTGCCAGAACGCAGGCCCCGGGGTCGGCAACCGGACACCAGCTTGCAGCCCGAACCAGGTACTGGCATCACATGCCGCATGATTTCACGCACTCATACCCAGGGCAAGACGCACTCCGTCGCGCAGTACTCCAAATGTCTGCAGTATCGGTACAGCTTGTCGCGTTGTTGGCAGGACACAGCTCCCAGGGTGGCATTTGTCATGTTGAATCCGTCCAAGGCGACCGAGCTTCAGAACGACCCGACGGTGGAACGCTGCGAACGTCGCGCGCGCAGGCTGGGCTTTGGGGCGTTCGAGGTCGTGAATATCTTTGCCTGGCGCGACACTGACCCGAAGGCAATGAAAGCAAGCCGCGATCCCATTGGCCCCGAAAATGACGCAGCGATCCTGCACGCGGCAGACAGAGCGGATCAGGTGATCGCCGCCTGGGGAACCCATGGGGCCCATTTGAAGCGCGGCGAACAGGTGCGGGATCTGCTTCTTGGCTCCGGCCATGACCTGTTCCACCTGGGTTTGTCGCAACAGGGATTCCCCAGGCATCCGCTGTACATAAGCTATGGGCAATTGCCTCAAATCTGGAACATCTCTTAACGCCAATTTCACAGGTGTTGTTTACTCCGAACGCCTGTCTGGCCCGATATCTGGTGACGGATGGAACGGGATCGAAGCACATGAGGATATGCCTGCCTGCGGGATGTTGAATTTGCACGCGGCGCGCCTGTCGACGTGGGACGGTTTTCAGGGCTGCCGCGTTGCGAAAGCCCGCGCAAATCGCGTGTTCGGCTGCGCACGGCAGACTGTGAAGGCAAGGTATGGGAGAGAACCGCGATGTTTTTGAATGGAGACGCTGATGCAGTTCGGGATGACGACGGCATCGCGCCGCTCTCCGTGTCAGAAGGCGGCGAGGCGCTTTTCGCTGGTGGCGAAGACGCAATATCGGATGAGTGTAATCGACAAAGCCCGCTGACGGCTCGTTTCGATGGATCTGCCGGAGTGACTGCCCCGCTAGACCCGAAAGATGAAGTTGCGTTGGCCGGGCCAATACGCAATCTGGTGACGAAGCAGGAGCAGTCTCCTCTGCATCACTGGATGGAACACGGCCCAAACGTGGAAATCCTGGACTATTCCGCCAGTGAAGACAGTCTTTTCCTCGTCTGGGATGACAGCGTTCCAGATACGACAGCACCGGAAGTCAGTGTCGTGCCAGATTTTGTTAACCCTGATATCGTGCATATTTTCATCGAAGGTTTTGCCATCGCAGAAGTGAATGGCGATCCTGATCTGAGTGCGCGTGATGTTGCCGTTCTTCCTTTGAGTGCGGCTCTGCTCATCGGGCTGACACCCGCCTGATACCCCCGGCATCCCAGCCGACACCAATCTCCATTTGCCTTCTGCGGGGAATCCTCCTATACGCCCGCATCTTGATCGGAAATTTTCCGTTCACGATACCTCCAAGGGCCTGAGCTGGACGACATCCCGGCCTGTGCCATTCCTGAAACCTTATAAAGGAGACCCCGATGTCGATTACTGCAGAAGAAAAAGCACGTGTCATGAAAGAATTCGCAACCAAAGAAGGCGACACCGGTTCGCCCGAAGTTCAGGTTGCCATTCTCAGCTCGCGGATCGCGACGCTGACAGAGCACTTCAAAACCCACAAAAAAGACAACCACGGCCGCCGCGGCCTTCTGAAAATGGTTGCGACCCGTCGTAAGCTTCTGGACTACACCAAAGCCAAGGACGAAGCACGCTATCAGGATCTGATCACCCGTCTGGGCCTGCGCCGCTAACGCGCATTTGGCCGGATGACCCGGTCGCCGTGCCATGCAGCCCGGCGCTTGGTCACAACTGGCCGTATCACCAGAAGACTACAGACAACCGCGCCAGAAATGGTGCGGTTTTTTGTTTGAAATCTGTGCTTTACCTATCCGCCAAAGCGTCTAACCTGCGCGAATGCTGACCTTTGCGCTTGCCGTTTTCTTTCTGATCGTGACACCGGGGCCGGGCGTGCTGTCGACAGCCGGCGTTGGTGCCGCCTTTGGCGCCAAGGCGGGTACACGTTACGTCTGCGGTCTGTTCATCGGCACCAACCTTGTGTGCCTCGCCATTGTCAGCGGACTGACGGCCGTGCTGTTTGCAGATGCCCGCCTGCGCGGCGTGCTTTTTTTCGCATCTCTTGCCTATCTGATCTATCTGGCGCTGCGCATTGCACTCGCAGGAAGCAAGATCGCCTTTATGGAACGGGCACAGCCTCCCGGCGTGTTGGGCGGGATTCTGTTGCAGGCGGTCAACCCGAAGGCCTATGCGGTCAACACCGCGCTCTTCACAGGGTTCGGCTTCATGCCACAGGCTCTGGGGCTGGAAATCGGCATCAAGTTCCTGATCCTCAACGCGATCTGGATACCGATCCATTTTGGCTGGCTCTGGCTGGGGATCACGCTTCGGCGCATGAACCTGCCAACCCGAACACAGCGGATCATCAACGTGGCGATGGCGGCATCGATGCTGCTGGTGGTGGCACTGGCCAGCTTTTCACAGGGCTGATACGCGCCAAAAAATCCAAGCCTGATCCTGCTGTGCGCTGATGGAAGGCAAGACCATCAGGACACCGCCAGCAAACGGCACATGCCCTCAGGACCAGAGCTTGAATGTTTGCTCAATTCTCAGGATGTTCTCGACAGAATCCGACGGGTCTTTATGCCAGTCATCCGTCGCGTCATCAGATCGCACGAAGAGCCCTGTCACCGTTTCATCGCATTGAACCGCGGCAAAACCCGAAATCTTCAAGATTAGGGACAGGGTTGACCGGGTGTAGTCAGCGACATGCGCGATATGGAAATATGATCGCAAATTATGACTATAAGCCCCTTCGCCCACCATGTTCAGGCCCGGAACTTCGATGAAAAGATAATCCCCATCCGTCATGTGTGATCTGATCAGGCGCAGCAATGCCTGAGGTTTCGGAATATGCTCCAGCACATGCGACAGAACAAAAATCTTCCGACCCTCGGGCAGCGAGGTCGGGAATTCGGCAACTTCAACGTCAAGTGCAAAGGTCTGGCGAGCATATGCGATGGCCGCTTCATCAAGATCACAGCCGCTGACGCTTTTAACATGCGGCTTGAAATGCGCCAGAATACCACCCGCAGAACACCCGATCTCGACCACGTTGAAGTCAGAGATTTGACGGTTTGGGATCGCATCCATGATGAAAGTCAAAAACCTCGCTCCGCGCTCCTCCTGTTCAGCCATCAGTGACGCATAATTGACCTCATCCGACTTGGTATAAAGACGCCTATAGTGATCGCGGTAAAACACATTCAGAAAATCGGGGCTGAGCGCGGGATAGGTCTGGACCAACCCGCAGGTCTCGCAGATCTGTTTTTTGAGATCGAACCCGTACCGATCGCACTCGGCCAGCAAGGTGAACGTATCCGCTCCGCAACATAGGCATCCATCCTGTACCATCTTGGTACCCGTGTAGAGGTTTCGGACGGTTTTGATATGCGCCCGGCGACTACTGGTAAACCTCCTGACAGCCCCGAATACCCGACTGAAACGTGGATGTTGGAGTGCTCGTCTTGTCATAGCTTGCTTCCGGTTTTTTGGACTATCTGACAGTGCGGAAAAACATGCCGATGTACAAGTCACGCCTTGCGACGGCACTGCGCAATCGCACTCAAATCCAAATTCGGATGCTTTGAAAAGGGGTTTAATCGGCTCTCTTTCATTCGGATGCAATCTCCTGTATGCCCGCGCAATCTGAAAGCCGGCGCCCGGACCTCAGCGCCTGACAAAGAAGATACCGAGGTCAGGGGGAATTCGCCCCCTATGCAAAGGCCAATTGGCCAACACAGGAAACGTAGATGTTTAACCTTACGAAAAAATCGATGCAGTGGGGCGAAGAGACGCTCACACTGGAAACTGGAAAAGTGGCCCGTCAAGCGGACGGGTCGGTGATTGCAACGCTGGGCGAGACCAGCGTCATGGCGAACGTCACCTTCGCAAAATCCCCAAAGCCCGGTCAGGATTTCTTTCCGCTTACCGTGCATTATCAGGAAAAATACTATGCAGCCGGCAAAGTGCCGGGTGGTTTCTTCAAGCGTGAGGCGCGCCCCACCGAGAAAGAAACACTTACAGCCCGTCTGATCGACCGTCCGATCCGCCCGCTGTTCGTCTCCGGCTTCAAGAATGAAGTGCTGGTGATGTGCACAGTGCTTTCGCACGATCTGGTCAATGACCCGGATATCGTGGCGATGATTGCGGCTTCTGCCGCGCTGACCATTTCGGGCGCACCATTCATGGGCCCGATTGCCGGTTGCCGCGTTGGTTTCGAAGATGGTGAATACATCCTGAACCCGACCGTGGATGACATGCAGGACCTGCGCCTGAACCCTGACCAGCGTCTTGACCTGGTTGTGGCAGGCACAAAAGACGCAGTCATGATGGTGGAATCCGAAGCATATGAGCTGTCGGAAGCCGAAATGCTGGGCGCGGTGAAATTCGCGCATGAAAGCATCCAGCCGGTGATCGACTTGATCATCGATCTGGCCGAAGACGCGGCAAAAGAGCCGTTCAACTTCCAGGCACCCGACTATTCCGACCTCTACAAGGCCGTCAGCAAAGCTGGCGAAAAGGACATGCGCAAAGCGTTTGCGATCATGGACAAGCAAGAGCGGACCACGGCTGTTTCTGCGGCCCGCGAAAAGATCATGGCGGCCCTCACCGAAGAGCAGCAGCAGGATGCAAATCTCGGTTCCGCGCTGAAAAAGCTCGAAGCCTCCATCCTGCGCGGCGATGTGGTGAAGACCGGCAAGCGGATCGACGGGCGTAAAACGGATGAAATCCGCGATATCGTCTGCGAAACGGGCCTTCTGCCCCGGACCCACGGTTCGGCGCTGTTCACCCGCGGCGAAACGCAGGGTCTGGTTGTGACCACGCTGGGTACCGGTGACGACGAACAGTTCATCGATGCCCTGCACGGAAACTTCAAATCCAACTTCCTGCTGCACTACAACTTCCCCCCCTATTCTGTGGGTGAAGCTGGTCGCGTGGGCCCTCCGGGCCGTCGTGAAATTGGTCACGGTAAACTGGCGTGGCGCGCGTTGCAGGCTGTCCTGCCCGCCTCCACCGATTTCCCATACACCATTCGCGTCGTATCCGAGATCACCGAATCCAACGGTTCCTCGTCGATGGCATCTGTCTGCGGCGGCTCCCTGTCCATGATGGACGCGGGCGTTCCGCTCAAGGCACCTGTTGCCGGTGTTGCCATGGGTCTGATCCTCGAAGAGGACGGCTCCTACGCGATCCTGTCGGACATCCTGGGTGACGAAGATCACCTCGGCGACATGGACTTCAAGGTAGCGGGAACAGAAGCCGGGATCACATCGCTTCAGATGGACATCAAGATCGCAGGCATCACGCCCGAGATCATGGAGAAAGCTCTGGAGCAGGCAAAGGCAGGCCGTCTGCATATTCTGGGCGAGATGGCGAAATCCATCACCGGCGCTCAGGAGTTCTCGATCCATGCACCACGCATCGAGACCATGCAGATCCCCACGGACAAAATTCGTGAGGTCATCGGTTCCGGTGGCAAGGTCATCCGCGAGATCGTCGAAGTGTCCGGCGCCAAAGTCGACATCAATGACGAAGGCATCATCAAGATTGCTTCGCCCAACGGCGATTCGATCAAGAAGGCCTACGACATGATCTGGTCGATCGTGGCCGAGCCGGAAGAAGGTCAGATCTACACCGGCACGGTCGTCAAGATCGTCGACTTCGGTGCGTTCGTGAACTTCTTTGGCAAGCGCGATGGTCTGGTCCATGTGTCCCAGATCGAAAACCGCCGCCTGAACCATCCTTCGGATGTGCTCAAGGAAGGCCAGGAGGTCAAAGTCAAACTTCTGGGCTTTGACGATCGTGGCAAGGTGCGCCTGTCGATGAAAGTTGTCGATCAGGAAACCGGCGAAGAGATCAAGAAAGAGGAAGAGGCGACAGAATAATCTGTCCCCACTACCTGCATAGCAATATGACGGCCGGCCCTGCGATCAGGGCCGGCCGTTTGTTTTTGAGGTGCCTTTATGACTTGTTCACAAAGCACTTTGTTTCGACCGTCGGGGCGACGCGATTATGGAGCCGGGACTTTTCCTTTTATCGACTTGCCCGTAAACAGAGATCACAACAGAGGCCGAGGGGGGCAGATGCCTGATCTGACGATCATCACCGTGTGCTATAACTCAAGCTCTGTGCTCCCTGCACTGCTGTCGTCAATCCCGCCAGGCATCCCGACAATCTTCGTCAACAACTCTCCGCAGGATGCATTGGATGCATTTTCCGGGCCAGACCGAACATTGGTTGAATTGCCAGAGAACGTCGGTTTTGGAAGTGCCTGCAACAAAGGCGCTGATATCGCAAAAACGCCTTATCTGTTGTTCTTGAATCCAGACACCCAACTGACGGAAGGCGCCATAGATGCGCTGATGGCTGCGGCGCATGCACATCCGGAGGCTGCCGCGTTCAACCCGCTGCTGACCGACGCCGATGGCAAGAGCCGCAACAAGCGCCGCAGTGTGCTGCTGCCGCGTGGAATGCGCCTGTCACTGGCGCAGGTTCAGACAGACGGGGTCGTCCCGGTGCTGATCGGCGCGGCCTTGCTGGTACGCCGCGATGCCTTCAATGCCGTGGGTGGGTTTGATCCCAATATTTTCCTCTATCACGAAGACGATGACCTCAGCCTGCGCCTGCAGACTCGGGGACCATTGCGGATCGTGGCCAGCGCCCGCGTCGTCCACACCGCAGGTCACGGCTCCGGCGACCGGACCGCATCTGCGGGCATCAAGGCCTTCCACATGGGCCAATCCCGCGTCTACGCCCTGCGCAAGCACAACCGTCACCTGCCGAAACTGCGCAGCCTTGCTTTGGCGCTGCTTCAACTCGCCTCTCCCGTTATCTGGATGTCGCGCAGAAAACGTACAAAACAAGTCCAGTTCTTGCGCGGCATCCTGTCCAACCCAAAGGTCTCCTGATGCCGCCGCGCAAAAAGTCCCGCCTTGAAAACTTCTTTTCGCTCAAACAACACCGTCGCCGGTTCAGTCGCGTCGCCGTCAAAGCGCCCAATGCTGATTTCGAGACACTGAAGTCACAGGTGATCGAAGCGGGCGAAAGCCGCCAAACCCGCGGCTCACACGATAATCTGGATCAACACTACGAGGCGCTGCGCCTCGAATTTTCCGGCCAATCGGAGCTGGTATTCGAACATGCCCGGCTGAACGTCCTGCTGCGGCGCAAGGTGACGCCACGCGAGACCTACGCTCAGCTGGAAAAACTGTGGACATCCGAGACCGAGTATCTGCTCGCGCATCTGAATATCCGCTGGCTTGTCTCCGCCTGTGACAGTGTCGCCGACTGGGACCCGGATCCGGTAGCACAAGCCACGGCGCTGTCGGTGTCGATGCTGGTCAACACCGTCAAGATGACGGAATCCGAACGGTACCTTCTTAATGCGCCGCCGCGCGATTTCGACCCAGACCGCTGCGCCCATGTGAACGCGCATTTGGTCCCGCTGTTTGAAGGGCTATCCGCCTTTACCGTGGGCACGGACGATACGCTTCGCAACATGCGCTGGCGAATCGAAGCACAAAAGGACAGGCATTTCACTGGCGCGATTCTACTGACAGTCTTTGACCGGCTTCAGGTGAACGATACCGTCTATGCCCGCTTCAGGGCGCATCACCACCGGAAACGGACATCATGGTGGTAGGATTTCCCACCCCCTGATAGGGGACATTCACCCATTCTGCCGGTCCCTTCATTTGTCG
>Ga0102812_10001399_pt1 | contig 16718 bp, 15 predicted proteins | sample ColrivemetaGS713_FD_79334 | JGI IMG/M metagenome (GOLD analysis project Ga0102812, IMG submission 79334) | Estuarine microbial communities from the Columbia River estuary - Flood tide ETM metaG S.713 | ecosystem: Environmental > Aquatic > Marine > Intertidal zone > Estuary | place: USA... | reverse complement strand
GGCACCCCCGGTGATGGTGACGCTCTCCGGGGTTTCTTCCACCGCAACCCCCATGGCACGCAGGCCTGCCACCATGCTGGCAATCCGGTCCGATTCCTTGATCCGCAACTCGCCCAAGCCGCGGGCATGGGTGGTGCCTTCGGCCAAAGCGGCGGCCACGAAGAATATCGGACATTCATCGATCATGTCGGGAACCAGGCTCTCGGGCAGTTCAATCGCCTTCAAGGCTGAATGAACAATGTGAAGATCGGCCACTGGCTCTCCGCCCTGCTCGCGCTCATTGAACACCTCGATCCGTCCGCCCATCAGACGAAGGGCCTGCAGCAGGCCGGTGCGGCGTGGATTGATGCCGATGTTCTCCAGCGTGATGTCGGAACCCGGAATCAGGAGTGCTGCGGTGATGAAAAAAGCCGCGGACGAAATATCACCCGGGATCCGGATTTCGCCGGCCTGCAGGCGGCCACCGCCCTGGATCCGTACCCGACCGGGACTGTAATCAATCGGCCAGCCCAGCGACTTGAGCATCGCCTCGGTGTAATCGCGGGTCGGCCGGAGTTCGGTGATGACTGATTCACCCTCGGCATACATCGCCGCCAGCATCAAGGCAGATTTGACCTGGGCGCTGGCCACGCCGGTATCGATTTCTACTGGCCTGAGATGCTGCCCGCCATGGATATGCAATGGTGCATAATTGCCCTCACGTGCGGATATCCGGCCGCCGAGCGCTTCCAGTTTACCGATGACCCGCGCCATCGGTCGCTGCGACAGGGATGCATCCCCGGTAAGGACGCTGTCAAACGCTTGGGCGCACAAAAGACCGGACAACAGACGCATGCCGGTACCGGCGTTTCCACAATCGAGCGGCGAAGCACTGGCGTGTAGGCCATGCAAGCCGACGCCATGGATGACATGGGATTGCGCATCCGGGGTCTCGATGCGAACCCCGAGTTGGCTGAAAATACGGGCCGTGGCGCGGGTGTCCTCGCCTTCCAGAAAGCCGCTGATCCGGGTGACGCCCTTGGCCAGCGCGCCGAATATGATGGCCCGGTGCGAGATCGATTTGTCGCCCGGAACCCGGAAGCTGCCTTGAAGGCCTGCTGAGCGCGCCGCCTTCCAGACCAGACTCATTGGAGGATGGCTCTTAAGCTGGAGAGCAGACGCTCGTTTTCGGATCGGGTCGCAAGCGTAATCCGCAGATACTCCCCCAGGCCATATCCCGCCATCGGGCGAACGATGACGCCACGTTCGAACAACGCATTTTCAATGGCAGGCGTTTCTGGACCGAAATGGGCCAACAGAAAATTGGTCTGCGAAGGAAGGACCTGCACACCCATGGACCGCATCGCCGCTGCCAGCCACTCGCGCTCCTGCTGTGTCCGTGTAACCACGTCCTGCAGGTGGGTTGCATCCGTGAGGGCTGCTCGTGCCGCAACCAGGCCCAGGCCATTGACATTGAATGATTCCCTGATGGGCTCCAATAATGCCAACAAGGACGGCTCGGCAACGAGATAACCGACACGAAGTCCGGCCAAGCCATACGCTTTGGAAAAAGTTCGGGCCACAATCAGGTTCGGAAAGCGCGCACCTAAATCCAAGGCGCTACTCAGCGCCGGATCGGAGACATATTCGATATAGGCTTCATCGACCAATACCATCACCTGCGACGGTACGCGGGTCAGAAAATCGATCATCTGCCGGCTACCAAACCAGGTTCCGGTCGGATTATTAGGATTGGCGAAGCAGATCAGTTTGGTCCGTGGCGTGATCGCTGCGACCAGCGCGTCGAGATCATGGCCAAGCGGCATGTCATGGTCTGCCGGAAACACATCGGCGAAGACCAACTGTGCGCCGACGGCTTTGGCGGCGATGGGATATACCGCAAAACAATAGCGACTCAGCAGCACCTCATCGTTTTGACCGACAAATACCTGCGCCAGCTGCATCAAAAGCTCATGCGAGCCGTTGCCGAGCAGGATGTGCTGCTCGGTAACACCATGTTTGCTGGCGATGGCCTGCTTCAAGGCCATTCCAGCAGGATCGGGATAGCGGTGCAGATGCGCCAACTCGGCATGGATGGCCGTTAGCACCAAGGGCGACGGGCCGAACGGATTTTCGTTGGAACCCAGCTCAAGCAAGCCGCCGGCATCGGCGAAGCGGCGGCGCAATGACGGAATGTCATGGCCGGGATCATAGGCGGAGAGCGTCCGGATCGCCGGATTAGCCAATGCCTTGAAATCAGGAGCGGCGGGCATGCTTACAGCAACGCGACCGGATACGACCCCAGCACCACCACGTCGGAGGCGTATTCACCGAGTTCGGACATGGCTTCGGCGACGTTGTCATCTTCGACATGGCCACTGACATCGATGAAGAACACGTACTGCCAGCGCCCGCTATGGGCCGGACGTGATTCAATGCGATTCATACTGACGCCGTGTTTGGCGAATGGACTCAACACACTGTAGAGCGCGCCAGGTTGGTCGCGCACGAATACCAGCAGCGAGGTGCGGTCGTGCCCGGACGGCGAGAAGAACTCCCGACCGATGACCAGAAAGCGCGTGGTGTTGTCCTGTCGATCTTCGATCGGCCCGGCAAGCACCTTCAGACCATAAACATGGCCAGCGGTTTCGCCGGCGATGGCAGCAGCGTCATCGGCAATGCGTGCGCGGCGCGCGGCTTCGGCATTGCTGGATACCGCGATTTTTTCGGCATGCGGCAGATTGGCCCGTAGCCAGGCCTTGCATTGCGCCAATGATTGTGGATGCGAATACACGCGCTCGACATCTTCGAGCCTTCCGGTACGGGACAGCAGGTGCTGATGCACGCGCAGCTCGACTTCGCCGCAGATCCGGAGTTTGGAGGTCAGGAACATGTCGAGCGTAGATTGAATCGTGCCCTGCCCCGAATTCTCGACCGGAACCACGCCGAAATCGGCATTGCCGCTTTCGATTTCCTGGAAGACCTCTTCGATGCTGGCCAAAGGCAATGAGCGTGCGGAATGCCCGAAATGCTTGTGCAGAGCCTGCTGGGAAAAGGTGCCCTCCGGGCCGAGAAAGCCGACTTTGAGCGGCTCCTGCTGGGCCAGGCAGGCTGACATGATTTCGCGGAACAGGCGCAGCAGCACCTCGTTGCTCAGCGGACCCAGATTGCGGTCAAGCACACGCCGGAGAATCTGCGATTCGCGTTCAGGCCGGTAGTATTCCACGGCCGCTTTCAGCTCGCCCTTGGCCGCGCGGACCTTGGATGCCCACGTCGCGCGCTGGCTGATCAACTCCTGGATCTGGCGGTCGATGCCGTCAATCTGCGCGCGCACTTCCTGCAGTTTCTGTGGATTGGCCGCCGCGCGTTTGGTGACTGACTTGGCGGCCGCCTTTTCCTTCACCGGCGGTTTCCGGGTGCGCTCAGCCATAGCGCACCGCGAAATCACCCATGAAATCGGCTAGAACCTGAACGCCGGATAAGGGCATGGCATTGTAGATGGAGGCACGCATGCCACCGAGTGCGCGGTGGCCTTTCAGCCCCATCAATCCGGCAGTTTCGGATTCTATGAGAAACGCCTTGTCCAGCGCCTCGTCCTTCAGCATGAAAGGGACGTTCATAGTCGAGCGCGCGGATACCGCGACTTCGTTGCGGTAAAAACCGCTGGAGCCATCAATCGTCCTGTACAGCAATGCGGCTTTTTCGGCATTACGACGTGCGAAAGCTTCGGTGCCGCCTTCGGCAATCATCCATTTGAGCACCAGGCCGACCACATACCAGGGGAATGTCGGCGGGGTATTGAACATGGAATCGTTCTTGACCTGGTTCTGCCATTCGAAAATCGGCGGCAGATTGCGTTCGTGGCGGCCGAGCAGGTCCTTCCGGATCACGACAATGGTGATGCCGGCAGGGCCGAGATTCTTCTGGGTGCCGGCATAAATCATGCCGAAACGGTTGGCATCAACCGGGCGGGCCAGAAAGTTGGAGGAAAAATCCGCGACCAGAGGCACGTCGCCCACATCCGGAATGTCCGCGAATTCCACGCCATGAATGGTTTCGTTCGAGGTGTAATGGAAATAAGCGACATTGCCTGCGCGTTGCCATGAATCATTGCCCGGGATGTTCCGGTAAGCATTGACTTTGTCGCTGGCGACTACATGCGTGTTCAGGGATGCTTTGGCGTTTTCGAGCGCCTTCTCGCCCCAGTGCCCGGTCAGCAGGTATTCGCCGGTCTGGTCGGCACGCGCCAAATTCATCGGCAAGAGTGCCGACACCGTAGTGGCCCCGCCCTGCAGGAACAGAACGGCATAGTCGTCACCGACACCGAGCAGATGGCGGAGATCGGCCTCGGCTTGGGCGGCGCAGTCGATGAAGGCCTTGCCACGGTGGCTCACTTCCAACACCGAGGCGCGCTCGCCCTGCCACTCCAGCAGCTCCTCCTGGACCTGGACGAGAACGGATTCGGGCAAAGTGGCCGGACCGGCACTGAAGTTGAACGCGCGCGACATAAAAACTCCTTGGAATATGCGTTCTAGCCTAGCACGCAGGGCTTGGGCAGCGAAACCCGCTATGGAGATTTACCCGCGATTACGGCGAAAAACTGAGCAGAATGATGAAAAAACCGGAAATGGCGACGGCCACAGCCAGCAGAATCCATTGCGCCGGACTGAAAATACGCCTTGCCGGATCGGCCGGCGTGGTGTCTTTGGCGTTGACGGGCTGAAGCGGCTCTGCCATTTCCGGCTCTATCTGCGTTACCGTTTCGCCGGTGGGCGCCTCGAACCGGAAGCGATGCTGCTCGATGCTGATGTGTGCTCCCGGTTGCAGAACAGCCTCTTCGCAAACCCACCCATCAACGCGCATCTCCAGCACAGGACTGAGATTTTTGACGAAAATATCATTGCCCTGACGTTGAAGCAGGATCTGGCGCTCGGCGAGCGCGGTATCGTCGACACGGACCTCGGACAGATCGGAACGTCCGATGCACAGGCTGTTGACCAGCACATAGCCCCGTCCTGCCTCGGCCCCGCTCAGCGCCCTCAAAAGTACCCGCCCGGAGAAATTGATCGGCTGGGATGCGGGTCTTCGCGCGGCATCAGGCTTACCGGCCGAGCTAAGCCGCAAGGCGCAGCTTCCCAAATGCAGCTCGCTGCCCGGAGCCAACAGGGCGCCGCGTACGATGCGGCGGCCATTGACGTGCACGGTCGCAGTATCATCGGCAGCCGGCTCAATCCACAACAGTCCGGCGGCATCGGGAATCAAACGCGCATGCAGGGGAGCTACGCCAGGCTGTGCCAGATAGATCTCCGAAGCCGGGTCCGAACCGATGCGAAGCGGTGATTCGCCGATTATCGCTGCAGGTTGTCCGGGAATGTGAAGTAGCCAGTGCATAGAAGCGCCTTTTTTTAAAATTTACCATATCCGGCCTGACAAACCGAGCATTTCATTGTATTTTCTAGGCTTCGCAAGTTAACGGATGCACCATGGCCGCGATCGACATCAAACGTACGCACAGCCTTGAAATCGCCAAGGCCAAGAAAAAGATCCAGAAAGTCGCCGATCACATCGTGGAGAAATTCGATGTCGAATGCGAATGGGACGGCAACATGCTCAACTTCAGCCGCTCTGGTGTTGACGGCCATATTAAAGTAAATCCGAAATCCATCCATGTCTTCGCCGATCTCGGTTTTTTCCTGTCGGCACTCAAAGGTCCGATCGAAACCGAAATTGAACGCTATCTGGACGAAGAATTCAGCTGAATGGCGGCGTGAACGGATCGGCGTTGCCGGCCGCAAGGCGATCTGCGATGCAGGTTTCCTGACGATGGATTTCATCGAGAAAATCATCGGCACCGCCGAGATGGTTGAAAGCCCCGAAGCCCCGTTCAAGAAAACTCTGCAGATGCTGCAGACCGAGTATGCGTGCCGGCAGCCGCGAGGCCGATAGCAGTTTGGATATGCCGTGTTTCTGTACGACTGCGTCCAGGCGCGCACCGACATCCATGACCAGACCGATCTGGCGCCGGCGCAGGCGGTGCAGACCGACGTTATGGTAAGCCCTTTGGTAAAGCTGAGTATCCAAAGACGCGGGCTTTCTGCCTGTGTTATGCAGCTCTCTGGCCATGCGCATGTCGATGGCGTGGCTAAGAACGGACAATTCGATGGCATCCACTGCCGCCGTCAACAGGTTTTCGGGGAGCAGTCGTGACATTTTAGGGAGGATTTTCGCCGCTTCCTCATCACGCTTCATGAAATCGGCATCGCCGTAGAGATCGGACAGGAAGAAGGCGGCTGCCGGCTGTTTGCGCGCATCATCCATGAAGTGGGCAAAACTTGCCGCGAGACGTTTCGCCTGCCATGCACGCAGAACCGGCAACCACTTGGCGAGCACAACATCCTGTTTTTCCAACAGATGCGCCTGTTTCTGCCATCGCAGGCGCCTCGCAAGGCGGTTTTGAAGCTCATTGACCGCCATGTGTAGGCACACCCGATGATTGGACTAGGGCTATTTTAGCCTTACAATGAAATCCACCGTCAAATCACGACCATTTCATGCTCGTATTGCAAGCCGCCAGTCAGTCCTCCAAACACCAAGGCAAAATAGGCCTCGCGATTGCCGGCGGCGGCCCCATCGGCGGCATCTACGAACTCGGTGCCCTGCGGGCGCTGGAAGTGGCCATCGATGGACTGGACCTCAACCGTCTCGATGTCTATGTCGGCGTCAGCTCCGGGGCTTTCCTGGCTGCCGGACTAGTCAACCGCCTCAGCACGGCAGAAATCTGCCAGATTTTCATCACCAACGATCACCCGTAAATCCATTTTTCCCCGCGCATGTTCCTGAAGCCGGCTTTCATGGAGTTCGGCAAACGCGTTTCGGCCCTGCCCGGACTCGCCGTGGATTGGTGGAAGAGTCTGATCACCGACCCGGGCGGCTTACAACTCGGCGAACTGACCTCGCGTTTAACCGGCGCGGTTCCAACCGGTCTTTTCGATAACGCGCCCATCGAGAAATTTCTGAAAAACATCTTCACCGGACCCGGGCGCAGCAATGATTTCCGGAAACTGGAACAACCACTGTATGTGGTTGCGGTCGACCTCGACCAAGGCAAGGCCGTTCGTTTCGGCAGCAAGGGCTGGGATTCAGTGCCGATTTCGCAGGCCGTTCAGGCCAGCGCCGCCCTGCCCGGCTTGTATCCACCGGTCGATATCAATGGCCATCATTTCGTCGATGGCGCTCTGCGTCGGACCATGCATGCGTCGGTCGTACTCGATCATGGCATCGATTTGATGATCGGCATCAATCCATTCGTGCCGTTCAATGCCAAGAACCGCCCAAAGGGCAAACAAGCTGCGGTCAAGCTCGCCGATGGTGGATTGCCGATGGTGCTTTCGCAGACCTTCCGTACCCTGTTGCAGTCCCGCATGCAGGTCGGCTTGGAAAAGTATGCCCGTCAATATCCTGAAACCGACCAACTGGTACTGGAGCCGAACGAAGACGATGCCGAAATGTTCTTCACCAACGTCTTCAGTTATTCTTCGCGGCATCGCGTGTGCGAACATGCGTTCCAAAGCACCCTTCGTGATCTGAAGTCACGGGCTGCACATCTGGCTCCGCTCCTCGCCAAGCATAGCCTTACCCTGAACATGTCGGTTCTGGAAAATCCGGACATCACTCTGCTTGATGGCATCACCCCGGTCTACCGCCGGACGGCGGCGACCGCGCAACTCTGGCACAACCTCAACGATATCGAATACGGACTGCGGCAACGCAAGACCCGCTGAAGCCATCATCGGAAACCCTTGATTTCTGGTGTATTTGCTCTAGACAAGTGCCCCACAATAGCCACCGAGCCGGAACAGCGACTTGTCACCCCCATTCCCAAATATTGAGGTTACCTCATGGCCAAGCTCAAAAAAGCCGCCCGTACCAAAACCACAAGCCGCAGACCGGCCGCCAAAAGCGCCAAAGCCGCTTCGCACAACCTGATCAGCACTGCCCAGCAAATCTGGGCCGCCGGCGTTGGTGCCTTGGCACGCGCCCAAGGTGAAGGCACCGACATGTTCGATGCCTTGGTCAAGAAAGGCATGAGCCTGGAAGCACAGACCCGTAAACTGGCCAATGGCAAAGTCGATGTCGTGCGTGCCAGTGTCGAAGACCGCGTCGAAAACGTCCGCGAAAAAGCCACGGACACATGGGACCGCATGGAAAAGGTCTTCGAAGACCGCGTCCAGCGGGCCTTGACCCGTCTCGGCGTACCGACCCGTGAAGATTTGGCCGGCTTGAATAAGCGTGTCGAAGCCCTCACTGCCGAACTGCGCAAGCAGAATGGCAAAGCTCTGGCGCCAAAAAAAGCGTCCGTGCCGGCCAAAAAAGCCGTGAAGAAAGCCTCTGTCACCAAAAAAGCCGGCAAAGCCGTGCTGCCGAAAGCACCAACGCCTCGCGCGCCGAAGGCCTGAGTTTCAGAGACCGGTCAGATCGGACTGTGCTTCCCTCCCGGCGCAGCCCCGACCGGCATGAAACCGAAAAAAGCACCGCTTGCGGTGCTTTTTTCGTATCCGACAGATGCCGATTGTTACCAGTGAACGCCGCGCATCAAGGATGCGAACGCGATCTGCTCGTTGGTCGGGTTGGCGGCATCGCCGCGGCCGGCCATGCCTTTGGCGGCTGCCGAGTCCGGGAACAGTTCGAAAGCGGTGCTCATCACCACTTCATAGGCCTTCGGGAACACCGCATGCACCACGCCGGCGAACACGCCGAGTCGGGTGGCGACACGGCTCGGTTTGTCGATGATGGCCTTGACGATGAGGTCGGCAGCCTCTTAGGGGCTAAGTGTCGGAACCGAATCGTACATCTTAGTCGGCGCAATCATCGGCGTTTTCACCAAGGGCATGTTGATCGTGGTGAAGCTGATGCCTTTGCCGGACAGTTCGCCTTGGGCGCAGTGACTGAATGCATCCAAGGCCGCCTTTGAAGCCACGTAGGCCGAAAAGCGCGGCGAACTGGCCAGAACACCGATGGATGAAATATTGATGATATGTCCGCGACGCTTGGCGATCATTCCCGGTAGCGACTGCATGATCAGACGCAGTGCGCCGAAATAATTCAACTGCATGGTGCGTTCGAAGTCGTGGAACCGCTCGAAACTGAGCTCGATCGAACGGCGGATCGAACGACCGGCATTGTTGATCAGGATATCGACGCCGCCATGCTGCTTGGTCACCTGCTCGATAAGGCTGTCGCAGGAATCCAGATCGGCAAGATCAGCCTTGAAGGAGTAGCACAGATGGCCGGCATCATTGATTTCCTTGCGTGTCGCTTCCAGTTCTTCCTCGCCACGGGCGGCAATGACCACTTTGGCACCGGCTTCGGCGATCTTGAGGGCGGCGGCCTTGCCGATGCCGGACGAGCCGCCGGTGATGAGCACCACTTTGCCCTCGACCTTGCCGCGCAGCGAACGGTCGATGAACAGATCGGGGTCGAGATTGCGTTCCCAGTAATCCCAAAGCCGCCAGGCGTAACTGTCGAGCGGCGGTACGCTGATTTTTGAGCCCTTCAATGCACGCTCGGCTTCACGGGTGTCGAAACGGGTCGGATAGGTGATGAATTCAAGCGTCGATTTCGGAATTTTCAGATCACGCAGAATCATACTGGTCAGGCGCTTCACTGGCGGCAGGTTGGTGATCGCCATCCGCATCGGGGCCGGGATGAACGCGAACATCCGGGCATCAAGGCGCATGGTCATTTCCGGGGCGTGTGCGGCGCGCGCGAAAGTATTCATCAGCTCGCCGAAGCGCATCGGTTCCGGATCGACCAGATGGAAACAATGCCCGTCTAGCCCTTTCTTGTGCGCGATGTGATCCATGGCGTCCGCAACGAAATCGACCGGTACGACATTGATACGGCCGCCCTCGATGCCGAGCGTCGGCATCCACTGTGGCAGGGTCTGCCGGATTTTCTTGATTAGAGTGAACAGATAGTAAGGGCCGTCGATTTTGTCGATTTCACCGGTTTTGGAATGACCAACCACCATCGATGGCCGGTAAATGCGGTAAGGTACGGCGCTTTGTTTGCGTACTAGACCTTCTGACTCATGCTTGGTCTTCAGGTAAGGATCTTTCAGGCCTTCGGCCTCGTCGAACATGTCTTCACGGAACACGCCGGGATACAGCCCAGCTGCTGCGATGGAGCTGGTGTGATGGAAACAGCCGGCCTTGATGACCGCCGCCAGCTCCAGAGCATACTTGGTGCCGCCGATATTGGCCAGCTTCTGGCTGTCGGCATCGGCAGTGAGATCGTAAATGGCGGCCAGATGGAAGAAGTGCTGTATCTTGCCCTTCAGTGCGGTAATCTGGGTGGCAGTCAGGCCCAGCTTGGGTTTGGACAGATCACCGGTGACCGGAACGATACGTTTCATGTCCCAACCCATGGCCTCGCCGATCTGGCTGAGTTTCTTGGTCGAGTCTTTACGTACCAGCACATGCACCTGGCTTTTGCGTTTCAGCAGGTTGCTGACCAGAAAACGGCCGATGAAGCCGGTAGCGCCGGTGACAAAATAAGCCATAAAATTACCCGATTCCTTTCCCGTTTAATGTTGAATAGGTACTTGATTTTTTACCGCAAATCGCAGTTTAATGCATAATACTGGAATACAACTTCAGGTCAAAGGACTTCTTCCATGGCGACACTGCAGGAACAATTTGAGCTGGCCGCCCTCGAGGCCAAGAATCTCAAGAAGCGACCCGACAACGACACGCTCTTGCGCATGTACGGCCTTTACAAACAAGGCTCGGAAGGCGATGTCAGCGGACCGGCGCCGGGCATGTTCGATTTCGTGGCCTCGGCGAAATACCAGGTCTGGCAGAAGCTTGAAGGCACCAGCCAAGAATCGGCTATGAAGAAATATGTCGACCTAGTGCACTCCCTGAAGAACTGACGTGTCCGAAAAAACCCGAAACCGTATTCTGGATGTCGCCCTATGCCTGTTCAACGAACAGGGCGAAACCAACATCTCCACAAACCACATCGCCGATGAGCTTGAAATCAGCCCAGGCAATCTGTATTACCACTACCGAAATAAAGACGACATCATCGAGCAGCTGTTCCTGCGTTTCGAGGAACGCATGGATCAGGCCTTGGTGGCGCCCGAAGGCCGCGATGTCACCCTCGAAGACGTCTGGCTGCAGCTCCATCTGGTCTTCGAGTGCATCTGGAATTACCGCTTCATCTACCGCGATATCATTAATATTATCAGTAGAAACAGGAATTTACGCCTAAGATTTGCGCGAATTCTGAAACGCGGCTCCTCAAATGCCCAAGGCATCATGCGCGGCCTGACCGAAACCAGGGCCATGCGCGCAAGCGCGGCTGAAATCGAGGGTTTGGCTACCAATATTCTGGTTTTGGCCACGTTTTGGCTAAATTACGCCAATGTTCGGGGCGAAAAGGATGAGCAGCGGGCCATCCAGCAGGGCATCGTACAGGTCATGATGCTGGTTTCCCCCTTCCTGCGCGACACTGAGCGCCTACATCTGCACACCCTGTCCAAGGCCTATACGGATTAAGGTTTATTTAACAAGTTATTGCTTTCGCAGGATTTTGGCGGTATAATTCCGGCTTCCCGTTTTCGTTGTTTAGGAATATAGCCATGAAAGTCCTTAATTCGCTTAAATCGGCCAAGACCCGCCATCGTGACTGCAAGGTCGTCCGTCGTCGCGGCAAGGTCTTTGTAATTTGCAAATCGAATCCCCGTTTCAAAGCCCGTCAGCGTTAATCGCTTTCCAGGCTGTTGTCACGATCAAGCCGGCAGAAGCCGGCTTTTTCATTGTGATGCCGCCCGCCTCCGGAGTACAGGATGAGTGATAGTCCCCGCTTCCCGGCCGAATGGGAACCCCAATCCGCCATACTGATGGCTTGGCCGCATGCTGGCACCGACTGGGCCGCCCGGCTGGAAAGCACGCGACTCTGTTTCGCGCGCATCGCTGCGGCCATCAGCAGGCGTCAGACTTTGCTTTTACTGGCCTCGGATGCCACCGTCGAGGCAGATGCCCGGACCGCGCTGGCCCAGTCCGATGCGGATCTTGCACGGGTTCGCTTCATTACCCTGCCCTATAACGACACTTGGTTGCGTGACAGTGGCCCGATCAGCCTGCGCAGGGCCGATAGCTTTGAACTATTAGACTTCCATTTCACCGCCTGGGGCGGCAAATTCGAGGCCGGATTGGATGACCGCATAGTCTCGGAACTGTCGGCTCAGGGGGTGTTCTGGAATGCCACGCACCGTCGAATCGACTTCGCACTGGAAGGTGGCGGCATTGAAACCGATGGCGCCGGCACCCTGCTCTCGACTTGGCATTGCCTGCATGAACGGCATCCGGAAAAGTCCCGTGCGGATATCGAAGCCGTTCTGAAAAAACACCTCCGGCAAGATCGCGTTCTTTGGCTGGAGCACGGCTACCTGGAAGGCGACGATACCGATGCCCACATTGATACCCTCGCCCGTTTTGCATCGGAGTCCGCCATCGTCTATCAGGGCTGCGACGATCCGCAGGACAGCCATTATCCGGAACTGCAGGCGATGGCCGCAGAACTGGCAAAGCTACTTACGGCTGCAGGCAAGCCTTACACACTGTACGCTCTGCCCTGGCCAAAGCCGATCCTGGATGACGGCCGACGTCTAGCAGCCTCCTATGCCAATTTCCTGATCATCAACGGCGCGGTTCTGATGCCGGTCTACGGGGATCCGGCTGACGCAGAAGCACTTTCGGTCATGCACAGGGCCTTTCCCTCGCATGAGGTTCTCGGCATCCCCTGCCGAGATCTAATCTGGCAGAATGGAAGCCTGCACTGCTGCACCATGCAACTACCGGAAGGCTTACTGCAATGAACCGTTCGACGCTTAAAGCGGCACTAATTCAGGACATCAACCATGGCGATGCCGACGCCAACCTGTCCGTCATCGAACAGCGTGTTGCAGAGGCCGCTGCGGCGGGTGCGGAACTGGTACTGTTGCAGGAACTGCACAATGGCGCCTACTTCTGCCAGCATGAATCTGCAGCTGAATTCGACCGCGCCGAAGCCATCCCCGGGCCGAGCACCGAACGTCTGTCGGCATTGGCAGCCAAAAACAGCGTTGTTCTCATTGCATCGCTTTTCGAACGCCGTGCCGCCGGCCTCTATCACAACACCGCCGTGGTTTTCGAAAAAGACGGCAGTCTACTCGGCAAATACCGCAAGATGCACATCCCGGATGACCCGGGGTTTTATGAAAAATTCTATTTCACGCCGGGCGATCTCGGCTTCCATCCGATCGCCAGCAGCGTCGGAAAAATCGGCGTGCTGGTGTGCTGGGACCAATGGTATCCGGAGGCGGCACGGCTGATGGCACTTGCCGGAGCCGAAGTGCTGGTCTATCCGACGGCGATCGGCTGGGATTCGGACGACACGTCCGATGAACGCGGGCGGCAACGCCAAGCCTGGATGCTCAGCCATCGCGGTCATGCCGTCGCCAACGGCATCCCGGTATTGAGCTGCAACCGGACCGGTTTCGAACCTTCCCCGATCGGTGCTAGCGGCATCCGCTTCTGGGGCAGTTCGCATGCGCTTGGTCCGCAGGGTGAAATTCTGGCCGAGGCCGGAACCGACACCCCCGAAATCCTTTATGCCACCCTCGATCTGGCCCGCAGCGAGCAGGTCCGGCGCATGTGGCCGTTCCTGCGTGACCGCCGGATCGACGCCTATGCCGATCTGCTGAAGCGCTACCGCGATTGATCTGCCGATGAGCCTCCCCGACTTCGCCGGCCAGCCGGCCCGTCAATGCACCGTGAACGGGGTCGTCTACACCCTGCTCGGTACCGCCCATGTTTCGGTGAAAAGCCTGGAGGCGGTAAAAGCCGCCATTGATGGCGGCGGTTTCGATACCGTCGCCGTGGAACTCGATAGCAATCGGCATCGGCAACTGACCCAACCGGATACGCTTTACAAGCTCGACATCTTCCAGATCATCAAGGAGGACAAGATCGGCTTGGTCGCCGCCAACCTTTCCCTGGCCGCCTACCAGCGCCGATTGGCCGAGCAACTGGGCATCGAACCGGGCGCAGAACTCAAAGCCGCCGCCCAGGAAGCCGAAATCCGTGGTCTGCGCATGGCGCTGATTGACCGGGACGCCGGTATTACCTTGAAACGCAGCTGGTCCAGGCTCGGATTTTTCAAGCGCGGCCAACTGGTGGCCGGCCTTTGTGCAAGCCTGGTCAGCTCGGATGATATCGGCGAGACCGAAATCGAGCAGCTCAAGGAAGGTGACATGCTGGAGTCAAGCTTCGGCGAGTTCGCCAAGCAGACCCCGGAATTGTATGAAAGCATCATCGCCGAACGCGACCATTATATGGCCGCCAAGCTGCTGCAATTACAAGCCCATGACGATGTCAAACACGTCCTTGCGGTTGTCGGCGCAGGCCACCTGGCCGGTCTAGAAAGTGCACTGCAGGATCCGGCCAACCTTGATTCCCTTGTTCTGGCAGATCTGGAGACCATACCCGCAAAATCGGGCATTCCCTGGTTCAGCTTGTTCATTGCCGTCTTTCTGATCGGCGGATTCGCCTGGGGAATCCACGAGGGGGGCATGAAATTGGCCGGGCTACTGCTACTGCAATGGTCACTCATTACCGGCACCGGCGGACTCATCGGTTGCATCGCCGCCAAGGGGCATTGGCTGAGCTGCATCGCCGCATTCATCGCCTCGCCATTCACGCCGCTGCATCCGGCGCTGAGCTCGGGAATGGTATCGGCCTATGTAGAAGCCAAACTGCGCAAACCGACCTATGAAGACCTGCTGAAGCTCAAGGACGATACCACCGAAATCTCCGGCTGGTGGAAGAACCGCTTTGCACGCATCCTCGTGAATTTCATCCTGACCAACAGCGGTACCGCGCTGGCGGTCTGGATTGCCGGGGCGGCCTTCTTCGTCAAACTGGGCTGACCGGCCCTCAGGCAGATTTCACGAAACGCCGAAGCGGCGCTTTTTCCTTGGCCCGTGCAATGACACTGCCGGTCTTGATGCGCAGGTCATCCAGAGCCGCATAGATGGTCGGCAGGAAGATCAGGCTGACAATCGTCGAGAAAGCCAAGCCGCCGACCACAGCACGTGCCATCGGATAGTAGGCGGGGCCATCGCCGCCGAGCTGGGTCGTGCCGAAACACAGGGGTAGCATGCCGAGAATGGTGGTGCCCATGGTCATCAGAATCGGACGCAGACGCTCCTTGCAGCCCATGATCAGCGCTTCGGTACGCGCGTGACCGCTGCGCCGAAGCGTATTGATGTGCTCGAACAGCACGATGCCATTGTTCACCACCACGCCCATCAGCACCAGAATGCCGATCGAAGCCATGATCGAGAATGTCGTGCCGGTCAGGGCGAACAGCCAGAACACGCCTAGCGCGGAGAACAGGATGCTGGTGAGGATTGCCAGCGGCATCAACAAGGACTCGAACAGCGCCGCCATGACAATGAGAATCATCAGCAGCGCAATCAGAGTGTTGATACCCATCTGTCCCGCGGCATCGCCGCCGTTGAACCCGCCCTGGCTCTGGCTCCAGGAATATCCCGGCGGCAGATTGCTGAGCACTTTCTTGAATGCCGCCATGGCCTCTTCGGTCGTCACGTCATCGGCTTTGTTAGCCTTGATCGATAGCGACGTCAAGCGGTCCTGGCGGTAGATCTCGCTGTCGCTTTTCCGGATTTCTACATTGATGACAGACATGAGCGGAACCGTGGTGCCGTCCGGCCGGCGAAGGGTCAGGCCTGAAAGTTCCTCGACACGGAACTGCTCGGCACCGGCAAAGCGCACCCACATCGGAATTTCCTGGTCATCCTTGCGGAACTCGCGCAATGTGCTACCGCGCAGGGCGATGCTGATGTATTGGGCCACATCCTGGGCGCTGAAACCGAGCGCTCCGGCGCGTTCGCGGTCGACACTGACCCGGATTTCACTGTTTTCATCGCCGGTGTTGAGTCGGACATCACGGAGTTCCGGTTGCTTGGCCAACACCGGAATCATCTCGGTACCGATCTGTTTCAGCGTTTCGGTCGAATCACCGCTCAGGAAAATCTCGACGCTGTTATCCTGGCCGCCGCCACCACCGGGGCCGCCGCCCTGGAAACCGACCTCGGCACGGGCAAATTTCGGAATTTCAGACCGGATCATTTCCTGAACCTGTTCCGATGACATGGCACAGAGATAATCGCGGTTCACCAGACGGATGCTTCTGGACACGAAGCTGCTGCAGGATCGCAGATCATCGCGCAGGGTCAGGTTCATACCACCCCAGCCCTGTTCGCTGAAGAAAACATAGACCTGCTTGATCTGGTAGCGCTCACGGTTCTCATTCATGAACTGCTCGACCTTGGCGACTTCGTTCGACATCTGTTCGAGCGAATAGGCGCCATTCCATTTGAAATACATGGACAGCTCGCGGCCGACCTCATTCGAGTTCATGTCGAACTTGGTGTATTTGAACGGCACCATGCTGACCATGATTATGAACAGGATGCCGAGTAGCGAGAGCCTGCGGTTCGACAGTGTCCAGGCCAGGAATGACCCGTAACGCCGGGTCAATGCCGGCACGAAGCCATGGGCCTGGGTGATGGTCGGAGGCGTTTTGAGGCGCGCCGAAATCATCGGAATCAGACTGACCGCCACCAGCCAGGAGGCCAGCAGCGATATGGTGATGGTCAGCGCGACCTG
>Ga0102812_10001398_pt1 | contig 16721 bp, 16 predicted proteins | sample ColrivemetaGS713_FD_79334 | JGI IMG/M metagenome (GOLD analysis project Ga0102812, IMG submission 79334) | Estuarine microbial communities from the Columbia River estuary - Flood tide ETM metaG S.713 | ecosystem: Environmental > Aquatic > Marine > Intertidal zone > Estuary | place: USA... | reverse complement strand
CATAAATCTATTTTCTTTTTCTGAAGATTTACCTTTTTGCGCACGTCTAGTCCAAGTATTCCTAGTCTTAGCACAAAAAGCGAAATCAAAAGAAAATAAATTTATTTTTTCCCCGTCCCTAAGGTAATCCTGCTAAACCCGTTAAACTCCGAGGACTGAAAGGAAGATCAGCGAAGCTAATCCGTGTTCTATCATGTAACATAAGTTCATTGACGTTTTGATGCATCTGCCCGTACACGAAACAAGTCTACTATTAAGACACAGGAATTTTTCGTATCTCTGTGGGAAAGAAGTTGCTGGGAAATTTTGCGAACTGATTATCAATGATTTGAGGCCTGCCTGCCGCAGGCAGGTTCTGGCTAAGAAATTAAAGCCGAGCTTAGCTGGCTAAGTGAGGGTTTCATTTCGACGACAGGTTCTAAACCACGGAGTAGCCGCGAAGCGAATACTTGGAAATCAGGAAGCACCAAGCCTTTTTTTCTTTAATTTCGGGGAATCGATTTTCACTAAATGAAATTTCCCAACAAGCTCTTAATATCCCTAAAAACATGAGTAAACCAATCTTTGTGCTGGGAGCAGCCCTGACAGATATGGTAGGCTTTCCTCAACGCAAACCTGCCCTGGCAGATTCGGTACCTGGCAGAATCGTGAAAACTTCCGGAGGAGTAGGCCGCAACCTAGCCGAAAATCTGGTTCGACTGGGCTTACCCACGGAGTTAATCACCGCTTTTGGCGATGACCGCAACGGCAAGGCCCTCCTTTTAGAATGCCAGGAGTTGAATATTGGCGTACGCTATAGCATCCTCGCCAATGGCCGCAAGGGAGCACTTAATCTGGCCATATTGGATGAGCACAATGATCTCTATGCGGGGATCGCTGATCTCTCTATTTTAGACGTCATCACTCCTGCTTACCTGGAATCCCAGCTTCCTGCCTTGCAAGAGGCCAGCATCATTTGTTTGGAAACCAATACCCCTGTGGCAGCCATCGAGTGGTTGTTGGCCCAGGAAGAACTGGAAGTGCCGCTTTATCTCGACCCTGTATCGGCTCATTTGGCCACCAGGGTACAGCACCAACTCGGAAAGTTTCACACGGTAAAAGTCAACCGCCGTCAGGCCGAAGTGTTGGGCGGGCGGCCCCTTGCGCAATTAAGTGATGTGGAAAAATTAGCCAAAAAGTGGATTGCTGCCGGGGTCAAGCGTGTATTTATTACGCTGGGAGACCAGGGGGCTTATGCAGCGGATGCTGAACGGCAGATACATCTACCAGCCGCCAAGATAAAAGTAGCGGACACTACCGGAGCCGGAGACGCTTTTCAGGCGGGCTTGATCTGGGCCAGTTTACGCAAATGGTCCTTAGAGGATTGCTGCCGGGCAGGGTTGGCCGCGTCTACCGTAGCCGTACGAGCAGAAGGCGCAATCAACAAAGAAATGTCGCAGGCTGTCCTGCTGGAGCATATCCGTAAATTTTGCTAGACCAATGAGTCAATATCTGAGAAAAAGCCAGGAAGTAGCAGCCGCTTTAGCCGTTGGTAAGCCCGTAGTGGCGCTAGAGTCGACGATCATCTCGCACGGGATGCCCTATCCTGAAAATGTGGAAACAGCCCTGCGAGTAGAGGAAACCGTTCGAACTGCGGGTGCTGTTCCGGCAACGATTGCCATCTTGGATGGACACCTGTGCGCGGGGTTGAGCCTTGATCAAATAGAGACACTGGGCAAGCAAGGGACGGCAGTGGCCAAAGCAAGCCGCCGGGATATCCCTTTTCTTTTAGCGAAAAAGCAACTAGGAGCAACAACGGTTGCCGCAACGATGATTATTGCTGCGCAGGCCGGCATCGAGCTGTTTGCCACGGGTGGTATTGGTGGTGTTCATCGGGGGGGAGCAGCGAATTTTGATATATCAGCAGATTTGCAGGAATTGGCGCGAACGAGTGTTGCTGTTGTTTGTGCCGGTGCAAAATCTATCTTGGATTTACCACTGACCTTGGAATACCTGGAAACCTACGGCGTGCCGGTTATTGGTTATCAAACCAGTGAGTTTCCTGCTTTTTATTCCCGACAAAGCGGGTTGGGCGTAGATTATTCATTGTACACGCCGGAGGAGGTTGCAGCAGTTCTGGCCACTAAATGGAATGCAGGTTTAGCGGGTGGAGCCATTATTGCCAACCCCGTGCCGGAAGCCTTCAGTATGGATGCTGCTTACTTGAACGGTATTATTGAAGATGCACTAGCAGCGGCAGATCGTGACCAGATAAAAGGAAAGGCTATTACCCCCTATTTGTTGAGTAAAATTAAAGAATTGACCGCAGGAAAAAGCCTGGTATCTAATATCGAATTGGTACTTAATAATGCCCGTTTGGCTGCTGAAATAGCCGTTGCGAGTAGTCGTCTAAAACGTGAATTGCTCACCTAAACTAGAAGTATGCTCCTATTGGTATTCAGTTTTCTAACTGCTTTTGCACTAACTTATTTTGCGATACCATCGATTATCCATATCGCACGTGATAAGCAATTGTATGATGTACCAGGGGAGCGCAGTTCCCATTATGAAAGCACGCCTTCTCTGGGGGGGATTGCTATTTTTTCCGGCGCCATTTTTTCGATTATTTACTGGACGCCGCTGGGCGGAGAGGATCACTTGCAGTATGTTCTTTGTGCGATGCTGATCCTTTTATTGATTGGTGCCAAGGATGATATTTCGCCAGTTTCTGCTAATAAAAAAATCATTAGCCAAATTATGGCTGCGTCTATTTTAGTACTCAAATCAGATGTACGCCTGGAAAGTCTTTATGGCTTGATGGGGCTTCATCAACCGCTGCCGGAGGTGCTGGTAATCCTACTTTCTGTTTTTACCATTTTCGTGATTACGAATGCTTTTAATTTGATTGATGGTATCAATGGCTTGGCCGGTAGTCTAGCCGTATTGATTTTTACCACCTTTGGGGTATGGTTTTTTGTAGCTGGTTTTTCAGTTTTAGCAGCCGTAGCTTTTGCGGTTGTAGGTGCGGTATTGGCGTTTCTAAAATACAATTATTCTCCTGCTCAAATCTTTATGGGAGACACGGGGGCCCTGATGCTGGGCCTGATGTCGGCTTTTTTAGCAATTAAATTTATTGATTTGAATGAAGGCTTAATGAAAAACAACCCATACAGACTGGAGGGAGGGCCCGCAGTAGCTATTGGGGTTTTACTGATTCCTCTGTTTGATACCATCAGGGTTTTTTCGACCAGAATCATCCGGGGCCAGCCTCCCCTGAAGGCCGATCGTCGCCACATTCATCATTTGTTGATTGATGTGGGGAAATCACATTCAGAGGCCACGGCTATCTTGGCGGGCTTGAATATGTTTGTTATTTCGTTGGTGCTTTTTTGCCACGATAAAATAAATATGCATCTGGTTATTTTACTTGAGCTCGGCTTGATGAGCGTATTTAGTTACTATTTTCATCAACAAGCTCATCGCAATCGCAGTATCAAATAACTCATAAACTATGGCCTATTTCTGGGTTTTTATTGGAGGAGGATTAGGGAGCTTGTGCCGCTTGGGCCTGGCGGCCTGGCTGAATCGGGCCGAAGCTTACCCTTGGGGGACCCTGGTCGCGAACGGAATTAGCTGCATTATTATGGGAATGTTGGTTGCCTTGGTGGGGAAGCAAGGGCTTAGCGCGGAATTGAGGTTGCTATTGGTGACGGGGTTTTGTGGGGGCTTTTCTACTTTTTCTACTTTTTCTAATGAATTGGTACAAATGCTGCGACAAGCCAATTATTTAGCTGCCGGAAGCTACCTTTTCGTGAGCATGTTGTTCGGCTTATTAGCCATTTGGCTGGGGATGAAAATTATTAGTTAATACTCCTTTGTTTAGAAGTATCAAAGAGAGGAACCAATTCCAGGCTGTCTTTTAACTGGAGCAATTCTGGTTGATCTGGTCGTAGTGGTTTTAATGGCCGGTCGAGCGTGTCTTTTTTCCTACGAGCCTGTTCTATAATAATGGAGTCAGCAAGTAACCCCGCTTCTTCGAGGGCACGATCCTGACAGCGTCGATTGACGATGCTTTCAAATTCCGTCAAGCGCTCCTGCACTTTTTCCGCAATAACGGCATCAATGTCAACGTGCGTAGCACTTTCACAGGCCGTGAAAAGGCTTAGGAAAAACAACAAAGGAATGGGTAGAGACGGGATAAAAATAACTGATCCCATTTTTGGCTTGGCTTTATGCACTAAGCTTAGTAATACTTGCACTAAGCGTGTGCATAAAGACAAGCCGCCAGAAAAAATGGGATCAGTTATTTCCGTCAAAATACTTAATGATGGCCGCATACTTCGATTAGTTTGTTGTTCTGGCGCGTAAGCGTTCTTCTTCCTCCAGTCGTTGTTCAACGATGCTGTCTACGGCTAATTCTACCATTCGAGAATAGCGTAGTTCGCACAAACTGTCCCAAATGGGCCGTAAGCTATCCAGCTGGCTGGTATAAAGCGTATCAATACGATTACGTTCCGTAGGGGTAAGTCGTAAGCTCACATTTTGGGTTTGGTTATCACAAGCAGTGAGGGCAAAGAAGATTACTGCAATGAGGTAAAAAGAGAATCTTTTCATTCGCGATCGTTTACGTCAATAACTTTTCGTCGAAGTTCAAAATGCTTACCTAGATATACTTTACGAACGATTTCGTCTGCCGCTAGCTCTTCGGCCGTACCGGCTTTCAGAATACTCCCTTCAAACATAAGATAAGCCCGATCCGTAATGGAAAGTGTTTCCTGGACATTGTGATCGGTAATCAGGATACCAATGTTTTTGGTTTTAAGCTTGGCTACAATGTATTGAATATCCTCAACGGCGATGGGGTCAATTCCGGCAAAAGGCTCATCCAGTAGAATGAAATTAGGATTGGTCGCCAAGGCCCGGGCTATTTCTGTACGACGACGCTCCCCACCGGAAAGGGTGTCACCAAAGGAATAGCGGACGGTATCAAGCCGGAACTCATCAATCAAAGATTCCAGTTTATCTCTTTGTTCTTCTTTGCTGAGCGTTGTCATCTCTAAAACGGCCTTGATATTATCTTCTACAGACAGCTTGCGGAAGACAGATGGTTCTTGTGGCAAATAGCCGATTCCCCGCCGAGCACGCTGGTACATGGGCAGATCGGTGATGTCTTCATCATTTAAAAAGACACTGCCTTCATTGGGTTGAATAAAACCAACAGTCATGTAAAAGGTGGTGGTCTTACCAGCACCGTTAGGACCAAGTAAACCAACAATCTCCCCCTGGTGTACCTCTAAAGAGACGTTCTTGACGACTTTTCGACGGCCGTAGAGCTTTACTAAATTTTCACTGCGCAGGATCATCATAGCTGGTCGGAATCATTCATTTAAGTATGTATTGTAGAAAACAGGAGTTATCTACATTCCTAGTCAATGTATTCTATTTTACGTAAAAAACGTGCACCTACCGTCAATTCAAAGGTAAGGTTGCGAATTTTACGTTCCTGTATGGTGGTGTTTTGCCCGTTAATGGGGTTCCTTACATTGTCAATACTTGGTTGCTGGTATTGTAGCGAAAAATCAGGATTGACGGTAAATTCTATTATCCCTTCAACATATTCCGAGAAGGGAAAGTTGAGTCCACCTCCCGCCAGGAAGCCATAGTTGAAGCGGCGGACGCCAAGAATCTGATTCTCTGAAAAGTAAACATTTAAAGGATAAATCCCCTGAGGAATTTGATTGAGTTCTGAGAACCGCTCGTATTCATCCAGGTTGGTCGAAAGGGTATAATCACCGCGAATGCCGAATAAGTAATAAACATTGCTATTGCCTACTTGGGTAATTACTTGTTTAGCACCAACGGACAAGCTCAGGTTATGGAATTCAAACCGCTGCGTAGGGAATGAAACAAAGCCAGCATTGAAGGGATTACCAAAAAGGGAGCGCCGAATCGCACTACCTTTCAAGTGATACCCCAATTGGGCAAAAAGGGAAAATTTATCATCGGCAGGCGCACTTTCTGCCGATAGAATGGCGTGATAAGCTATCAGCGGATCGCGATCAAACGCATTCCATTGTTGATTGGCAATGGTCAGGCCTCCTTTAAGGCCGTAAAAGGTACCCTGCCCCCAGCTTTGGTAGCTCAGTAGTAAGGAACTCAGGATGAGTAGTAGTCTAATATACATAGAAGTAAGGGATAGTCTAAGTGCAAACATAAGCTATCCCTTACTGTTCTCCAATTTTACTTGACGCGAAGCTGCATTCCAGCTTGAATCGTGTTTTGCGTTAAGCCATTTAAGCTCTTCAATTGATCTACCGTGATGTTGTAGCGCCGTGAGATACCGTAGAGGGTTTCTCCTGCAACAACGGTGTGGTAAACAGGTGTTCCACCGGTGTTGTTGGTAGGGTTTGTCGTTGGTGCCGGTGCAGGATTAGGGCTGGGATTTGGATTGACTACCGGTGGTTGTGAAGTAGTGGGCTTCGTTGGCTGCGGTGCAGGAGCAGGTGGCCGATTGGGATCAACAATAATAATAGGAACATCAGGCCTGTTGCCCCCGTTATTAGGTGCCTCTGGTTGTACGATAACGGGAGGTGGCGTAACGGGGCGCGTAGGGGTAGGAGGGGTATTGTCCTCGTCCGGTTCCTCCATGTCTAGCTGTCCGTTGGGTAAAAGAGGAGCTGATGGCCCCAGGTCCAAGGTCTCCTCTTCATCGGAGCGGAGTTTGGGAGCATCTTTTACTTTGCAACCGCGAAGCTTTATTTTTTCATTTACGCGTGGTTCCTCCCCGGTAGACAAACGGTTGCGTTTATAGAGGTTGCTCAGCTTGACAGCGTATTGCTGCGAAATATTAAACATGGTCTCACCGGTAGCTACCGTGTGGTACTTCTGCTTACCACGGTAGCCATTTCTTTTTGGTTGTAAATAAACACGTTCGCCTTCGGCTATTTCCTGCTGGCTATTGGTAATTCTTTCGTTGTAGCTAATTAAATTACGAACACTTACCTCTACTCTTCTGGCAATATCTTCCAGGCTTTCTCCTTTCGTCACTACGACGTAGCGAACATCGTTGTTGTCAAGAATACCACTGGCTACAATATCGGCCGGGGTATCAATGTCTACGGCCGTAGCATTATCGTAGCGGAAAAGTTCATAACGCTCAATCAAGGAAATCAGGCTTTCGGGGTAGGCAGGATTGGTGGCATAACCCGCTTGCTTAAGACCGTAGGCCCAGTTGCGATAGTCCATAGGATCGAGTCGGAAAAGAAATCCATAACGAAAAGCCTTGCGGGGGTCGCGTAAGAATTCAGAGTGAGCGATAAATGAGGCGTCACTGTTCTTGTAAGAGCGAAAACAGCTTTTGATGAGCTGGCCATTAGCATCATAATCATCATCTTCCCGGAAGAAGCTATCTCCCTGCCAGTCGCCACCACATTTGATACCAAAGTGGTTGTTGGCCCGTCTGGCTAAAACACTCTGGCCGGCATTGGATTCCAAAAGCCCCTGAGCTAATTTAATACTTGCCGGAATACCGGTACGTTCCATTTCCTGAACGGCAATGTCCTTGAAACGATTGATGTAAGAAAGCTGTGTTTCGCTTTGCTGTGCCTTAAGGTTCAGCGAAGGCATCACCAATAAAAGCAGAAAAGGCAAAAAGGCAAGTGTTTGAAGTCGATTGAGCATACAGAAGGTTTTTGGAAATAATAAAGCCGGGGAAATCAGCTTATTAACGCTAAGGTCCGTTCCAACTATTTTGTTGGAGGCGAATTCTTAGTCTTTTTTTAACGGTCTCCTACTTAAAGATAGGCTAAAGTAGCCTGCTTATGCGATCTTTTTCAATCGCGAGGCGGGCCAGGTTGCCAAAATAGTGGACAGCGTGAATGAGCTCACTAAAGCGAGGGTCCTTACTATGTCCCTGTTTCCAGCGGGCATAAATTTGTTGTATAATGACGGCGATTTTAAAAGCGCCATAAACATAGTAAAATAGGATATTGTCAAGTTGATGCCCGGTCGTTTGCTGGTATCTTTCTACCACTTCCATGCGGGTCAAATTACCGGGCAACCAGGTGAGATTACCTGCGGCCATCTGCATAACTTTGGCTTCCTGGGCTTCACTCCAATAAGCCAGGCTGGTTCCTAAGTCCATGCGAGTATCTCCGACAGTAGCCATTTCCCAATCCAGAACAGCGAGAATACGTGCTGGTTCGTTTTGATCCAATACGAGGTTGTCGTATTTATAATCATTGTGAATCAAACCCGGATACCCATCTTCTGGTTGGTTTTTGACCATCCAGTCTGCCAGCTCCTCTATCACTGCGATGTCGTCTGTCTGTGCATTGTGGTAACGTTTTGTCCAGCCACTTACCTGGCGCCCTACATAACCTTCTGGTTTTCCTAATTCTGATAAACCAGTGCTGTCAATATTGATCTGGTGCAGTAAGGCCAGGTTATCAATCGTGGCTTCAGAAATGACGCGCATGCGTGGTGGTGAAAGATCAAGGTCTTGGGGAGGTTTGTTGCGGAGAATGATTCCTTCTACCCTTTCCATTACGTAAAACGTATAGCCCAGTAACTCCTGGTCTTCGCACAGGTGAATTGGGGCAGGAATACGTCCGTAAATACGCTGAATTTTTTCCAATACCCGAAATTCGCGGGCCATATCATGGGCCGATTTTATTTTTGCACCACGAGGAGGTCTGCGCAGTACCCATGCTCCTAGATTCGTACGAAGGAGATAGGTTAAATTAGAAAATCCACCAGGGAATTGCCTTATTTCGGTGATGGCCGTGAATCCGGGGATTTGTTCTTTTAGATAAGCACTAAGCTTGTCCAAATTAAGTTCTTCGCCGGAACGTACATCAATGGTCTGATCTTGCATAGTTACGAATAAAGGGGATTAAAACACAAGTAAAGTAAAGAGGAACAAAACAACAGTTATGATAAGTCCTACCATGAAAATGTTATAAGAGATGGACAGATAACGGTATTTTTTGTCCAATACTTTTCCCAAGTGATATAAATCTTCCACCATGCTACTGTAAAGCAATGTACTGCTTTGCAATGTTTGATCCATGGCCCGACTAAATTCGTCCAGCGGTAATTTTACGAAATTTCCAAAAAAAGCCAATCCGGGTGCCGGGTTTTCTGTCGTTGCGGGTAGTTGGGTAACCTTCGGACGGGCAGAAAGTACGGCAAAAATTAGAGAAGTCATGCCGGTAACTAAAAAGATGACCACGGGCAACAGGATCATCGGTTGGGTCTCCGCAATATTTCGGTAGGATAAAAAAGTAATCAGTACACTGATCAGAATCGAGTTGACACTGATCATGATATTGGCTTTGTTATCGGCAATGGCACTCAGGTTAATATGATTTCGGTAGATGACGCGGAAGTAGGTTTGCGTTCCCCTGACAGGCAAGCTGGTCTCAAGTTGACTAAAAGGGGGTTCTTCCGCTGGGGGGAGCTCCAGCGTTTGGGTCCTTCTCAGTTTTTCGAGACGTTTTTTCTGGGCCAGAATTTGTTGGGCTATTTGTTTTTGCCAATGAATTTTGCCGGTGCGGGTGTGGTAGCGAAGGGTCAGCAGTTCCTGCAAATTTAGCTCAGCCTGTTCCAGTTGTTGGCCATGCCCGCTGCGGAGTTCTTGCTCCAGGGTGCGGAGATCTGCCCAGTGGTATGCTTCATCATTGCAATAGATTGCAATCAAGGCATCCGCCAAAATCTTACTAGCGGTATCATCAGGCGATTGTTGGTAATTGGTACGGAGGCAGTGCTCAATAGACGGATAGAGGTTTTCTTTTCCTTGTTGTTGCAAAAAATTTAGACAACTGTTTTGTGCTGCGCTTAATGGATTTTTACGATCCAGCCGATATCCCAATGGATAAAAGAGGGCTGCCAACTGCGCATTTTGGATAATATCGGGGGCAGCCTGTTCTAAATCCCCGAATTCAGCAACCAGTTTTTCTAAATAAAATGCCAGTTGATCATCATAAAGCAGTGCCTGTGCATCCTGATACTGCATGCTCAGGGAAGTAATGTGCTTTTTAGCAGCAGTAATCAAAGGGTTGGGTACAGTTGGCGAAACGTCCATTGCTTGTTTTTAGATATGCTCAAGATAAGCAGTTGGAGACAAATATTAAGCCTGGGATAATTTTTGTCTTCCGGGCTGCGTTTTTCGAGGGCAGAATGAGTAGCCTTGCAGCATTTGCTTTACCTTTGGCGTTAGAACAACAAAGGGATCCAGGTTTTATCTCATGCTGTTGATTCTAAGTGAGCGTATAAAAATAAGATGAGCCAATTTGGGTTTAGTAAAAAAAGGTAAGCAACTGACCAGAGGAAGGTTGCGTTCTTTTTCTTACTAAACCTTAAAACAAATTGGATCACCTTATTTTAGCTCTAATACTAAGCAACACGTCTACCCACTTCCCCATAGATATTAAAGCCTCCCTGCTTTATTTAATATTTCTTACGTAACAATGTTGTTGTCGCAAGCACCCATTGTCGTAAGCCTAAACGTCTACGAGAGTTATGAGAAAATGGAGCCAGTTAATGGTCTTGCCGCTAATCCTATTATTCGGATGTAGCCAATTTGCAGACTTAGAAGGTGTGGAGCGTTCAAACTATGATGCAGCTTATGCTGTACCCTTGCTCAATACCAGTTTTTCGATGAATGATTTGTTAGAGAATTTTGAAGAAAATTCGGTCCTGACAGTGTTGCCTGATGGCCTATTGCGTTTGCAGTACAGCGGAAGTGTACTTACCGAAAATGCTGATGATGTTTTTGAAGCCATCAACGCTACGCTTGCTGGTGTCGGAGGAATCATCATCGAAGACAATGTCCAGGCGCTGCCTTTTTCCGGACCTGATGGTTTAGTCATCGATCGGATGGAACTGAAAGAAGGACAATTGTTCTGGCAGTTTGAAAATTGTCACGATAAGCCCATCACCGCAACGATGACTTTCCCTTCCGTTAAGCTTAATGGGAATCCCTTGACTATTACTCGGACCATTGCCGCTTATAACGGAACAGGGGATTGCCCTTCCTTAAACAATGCCCTGTCTCCGGTCAACCTTATGGACTACGTCATCACTCCTCAGAATGATTCGATTTATGTGGAATACATGGCCGTGGATTCGGATGGTGTAGAAATTGCTCCTTCTTCCAATAACTCAATTCTTATTCTGGGATTGGCATTCAGCTACTCGGAAGGCTACCTGGGGCAAATTCAGCACTCCAGCGGAGTGGATCGGATTGAAATTGATTTTTTTGACAACTGGATTCGTGGTGATGTCTACTTCGAGGATCCAGTCATTACCTTCAACTTCACCAATTCTTTTGGCATCCCTACCCGCGCGGTCATCGAACAGTTTGATATCATTACCGTAGACGGCGATACGCTGCCACTGGAAAGTATCTTCATCGAAGAAGGGATTGATTTTCCTTTCCCAACCCTCAATGAGGTAGGACAGACAAAATCTACCGACTTTGTCTTCAATCGGGATAATTCAAATATCCGGGAAGTGCTTGGCGCAGGGCCGATAGCCATTGTCTACGATGTAGATGCCGCGACCAACCCCGATGGGAACACTGACATCCGTGGCTTCGTCACCGACAGCTCTTTTTATGAAGTGAGGGTCGACGTAGACCTCCCGCTTTACGGATCAGCGGTTGATTTTGGCGTCCGGGATACCTTTGATTTGAATCTGGGAGATTTGGACAAGGTCGATTATGCGGAATTCAAGCTGGTTACCGAAAACGAGATGCCCGTAGCTATCGGTATTCAGGGCTATTTCCTCGATGCTAATGGAGGCATTTTGGATTCCTTGTATTCTGAATCTACCCGCGTTATCGCTGGTGCGCCAGTGGGCTTAGATGGCCGCCCGACAGGGGTACAGGAAACTGTCACTTATAGTGATTTTCCTCCTGCTCGTTTTGCGCTCATCAAAAATGCCGCGAAATTGGAGCTCGTAGCGACTTTCTTCACCACAACGGATGGGCAGCAGTCGGTACAGGTTTTAGCTAACCAAAATGTAAAGGTGAAGCTAGGTGCCATTTTGGGCGTTTCGGAGAACTAAGGTGACAGTTGTTCTCAGGTTAAGGGAGTTTTAATAAAGAAATCCATCTAAAAAACTCCTTGTCTTCGTACCTCTGCAGCTAGTATTTCCAGAAAGTAGAGAAAGTAGAGGACTACTCATAAAACTAAAAATCAGATGAAACATATTTTTATAGTGCTGGCTTTCGCCGCAACGAGCATTACCTGCCTGTACGGACAAAGTGACTTAAGCAGTCTTTTGTTGAGCAATAGCTGGCAGGAAATGAATACTAATCCGGCTTTGCAGCCAGAAGGGATCGTTATCAACCTCCCGGGGCTCTACAATAATCTCTGGCTTACCAACATCACTTTTAATGATTTGGTGGTCGATGAAAATGGCACGAAGGTGCTGGACATTGGCAATGCTATTGGCCAGATGGAAGCCCAGAATCTTTTGCGCGAAGATTTTGATATTGAAACCATTGGTCTTGGTTTCCACGTGGGGCGTTTAGGGCTCAGTATTGGGCATCGCCTGCGATTCAATGCCCTGATCGATTATCCTAAAACCCTGGCGCAACTCATCTGGGAAGGCAATGCGCAATTTATTGGTCAGACCATTGGTTTTGGCCCGTCTTTTGACCTTACAGCTTACTACGAATTTGCGGTTGGCGCTTCTTACAAAATTGGTGACAAGGTGCAGATTGGTGGTAAAGTAAAACTCCTCAGCGGCGCTGCCAACCTGAATACGGAGCGTAATGATTTACAGCTCACCACCAGCGATGATGTCTACCAATTGACCATGGATGCCGACCTGCAGGTGAATACCGCAGGTTCGCTCCGTTACGATGGTCTGCGGGATGTTGGGGTGGATTTTAATTTTGGTAATTTTTCCACCAGTTCTCTTTTCGGAGGCAATGCTGGTCTGGCATTTGACTTTGGGGTAGCGGTAGAATTGGGCAAACTCCATTTGGCCGTCAGTGCCCTGGATTTGGGTGCTGATATTACCTGGGAAAAGGACGTGACGAACTATACCCTGGATGGTATCTACGAATTTGAAGGGCTGGATGTCGCTCAACAATTGCTGGACGATGGAGAGTCGTTTGGCTCGGTGATTGATTCCCTTTACAATACTTACGAACCAGTAGAAACGACCAATAGCTACACCACGACCGTTGGTGCCAAATATTACTTTAGTGGTCAGTATGAGCTGTCGGAAGATATCCTGGTCGGCCTGATTGCCTTTACGGATAACTACCGGGACGTGAATACGACCGCCATTGCGGTTTCTGGCAGTATCGACTTTTCGCCGCTGTTACGGATTGGTGGCTTCTACGGCCTGCGTAACGAACGCTTAGATAACCTGGGTGTGAACGGAACGCTGAGCCTTGGTCCGGTACGCTTAATGTTGGCAACGGATAACATTATTTCCGCTTTCCGCCCCAAAGATGCCCACCTGGCCAATTTTCGGGTAGGCTTGAATCTTGTTTTCGGGCAAGAGAAAGAAAGCGCCAATACCAGTAATGGTAATCGGATGTTTTAAGTAGTTCCTAAAACTACTATCAATAAAAAAGGGTGCTGCTTGTGAAAGCAGCACCCTTTTTTATTGGGTGGTGGTTTTAATTATAGATTACCCTTGATATTCTCAGGATCTTCTTTGTCGTGACGGATCGTAGTAATACGAACTTGACCCTTCTTTTTGAAAACGGAGAAGATAATCTTATATCTCCAGGCCTTAGTGTAGCGAACCGCCGGATCATAGTCTTCTGTATCTGGAAGTATCGGTTTCTTTTCAGGAAAGCGTTCCAGTTTTTGTGCCTGATCGACTATTCCATTTCTGATTTTCCTAGCTACGGACGGAGAGCTGATTCTTTCATAGCGATCTGATATTGCTCTGAGACGTTGACGTGCTTGTCTGGAGAAAATCACTTTAAATAGCTTTACCACTGCTCCATTTCTTTTTTCAGGTCTTCTATTGTGACGAACTCACCCCGTTCAACCTGGTCGAATCCTTCCTTTAGTTCTGCGTGTAGTTCTTCTCTGGACATTGGCTTTAAAGATTCATCGGCCAGTCTGATTGCTGCGACCTCTTCCTCTGTAAATTCGATATCCAAATGTTCGTTTTCGTAAGCTTCTGTCATTGCATCAAGGATACGCAAGAAGCTTTCGTCCGCTTGTTGGATACGACTGATTACTCTATCTCTCAAGGTATTGATGCCCATGGTTTTTGACTTTACTTGATAAGTTTATCTTTACATAAAGATAAACGTTTTAGATTGAAAAATAAGTTCATTTAAGAGGATATTATCAGAGAACTCAATTGTTATCAAAATGTCTAATCTAACAATTGTTTTTTACTTTCTGATGTTGGTTTACAGGTTAAAATCTAACGCAGGAAATTTTTATCGTAAGAATAATATATGGTTTGATGAACGTAAAAACACTTGGGGTATCACGATAGCTACAATGAAGGATACTCTTGAGTGTATAGATATAGATGAGGAAGATGAGAAAGAGCTAAGAAGGTTAATTAGAAATAGAAGAATAATGTATTTTTGCTTCATTATGTCTTTTATAACGATGATGTGTTCATGAGCTCCACTGCAGGGGGGCAACAAAAAAACGGTGCTGCCTTCACAAAGGCAGCACCGTTTTTTATTTAGTGAACAAAGCACTTTAGTTGCTCAAAAGACTATCGTACTCCGCTTTATTATTCAAGATACGGATCGCTTCGTTGACTTCCGGGTCATTGCGCAAGCCAATCTGTACTTTGCCTTTTTGGTAGTAATACCGGCCGGCAATTTCCTTTTCGATCAGGCGGACGACCAAGTCCCGGTGTTTATTGAGTTCGGTAGACTGAGCGTTATCGAACTTCATTTGCAGTGCTTTGATTTCGCTGGTGAGGTCAACTTCCTCCGTGCTGGCTTTTTCAGCCAGGGTTTTCAGTACTTTCTCCCCATCACTTTCGTAGGAGAACGTTGCTTTTTGGAGGTAACTTTCGAAATCAGCAAAATCGGTGAAGCGGAAGGTATCCGTAGAGTCGATACTTGGGCGGGTTTGTGCCCATTCCGTAACGTAGTTGAAAATTACGTTTTCTTGCAGCAGAGCTTTGATGATACCATCGTCAGTAGGAGCGTCCAGCACGACATCGGGTTTCACGCCACCACCGTCGAGTACGGTTCTGCCACTGCGGGTCTTAAAGCGGGCACGCTTATCATCGGCAATCGCTACCGGTTCTCCATTTTTGTACTCTACACTCTGAATGCAGCGCTCGCTGGGGATGTAGTATTTGGCTGTAGTGATTTTTACGCGAGCATTGTAGCCAATCTCCATGGTGTTTTGCACCAATCCTTTACCGTAGGTACGTTGTCCGATCAGGATACCACGATCATAATCCTGCATTACCCCACTAACAATTTCGGAAGCGGACGCAGAGCCTTTGTCCACCAAAATGGCCAGCGGGATTTCGGTATCAATCGGTTGGTTGACGGTCTTATAAGCACGGTCCCAGTCTTTGACTTTACCTCTTGTAGTAACAACCACTTCATCGCGTGGGATGAAAATATTGCTAATACTGATGGCCTCATTGAGTAAACCACCACCATTGCCGCGCAAATCCAGAACGAGCCCTTTGAGGCCGGGGTTTTCTTGCTTTAGGTCCTGGAACGCATCAATGATATTGCGGCCGGCGTTGCGTGTAAAGATGGACAGGTTGATGTAACCTACCCCATCGTTGAGCATGCCGTAATAGGGAACATTGGGTACATCCACTTCGCCGCGCGTAAGCTCTATATTGATGTTTTCGGCGACCCCCGGGCGGTTGATCACCAATCGCATCGTCGTTCCGGGGAAACCTCGCATGATCTCTTCCATTTCCTCCATGGAGCGGCCAACGGCACTTTGTCCATCCACGGAAATAAAACGGTCGCCCGCTTTTAGGCCAGCCTTGTCGGCAGGCTGATCTTTGTACAATTCGGTAATGGTAATATACTCCCCCATTTTTTTACTCTGGGTACCGATACCGTGGTATTTGCCTTCGTTGATAACCCGGTAACCTTCAATATCTGATTCGCTGATATAGTTGGTAAAAGGATCTAAAGACCCAACCATGGCTTCGAGGCCAGTACGCATCAATTGGCCGGGGTCAATCTCGTCGACGTAATTGGTGTTAACTTCTTTATAGAGATTGGTGAAGATTTCAATGTTCTTGATGATCTCGAAATACTTGTCCTTCTCACTACTCATCGTAAAAGCGGTGCCCAGTAGCAAAGTAGCTACCAAACTCCCCACAATCAGAATACGCTTACTCATTGTTATTCGTTTTTATCACCCAAATTATACGCTTAAGATAGCCGAATGTTGTAAGCTGACGATAAATTGACATCGGCATTGCTGTGAACATCGCTCAAGACGCAGTCTATCTTTACGCTTTTTCCAGAAAAGTGTTAACCAACTGGAAGAGTTCTTCCGGTTTTTGAGCGTGTACCCAATGCCCTGCATCGGCGACCGTTTCCAGTTCAGCAGCGGGGAAATGTTTTTTCAAAAGAGGAAGATCTCCATCATCAATGTAGTTGGAATCGGCCCCGCGGACAAACAAGGTAGGCCCATCGAAAGTTTCGGTCGCTGAAATATTTTCGAGGATTGCCTCGTAATCGCGGGTAAGCACCGGCAAATTCATCTTCCAGCGGTAGCCGCCTTCTTTGTTGCGTGTAAGGTTTT
>Ga0102812_10001396_pt1 | contig 16736 bp, 16 predicted proteins | sample ColrivemetaGS713_FD_79334 | JGI IMG/M metagenome (GOLD analysis project Ga0102812, IMG submission 79334) | Estuarine microbial communities from the Columbia River estuary - Flood tide ETM metaG S.713 | ecosystem: Environmental > Aquatic > Marine > Intertidal zone > Estuary | place: USA... | reverse complement strand
CAATACGAACTAAAAATTAAGCTTTATGAAACACCAAGAAACTTTGTTGAATTTCCCTATTAACGGAAATAAATTAAACGGTTTTTCGTTTGATGAAATAGGAGACGATCATTTATATACTGGAATTGAAACGCCATTAACGGAAGATGCTTTTTTGTTAAATGATGAAGAAAAGAAAGAAAAAATATCTGATTTATTTGCACAAATAATGGAAGTAATGGGATTGGATTTAACTGATGACTCTTTAAAAGGGACTCCTAAAAGGGTTGCTAAAATGTATATTGATGAGATTTTTTCAGGATTAAATCCAGCAAATAAGCCCAAAATAGCATTGTTTGAAAACAAATATCAATACAAACAAATGTTAGTTGAAAAAAACATTCAGTTTTATTCTAATTGCGAACATCATTTTGTGCCAATTTTTGGTAAAGTTCACGTGGCTTATATATCATCAGGCAAAGTTATTGGGCTATCAAAAATTAACAGAATTGTACAATATTTTGCAAACAGACCACAAGTACAGGAGCGTTTGACAAATCAAATTGCTAGAGAATTAGCTTCAGTTTTAGAAACTGAAGATATTGCAGTAATTATTGATGCTAAACATTTGTGTGTGGCTTCCAGAGGAATTAAAGATGATTCATCAGCAACAGTAACAAGTTATTATGGTGGCGTGTTTAATTCCCCAGAAAAAATTGTTGAATTTCACAATTATTTAAATTTTTAAATGATGGATTTAGTAGAAAAAGCATTGGAATTTGAGCAACGTAAAATTTCATTAAAAACAACCAACGAACGCATTATAGCTTCAAAAGAAGTAAAGTCGCTTATTTTAGGAATTAATGAAATCTATAAAAAAACTAAAAATCCAAATTTAATGGATTTAATGAAGCGATTAACGGTTATTAAGAAGAAAGCCGAGAAAAGATTACTTATGACAGTAAGGGTTTAAAAGATGAAGACAGTGGTAATTATTGGCGGCAGTAAAGGTGTAGGGGAAGCTATTTTAAGGAGTCAGCTTAACACTCATAAAGTTATAAATATAAGTAGGTCAAAACCTTCAATTATTCATGAAAATTTACTACATTATAACTGTGATATTTTAGTGGATGAATTGCCGGATTTAAATGAGGTTGACAGTTTAATTTACTGTCCTGGAAGTATTAATTTGAAACCATTTTTAAGATTGAAAATTGAAGAGTACCAATCAGATTTTGAAATTAATTTCTTAGGAGCTGTTAAAGCTATACAAAAGTATTTACCACAATTAAAACAATCAAATAAATCGACCATATTGCTTTTTAGTACTGTTGCAACCAAATTAGGAATGCCTTTTCATACCAGTATTGCATCGGCAAAGTCGGCAGTTGAAGGACTAGTGAAATCATTAGGTGCAGAGTTGGCTCCAAAAATTCGAATCAATGCTATTGCGCCTACCATTACAAATACAACCTTAGCTGAAAAATTATTAAGAAATGATGCTATGAAAGAAGCAATTGCAGAGCGGCATCCTCTAAAAAAATATTTAATACCACAGGAAGTTGCTGATATGGCAGATTTTTTAATTTCGGAAAAATCAGGATCAATGTCAGGGCAAATAATTAGTCTAGATTGTGGTATTGTAACTTTTAAAATTTAATATATATGAAATCAATAGCAATAATAGCAACTATATTTAGTTTGTTATTTTCAACAGTATTAATAACAAATAATTCAATATTTATGAAACCTAAAGCATCAATTTACGATATTTCTATAAAAAGTTTATCAGGTGAAAAAATAGATTTAGCAAAGTTTAAAGGAAAGAAAATTCTTTTTGTAAACACAGCTTCAGAATGTGGTTTTACAAAACAATATGCCGATTTACAAAAACTGCACGAAGCATATAAAGATAAATTAGTTGTAATTGGGGTGCCTTGCAATCAGTTTGGAGGTCAAGAACCAGGAAATGCAATGCAAATTCAATCTTTTTGTCAGGTTAATTATGGGGTTACATTTTTAATGACTGAAAAGGTTGATGTTAAGGGAGATAAACAACATCCTTTATATAAATGGCTAACTCAAAAAGAAATGAATGGTGTAAAAAGTAGTTCTGTAAAATGGAATTTTCAAAAATACTTAATTGATGAGAATGGTAATTTTATTGATTATTATTACTCAATTACAGGTCCTATGAGTAGTAAAATAACAAAGCAACTGTAATGAAACAATTGATGTGGTTAGTATTGTTTTTACTAATAAATTTTTCAGCACTTGGTATTGGTACTTGGCTAATGAATAGCGGCCCAACTTCTAATTGGTACTTAACATTAAATAAGGCTCCTTGGACACCTCCGGGATGGGTTTTTGGTGTTGCTTGGACAACTATAATGGTCTGTTTTTCAATCTATTTATCTTATTTAATGAACGCAAAAGCGACCGATACGTTTTGGTTGCTATTTATAATTCAATTTGTTTTAAATGTATCCTGGAATTATGTGTTTTTTAATCAACATGCTATTGGTTTTGGGTTGATTGTGATCGTGTTGCTCACTGTGGTTGTTGGGTATTACTTGTTCAATTTTCTTTCTGAGATGAAATTGAAATCTTTATTAATTGCACCTTATTTTGTGTGGTTACTTATTGCAACAAGCTTAAACGCTTACTCCTATTTAAAAAATTAGCTCAATGGAATTTTCTTCAAAAGGAATAGTTTATCGTTTATCATCAAAGCAAAAATTGCCAATTTCAGTAGAGCAAGCTTGGAATTTTTTATCAAATCCAAAAAATTTAAAAACAATTACGCCTAATTATATGAGTTTTGATATTATTTCTGGTGATGATAAGCAAATGTTTGCAGGGCAAATTATTCAGTATATCGTTACACCAGTATTTGGTATTAAAACAAATTGGGTTACAGAAATAACTCAAGTGGTTGATAAAAAATATTTTGTTGATGAACAACGATTTGGACCTTATGCTTTATGGCATCATAAACATTTTATAAAAGAAATTGAAGGTGGAGTTGAGATGGAAGACATTATAGATTATAAAGTTCCGTTTGGTTTTATAGGGAGAATGGTTCATCCAATACTAGTAAAACCTAAATTAATAGAAATATTTAACTATAGAACTCAAAAATTAATTGAGTTATTTGGTTCGTTAAAGTAAAAATAATGTTTTTAAAAATTTTAATAATGTCAATAATAATAAGTAGTAGTATGCTCATTTTCGATTTTAATAAAACAAGTGATATTTCTGATTGGAAGGTAGTTAATGATGTGGTTATGGGAGGACGTTCAACAAGTGAATTCTATTTAAATGAGCAAGGACATGGTGTTTTTACTGGAGCTGTATCTTTAGAAAATAATGGAGGATTTTCATTTCTACGCTATCGATTTAATGAAAAAAACATCAAAGACTTCAAGAAAGTAATTATAAAATTAAAGGGAGATGGAAAAGAGTATCAGTTTAGAGTAAAATCTAATAAATACAATCAAGAATCTTATAAAAAAGTTTTCAAAACTACTGGAGATTGGCAAACTATTGAAATTTTACTTTCAGATCTTCAACCAACCTTTAGAGGTCAAAAACTTAATATTCCAAACTTCACTTCAAATAAACTGGAGGAAATAGGTTTTTTAATTGCCAATAAAAAAAATGAATCATTTGCTCTTATCATAAATAAAATAGTTTTAGAATAGAGCAGAGTTAAACCATAGTAACTTCAATAAGTGTACTGCTTTTTTTTAAATTTATTTTATAAAATTAGTTAAGAGAATTTTTAAATTTTCTTAAATTTTATTTCTTGCTACCTCTGTATCTTTCGAAGATAATTTCATCTTTTTATTTGTGTGCTTTGTTACAAAAACAAAATTAACACTATTTCTAATAGATATAACTATATAAATATCAGTTAATTAGATTTGTAATTTCAATCGATTCTAAATAATATTTGAAGTGTTTTAGCTGATATATATCATTATAAATTTTACATTATTGCTATAATTTTACCTCTGTAAAAAGATATAATAATCAGAGTTTGTAATTATTGGTATTAATAATTTAAAGTTTTTACAAATTTAATAGTGTAAATATAAAGTATAATGAAAGAAGAGAAATCAAAATTAATTTGTGATGCTAATGAAGCAGTTGCTATTATTGCCCACAAAACAAATGAAGTTTGTGCTATCTATCCTATAACACCAGCATCCCCAATGGGAGAACACGTAGATGTTTATAGTTCAGAAGGTAGAAAAAACATTTGGAATAATGTTCCTAGAATTGTAGAAATGCAGAGTGAAGGTGGAGCAGCAGGTGCTGTGCACGGTTCATTACAAGCTGGAGCTTTAACAACCACATTTACAGCATCTCAAGGATTGTTGTTAATGATACCAAATATGTATAAAATGGCCGGTGAGTTATTACCATCGGTAATACATGTTGCTGCAAGAACAATTGCAACTCATGCATTATCAATTTTTGGAGATCATTCAGATGTAATGTCTGCACGCGCAACTGGATTTTCTATGTTATTTGCTGGAAGTGTTCAAGAAGCACATGATTTCGCATTAATATCGCAAGTGGCTACTTTAAAAAGTAGAGTGCCATTTTTAAATATTTTTGATGGTTTTAGAACATCGCATGAAATTTCTAAAATTGATGCAATTCCTGATGCAGTTATTACTGCAATGATGCCAGAAGATGAAGTAATGAAACATAGAAAGCGTTCATTAGATTCTGATAATCCAACAATAAAAGGTACAGCTCAAAATCCTGATGTATTTTTCCAAGCACGTGAAGCTTGTAATACATTTTATAAGAAAGTTCCAGGTATTGTTCAAGAAACAATGGATGAATTCTACAAGCATACAGGTAGAAAATATAGCTTATTCTATTATATTGGTCACCCAGAAGCTGAAAAAGTAGTTGTAATTATGGGGTCTGGAGAAGGACCTGTAAGAGAAACTATTGATACAATGGTTGAAAAAGGTGAAAAAGTAGGTGCATTATTTGTGCGTTTATACCGTCCATTCTCAGTAACTGACTTCTTAAATGAATTACCTAAATCAGTTAAAAAATTAGCAGTTTTAGATAGAACTAAAGAGCCAGGAAGTGTTGGAGAACCTTTATATTTAGATGTAGTTACTGCATTTGTTGAAATGGGTGAAACTATGCCAACTATTGTTGGTGGTCGTTACGGACTTTCTTCAAAAGAATTTACACCAGCAATGGTGAAAGGCATTTTTGATGAATTAGAAAACAAAAAACCAAAAAATCATTTTACAGTAGGTATTAATGATGACGTTACACATACAAGCTTACCAATTAATCCTTATTTCCAAACAAGAAAAACTACATTTAACTGTATGTTCTATGGTTTAGGATCTGATGGTACTGTTGGTGCAAATAAAAATTCTATTAAAATTATTGGTGAAACGACTGATAATTATGTGCAAGGGTATTTTGTGTACGATTCTAAAAAAGCAGGAGCACAAACTATCTCACATTTACGTTTTGGACCAGAACCAATTTATTCAAGTTATTTAATTAATAAAGCTAATTTTATAGCTTGTCACCAACCTAATTTTGTGTATGAATATGATATTCTAAAAAACATAAAAGAAGGAGGAACATTCTTATTAAACACACCACATTCTAAATATAAAATTTGGGCAGAGTTACCAAGTGTAATTCAAAAAAGAATTATTGAAAATAATATTGAATTTTACGTAATTGATGCTACAAAAGTGGCGTTAGAAGCTAAATTAGGTAAACGTACAAATACAGTATTACAAACTTGTTTCTTTGCAATTTCTGGTGTATTACCAAAAGATGAAGCTATCAAAAAAATTAAAGATGCTATTGTAAAATCTTATTCTCACAAAGGAGATAAGGTGGTACAAATGAACTTTAAAGCGGTAGATACTTCATTAGAAAATCTTCAAAAAGTAGAATATCCACTTCACAAAACGAATGAAGATGGTTTGTTACCATTAATGACTGGTGATGCCGATCCTTTTGTAAAAGAAGTTTTAGGAACTATTTTAGCTGGTAACGGAGATTCTTTACCTGTAAGTGCTTTTCCTGTTGATGGAACTTTCCCAACTGGAACTACACAATATGAAAAAAGAGGTATTGCAACTGTTGTACCAACTTGGGATGATGCTGATTTGTGTACACAATGTAACAAATGTGTAGCTATTTGTCCACACGCAGCAATTAGAGCAAAAGTTGTTTCTAACGATTTATTAGTTGATTCACCAAGCTCATTAAAACGTGTTCCTGCAAAAGGAAGACCATTTGATAGCAAAACTGAAAGCTATATTTTACAAGTTTCTCCTGAAGATTGTACAGGATGTGATCTTTGTGTTGCTGTTTGTCCTGCTGAAAGTAAAGAAGTAGCAAATACATTTGCAATTAACTTAGCTGATAAACGCGAAGTTGAAAAAGTTGAAAATGTTAATTGGGATTACTTTATTAATTTACCAGACTATGACAGAAAAGAATTGGTAACTTCAACAGTAAAAGGTTCACAATTTTTACAACCATTGTTTGAGTTCTCTGGAGCTTGTTCAGGTTGTGGAGAAACACCTTATATTAAAATGATTACTCAATTATATGGTGATAGTATTTTGATTGCAAATGCAACGGGTTGTTCTTCTATTTATGGAGCTAACTTACCAACTACACCTTATACTAAAAATAAAGCAGGTCGTGGACCAGCTTGGGCAAATTCATTATTTGAAGACAATGCTGAATTTGGTTTAGGTATGAAATTAGCTTTATCTAAAAAACAAGAAATTGCAGTTGATTTATTAAAAACGTTAGAAAGTAAAATTGGCAGTACATTGGTTAATGATATTTTAAACAATGAGGAAACTAATGAAACTTTAAAAGAGCAAAAATTAACTAATATTGATGAGTTAAATGCTATTTTAAACACAATTGATACCTATGATGCTAAAAAATTGCGAAACCTTTCAGAATACTTACGTAAAAAAGACGTTTGGATTTTTGGTGGTGACGGTTGGGCTTATGATATTGGATATGGTGGACTAGATCATTTATTCTCTTCAGGTGAAAACATCAATGTATTGGTAATGGATACTGAAGTATATTCAAATACTGGTGGTCAAGCATCTAAAGCAACACCAATGGGAGCAAGTGCTAAATTTGCAATCAATGGTAAAATGACATCTAAGAAAAGTTTAGCTTTACAAGCAGTTTCTTATGGAAATGTGTATGTTGCCCAAATAGCAATTGGTGCTAAAGATAACCAAACATTGAAAGCTATTGAAGAAGCAGCGGCTTATCCAGGACCTTCATTAATTATTGCTTATTCTCATTGTGGTGAACACGGTTACGATTTAAAAGACGGAGCTACACACCAAGAAAAAGCTGTAGAAACAGGTTACTGGCCATTATTTAGATTCAATCCTTTGTCAGAAAAAGGAAAGAAATTTAGATTAGATTCTAAAGCGCCTTCTGCACCTCTTCAAGAGTTTATGTATAAAGAAACTCGTTTTACAAGAGTTGTAAAAGAAAACCCAGAATTAGCTGGTGTGTTACTAGAAAAAGCACAAGAGCAAGTAGATTCTCAATGGGAAAGATTAGAACTTTATAAAAATTTATAAACTTTGATTAACCTTAAAAGTGCTGAGAATGTTATGTTTTCAGCACTTTTTTTAACTTTTTAAAAACCAATTGATATGAATGATAGATCGGATGCTTTTTTTAAAGAAGCAGCAAAAAAATTAACTGAAGCAAAAAATGAATTATTTAAACCTGCAGAAGACTTTGTAAGTTACTCGGTATGTAAAAATTCACAATTTGCAATTGAAAATTATTTGAAAGGTTATTTAATTTCAAATAATGTAAAAATTGAAGGCAATGAAACAATTGAAAGTTTATTTAATAAATGTGTGAGTATTGATGAAAACTTCAATAAAATTGATTTAAGTGCAATGGGTTGTAAAAATCATCCTATAGATTCAAGGTATTGTTCAGAAATAAATTCTGTGAGTGCTTGTTTTGATTCAGCAGATAGCATTGATACTTATTTTAAAAAAAATAAAATTATATAATACTTCTCTTTTTTTTGGTTTGCGGAAGTAAAAACTTACTGTACATTTGTAAAAATTAGTTTATAAATGAATTATATTTTATTTGATGGAACGGTTAGGAATTCTTTATTGCCGTTAACTTTTACGCGTCCTGTTGCTGAGTTAAGAATAGGTATTCTTACTATTCGCGAAAAATGGGAACAACATTTAGGTTTTACAACCACAACACTTACTGAAGATTATTTAGAAGAAAAATATCCGATGGTTGAAATGGAGCACAATGTAATGATAAATGCTTCTTTTCTTCCTACTAAATTGTTGGCTGATGCTATTGCTGAGTTAACTGAAAATCAAGCAATTTTTATAAATGGTGAAGTTGTTGCTTTTTTTACAAATGAAACTCAAGATGAAGTTAATTTTGATTCCTATGAAATTATTGAATTTAAAAATGATGTAATTCAAATCAAGAACACTTGGGATTTATTTTCTTTGAATGATAAAGCATTAAAGGATGATTTTGAGTTGATTACTGAAGGTAGAAAATCTCAGCCAATTCCTAAAAATGTTCAAACAGTTAATGAAGATAATATCTTTATTGAAGAAGGAGCTGAAGTTTTATATTCATTTTTAAATGCAAGTACCGGACCAATTTACATTGGTAAAAATGCATTGGTTATGGAAGGAAGTTTAATTAGAGGTCCTTTCAGTTTAGGGGAAGAATCTGTAATTAAAATGGGTGCTAAAATTTATGGAGCAACTACAGTAGGTCCTTTTTGCAAAGTGGGAGGTGAAGTAAGTAATTCAATACTTTTTGCTTATTCAAGCAAAGGACATGAAGGTTATTTGGGTAATTCTGTTTTAGGTGAATGGTGTAATATAGGGGCAGACTCTAATAATTCAAACCTTAAAAATAATTATGCAGAAGTGAAGTTGTGGAATTATGAAACTGAAAATTTTGCGAAAACAGGATTGCAATTTTGCGGTTTAATAATGGCTGATCATTCTAAGTGTGCAATAAATACCATGTTTAATACTGGAACCGTAGTAGGAGTGAGTTCTAATATTTACGGTAGTAATTTTCCTAGAAATTTTATTCCATCTTTCAGTTGGGGAGGAGCCCAAGGTTTTTCAATATATCAAATAAATAAAGCAATTGAAACAGCAAAGTTGGTATATAAAAGAAGAAATGTGGAATTAGATGAAAAAGAAATCCGAATTTTAGAACATATTTTTGAAATTACTAAAAAACACAGAAATTTTTAGACACAAAAAAGCAGTGAAAAATATATTTTTCACTGCTTTTTATTTTATAGCTATTAAGAATTAACCTTTACTTTTAACAGAACCTGAACCAGAAGATTTTACTTTAACAACTGGTGGGTTTCCTGAATAGTAAATATTTCCTGATCCAACAGTTGATCCATGAATTTCTTTGCTAGCGTTTACTTTTGCATTCCCTGAACCAGCAATTTTAAGAGTTGTTATATCTGATTTTAAATCATAAGCATATACATTTCCAGATCCTGCAATACTACAAGTTAGTTCATTGGTAGTTCCATTTAAATAAATATTCCCTGAACCTGCAATACTTGAATTCAAATTTTTAGTTTGTACTTTTAAATTTAAATCACCAGAACCGGCTACACTTAATTTTAAATTTGGAGAATCAATGGCGTCATCTGATGTAATATTTCCAGACCCTGCTAATGAAACATCTTCAAGTTTTTGAAAAGGAACTCTAATTTCTATATTTTTAGTAGAATGAATTTGGAATCCTTTTTTAGTTTTAAATATTAACTCTCCATTTTCAATTTCTGTAAGTATATACTCCAGTAAATTTTCATCTGCTTTTATGACGATAGTTGAAATGTTTTCTTTTGATAAAGTAACATGAAATGAACCTGCAACGCCAATTTTAGTGAAGTTTGAGACAGTCCTTTTAGAAGTTGTAATGTCTCCATTTCCTTTTATTTTTTTTGAATACATTTGTGCATTCAATTGAGCACTTAAAATTAGTAAAACCAATAAGCTTGCTATTTTTTTCATTATGTAATTATTAATTGTTAAAGAAAGTAACACTACCGTAACTTGATTTTACAGATATTGTTGAGCTTGTTGATGGTTTATTATAAAAACCTTCATAATAGTTGGAAGATGTATTACTTGTTTTTTTGTTAAATGTAAATTCATTCGCTCCTTTTATACTTCCATAACTTAAGGTAGCATCAATATTAAATGAGTTGTTAGTGTTAATACCAAGCTTAATATGAGTGTAAGATGACTGTACTTTCAATAGTTTAAAGTTGTTACTTAAATCGCTAATTTTTAAGGAACCATAGTCAATATTAAAATTAGCAGTACCATTTAATTTACCAATTGTTGTATGCATATAATCGCTGTTTCCTTTTAAATTTCCAGCACTTTCAATTTTTAAATCTCCATAGTCACAGTCAAAATTTAAATCTACTAACATACCAAAAGAAAGATGTGAATAGTCAGCGTTTAATGTTATTCTACCAGCTTTTTCTACATGCAATGTGGAATAATCGGCATTTATACTACCATCTTTCATATATTGAATTTTAGAATTATTGGTATAATCAATATTAAGTTGATTGTTAGAATTTAGTAATTCACCAATATTCAATTTCCCATAATCACAATTTATTTTTGAAGTTCCTTCTAGCTTATCTATACTAATACTCCCATAATCATTAGATAAATTTATGTTGTTAGTTACAGGCATTTTAATTTGGTAATTAATTTCCATACTCACATTATTGTTCTTACCCCAAAAACTCCAAGAGTTGGAAACTTTTTCAATAATTGTTTTAGCAGAGACACTAGAGTTATTTCCACTAAAATCAATAGTAATAGCATCTAATTTTTCTTTTACTTTTTCTTCATTATCTCCATTAGTAGTGATGTTTACTTCAATACTTATGGTGTTTTCATTCCAGGTTACAATATCAATATTTCCATATTTATTTAAAATATTTAAAGTTGCATCATTAGAGACTCTAAACTCTTTTTTAATGACCTTATTTTTAGTGTATTTTCCATCTTTATTTGTCGCTGAAATTGCTAATGGAAAAAGGACACATATGAGTAAAATTTTATATATAGTTTTCATTTTGTTGTTTTTTTAATTGTTTTACATCTTCAATTTGAGCTAATAAACGCTGTAAAAGTTCAATGCGTTGTTGAAAATTAGAAATCATTGCATAAATAATTCGTTTGTCTTCTGTACTTTCTTTGAGCTCTAAAGTTAGCACTGCGTATTGAGTTTCAAGTTTATTAAGTTGTATGAAAGCATCTTTTATTAGTTGCTCTGTATTGCTGTTTCTTTCTTTTTCAATTGTTTCTAATTCTTGTTGTATAGTAGTTACAAAATAGCTTTGCGTTTCTTCCATCTTAGGAGAAATACTGGCAAGTTCAAGTCCATTGTTTGAAAATGATTTACCAATCCAAATACCTATAAATAGGAGTATAGAGGCGGCAATAGGTAGCATCCATATTTTAAATGAGTTATTTTGTGAATTACGTGTTTTAGTACTATTTAATTTTTTCTCAAATCTTTTAAAATGACCAATTGTAGGCTCTTCAGTATCAAACTTATTCTCAAGGTTCTTAAATATATGTTCTAAATTATCTTTCATACGTGTACGGCTAAAAGTTGTTTTAATTTATTTTTTGCTCGTGAAATGGTTGTTCTACTATTTTCATACGTTATATCCATAATTTGAGCTATTTCTTCATAATCATATCCTTCAATAAAATGAAGTGTTAATGCTACTTTGTAATTGTTTTTTAATGCTCCTATTTTTTGAAGAATTTCTTTTGCGTTTAAAGAACTGTAATCTGCATCATTTTCATTTTCTTCTTCACTTAATACTACATAATCCAGTGGTTTTGTTTCTATTCTTTGATTCTTTTTTAAAGCTGTGATACTATTATTAATTACAATTTTTTTTAACCAGGCTCCAAAAGTTACATTTCCACTAAATGAATCAAGTTTAGTGAAGGCCGATAAAAATGATTCTTGCATTATATCTTCAGCTTCAAATGTGTCATTTACAATTCGCAATGCTGTATTATACATTGCTCTGTAATATTGCTTGTAAACTGCAAACTGAGCTTGTTCATCTCCTTTTAAACAACGTTTTAAAAGTTGGTTTATATGTTGAGTTATGGTTTCCAAAAATTGATTTCTACTAAAAAGACACAATTAAATTTAAACTGTTACACTTTTAATTAATTTTATATAAAATTAACACAAACATTTCTCAAATTTGGCATAACAATTGAAAAATAATAGTAGCAATTGGAATAATATGTATTTCAGAGCGTTGATAATCAGAATAATAAATAAAATTTAAGTTTGTTGTTTTTATTTTTGAACTAAATAAAATGACAAAATGACTAATTATATACTATGAGTAATTCAAAATTTTTAAAACTGGACAATCTGTCATTAGAACACATTTTAGATGAAGATGCTGATTTAATACCTTTAATGACTCCAGAGGATGAAGAAGAGATAAATAAGGAAGATGTTCCTGAAATTTTGCCAATTTTACCACTAAGAAATACAGTGTTATTTCCAGGGGTTGTAATTCCTATTACAGCTGGTAGAGATAAATCTATTCAATTAATTAAAGAAGCCAATAAAGGAAATAAAATAATTGGTGTTGTTGCTCAAAAAAATGAAGCAATTGAAGATCCAACTGTAAATGATTTACATAAAGTGGGAACTGTTGCGGTAATTTTAAGAATGTTAAAAATGCCTGATGGTAATACAACTGTTATTATTCAAGGAAAAAAGCGTTTTGAAATTGACTCTTTTGTACAGGAAAAACCTTATTTTCAGGCAACAACAAAACCTTGCGTTGAAGATCGTTCTCAGGAGAAAGATTCAGAATTTGAAGCTATTATTGAATCCATAAAAGAAATGGCAGTTCGTATAATTAAAGAAAATCCGAATTTACCTACTGAAGCCACTTTTGCAATAAAAAATATTGAAAGTAATCCCTTTTTAATCAATTTTGTTTCGGCAAATATGAATTTAAAAGTGGAAGAAAAGCAAGAGCTTTTAGAAACAAACAATCTGAAAGAAAGAGCGCTACTTACCTTGAAAAAGATGGATGCTGAATTACAGCGTTTAGAATTGAAAAATGATATTCAGTCCAAAACCAGAACGGATATGGATCAGCAGCAGCGCGAATATTATTTGCATCAACAACTAAAAACCATTCAGGAAGAATTAGGTGGAGTGTCTTATGACGAGGAGCTGGAAGAAATGAGAATACGTTCAAAAACTAAAAAATGGAACGAACATATTAAAGAGATATTTGATAAAGAATTAGGGCGTTTGCAGCGTATGAATCCGCAAGTTGCAGAATATGGTGTACAACGTAATTATTTAGATTTGTTATTGGATTTACCTTGGAATGAATATTCAGATGATAAATTTGACTTAAAACGTGCTCAAAAAATATTAGACAGAGATCATTTTGGATTGGAAAAAGTGAAGGAACGTATAATTGAACATTTGGCAGTTTTAAAATTGAAAGGAGATATGAAATCGCCTATAATCTGTTTATACGGACCTCCAGGTGTTGGTAAAACATCTTTAGGGAAATCTATAGCAGAATCATTAGGTAGAAAATATGTGAGAATGTCTTTAGGAGGTTTGCGTGATGAAGCAGAAATTAGAGGCCATAGAAAAACATATATTGGCGCAATGCCAGGAAGAATTATAAAAGATATTAAGAAGGCTGGAACTTCAAACCCGGTTTTTGTCTTGGATGAGATTGATAAATTAGCATCTTCCAGTCATAATGGAGATCCTTCTTCTGCGATGTTAGAAGTTTTGGATCCTGAACAAAATACCACTTTTTATGATAATTATTTGGAGGTAGATTACGATTTATCTAAAGTTTTATTTGTGGCTACAGCCAATACTTTAAGTACAATTCCTTGGGCTTTAAGAGATAGAATGGAAATTATTAATGTTTCTGGTTATACAATTGAAGAAAAAGTTGAAATTGCGAAGCGTCATTTATTACCTAAACAATTGAAAGAACACGGTTTAGAAGATAAGCATTTGCAAATAGGGAAAAGAGAATTGGAAAAAATTGTGGAAGCCTATACACGTGAATCTGGTGTGAGAGGAATGGAAAAACAAATTGCCAAAATGGTAAGATACGCTGCAAAATCTATAGCTATGGAGGAAGCGTATGAACCTAAAGTTTCCATAGAGATTATTGAAAAAGTGTTAGGCCCATCACACTTAGAGCGTGATAAATATGAGAGTAATGACGTTGCAGGAGTTGTAACAGGATTGGCCTGGACAAGTGTTGGGGGTGATATTTTATTTATAGAATCTATTATTTCAAAAGGTAAAGGTGGTTTAACAATTACTGGGAATATTGGAAATGTAATGAAAGAGTCAGCAACTATTGCAATGGAGTTTGTAAAAGCAAATTGCGAAGATTTTGGAATTAAACCAGAATGGCTAGATTCTTATAAAGTGCATATGCATATCCCTGAGGGTGCTACACCAAAAGACGGTCCAAGTGCTGGTATTGCAATGTTAACATCTATTGTTTCAGTATTTACTCAGCGAAAAGTAAAGGCAAAATTAGCTATGACAGGTGAAATTACTTTGCGAGGAAAAGTATTGCCAGTAGGAGGAATTAAAGAAAAAATATTAGCTGCAAAACGAGCAAATATTAAAGAAATTATTTTGTGTGCACACAATAAAAAGGATATTTTGGAAATTAAAGAGTCCTATTTAAAAGGCTTAACTTTTCATTATGTAACTGATATGAAAGAGGTTATGGAAATTGCTTTAATGAAGCAAAAAGTTAAGAATCCTAAAAAATTATAATACTAAAGAGGCTGTTTAAAAGTGCTTAAAATCGTCATTCTGAATTTAATTCAGAATCTTATCATACTGATCCTCAATCATTATGAGAGCCTGAGTCAAGTTCAGGTTGACGGAAAATACACTTTTTAAACAGCCTCTTTTTTTATTTCAATAGTAATTTACAGTTATCATAAAATTTTAGCAGCAATTTCTGCAGTAATATCACGTTGTGGCATTCCATTTCATAACTACTTAACTGTTGCAGAACGTAATAAAGGTGAATAAAAACTTATATAAAAATGCCATTCAGGGTATTCTTTTCAGCTAGTGATTGATGAATACCGGCAGAATATGGAAAAGAAGTATCAAAAAAAATAGGGTAGTTAATATTTTCAGAGATACAAAATATTTAAAAATCTATTATTGACGTTTAAAGTGATTTAAATTTCAAAATTTAATCCACTTGAAATCAAAAGGTCAAATTTTTCTTTATTAAATGTATATAAGAAAGCCCCTTTTTTAGAGCCGGATTTATCTTTTTTATCTGTTTTAGTTAAAATATCTAATGACAGCATTTTTTTTCTGAAGTTTCTAGAGTCTAAAGGACGCTGATAAATACTTTCGTATAAAATTTGTAATTCAGGAATTGTAAAATAATTTGGAAGTAAATTAAAACCTATTGGTTGATGCTTTGCTTTTGTTCGTAACTGCTCAATTGCATCTTGTACCATTTCACCGTGGTCAAAAATTAATGCTGGAATTTCATCTAAATCAAACCAGTGTGCATCGTATTTTTCAACACTTTCCAGTTCAAATTCATTTACACTAATTAAACTATAATACACAATTGAAATTACTCTGCCTGCAATATCTCTATGAACTTTTCCATACGTTTTCAATTGTTCTAAATAAATATCCTGAAGGCCTGTAGTTTCAAATAAAATTTGTTTTGCACCATCATCAATAGATTGTTCATCTTTTATAAAAGCACCAATTAAAGACCACAATCCTTTTGAAGGTTCAACTTTACGCTTAAATAATAAAAGTTTTAATTTTTTTGAATCAAATCCAAAAATAATACAATCAACAGCTACTAAAATATGTTGATTAGCCTCATAAATGTTGGTGTTGTTTATTAATTTCATGAATTTTTCTTTTTTATAAAGATATTAAAATGTATTCAATACAATTTAATAAAACAAATGTATTGTTAACATTTTAAACTCAAAAACTGAATAGTGTAAATGCATATAAAATTAGGTTTTCAAGCAATTTAAATAGATTCTTGAATATAAGGATATTCCATTAGAAATGGTTATTTTCGCACAATAGATATTCTAATAACTATGAAAGGAATAATATTAGCAGGTGGTTCAGGAACCAGATTGTATCCAATTACAAAAGGGACATCAAAGCAATTGCTATCTATTTATGATAAACCTATGATTTATTACCCACTTTCTATTTTAATGATGTCGGGTATTACAGAGGTTTTAATAATTTCAACACCACAAGATTTACCTAATTTTAAAAAATTGCTGGGAGATGGAATCTCAATTGGAATGCAATTTTCATACATAGAACAACCATCTCCTGATGGTTTGGCACAAGCATTTATTTTAGGTGAAGCATTTATTGGGAATGATGATGTTTGCTTAATTTTAGGAGATAATATTTTTTACGGAGCTGGTATTGAAAATCTGTTGGATGAAGCTTTAAGTACAGTTTCGCAAGAACAAAAAGCTGCAATTTTTGGGTATTATGTGCAAGATCCTGAGCGTTATGGTGTTGCAGAATTTGATAAAGATGGAACTGTTATT
>Ga0102812_10001395_pt1 | contig 16737 bp, 10 predicted proteins | sample ColrivemetaGS713_FD_79334 | JGI IMG/M metagenome (GOLD analysis project Ga0102812, IMG submission 79334) | Estuarine microbial communities from the Columbia River estuary - Flood tide ETM metaG S.713 | ecosystem: Environmental > Aquatic > Marine > Intertidal zone > Estuary | place: USA... | reverse complement strand
CGACTGGGACAAGCGACTGCAAAACCGGACCCATTTGGTTTTCGACCCGATCAATCCGGCAAATCCAAACCCATGCAAGAGCAACGCGTGACAAAGAGACAGATCTATTGCGTGGGAATAGGTCACGATCACATGATCCGCCGGAGGTGGTGCGAATGGAACCAGCGTTGCGGGATCCGCCGCGACAACCGCGCGAACGCCTGTTGGCACCTCCGCTGGAAAGCGCGCTGCATCGGTATCGATCCAAGTCAGCGCGATCCCCGGCAACGCTGACAGAGTATTGACCAATACGCGTCCGACATGACCTGCACCCCAAATCCATATGTCCCGGTACGGCGTTACCACAGGTTCAACCATCCACCCCTCGACATACACTGCTTCGGGTGATGCACCTCTGTCACGGCTGCGTGCCAGAATGCGGCGCACAGACAAAGGCTGAGGCCCTTTGCCCCGCGTTACCACATCCGCCGGCACGGATTGTGCCCGCGTCAGGTCGTAAACTTCGGTCAAGAGCGTCACGTGCCCACCGCAGCACTGACCCAGATCAGGGCCCAGGGCGTGCCGTGTCACCCGATCCTGTCCCGATGCCAGCATCTCCCTGGCCGCAATCGCCGCTTCGAATTCCAGCGCACCGCCGCCAATCGTTCCGGATTGTCCGGTGTCCCAGACCATCATTGCGGCGCCGACCTCTCTCGGGGCGGACCCGCGCACCTGCGCCACGACAATCCGCGCAACGCGCTGATGTGTCGTGCACCGTTCGATCAGGGCATCGCGATCAAATGACATGGCGACGCGCCCGATTGACAGCCGCCAGAACGGCTTCTGCAGTCGCTGGTGCCTGCAAATCCGCATAGTCCGGTCCGCATGACTGGGCAGCAGCCGACAGCGCGGCAAAGGCCGAAATTCCCAGCATCAGCGGCGGCTCTCCGACCGCCTTGGAGCGGTAAACCGTATCCTCGCGGTTGGGCGCATCCCAGAGCGCTACATTGAATACTTCAGGCCGATCTGAACAGGCCGGTATCTTGTAAGTCGAAGGCGCGTGTGTGCGCAGTCGACCAGACGCGTCCCAGACCAGCTCTTCGGTGGTCAGCCAGCCAGCACCCTGCACATACCCTCCTTCGATCTGCCCGATGTCCAGCGCGGGGTTAAGCGACGCGCCGACGTCGTGCAGTACATCTGCTCGCAGGATGCGGTTCTCGCCAGTCAACGTGTCGATGACCACTTCGGTGATTGCCACCCCGTAGGCAAAATAGAAAAACGGGCGTCCCTTGCCGGTGATCCTGTTCCAGGCGAGTTTCGGGGTTTTGTAGAATCCGGTGGCCGACAGGCTTACCCGTTGCAGATAAGCCTTCTGCGCCGCTTGAGCGAAACTGTAGACGGCACCCGCGACATACACCTTGCCATCGGCGAACCGAACGTCTGCGGGATCGCATTGATGCTCCTGTGCAAGAAGGGCTGTCATTCGGTCCCGGATCGTGTCGCAGGCCGCTTGCACCGCCATCCCGTTGAGATCGCTGCCGGATGATGCGGCTGTGGCTGATGTGTTGGGTACTTTTGCGGTGTCGGTTGCGGTAATCTTGATGGCATCGACGGCGATGCCAAACCGCGCGGCGGCCACCTGGGCCACTTTCTGGAACAGCCCTTGCCCCATTTCCGTCCCGCCATGGTTCAGATGAACGGATCCATCCTGATAGACATGCACCAGCGCACCCGCCTGATTAAGATGCGTAAGCGTGAAGGATATGCCGAACTTCACGGGCGTGAGCGCGATCCCTTTCTTGAGTACAGTATTTTCGCGGTTCCATGCTGCGATGGCCTGACGGCGCGCCGCATAGTCACAGGACTTTGTCAGCGCATCGGTCATCTCGTGCAGAATGAAGTCTTCTACCGGCTGACCATAGGGCGTGGTCTGTGGGGTGTTTTTTGTGTGACTGTCATCGCTCGCGGCGTAATAGTTGGCCCGGCGCACCGCCAGAGGGTCACACTCAAGGTGGGCCGCGACATGATCCATCACGCGTTCGATCCCCAACATGCCTTGCGGCCCGCCAAACCCACGGAAAGCCGTGGCGCTTTGGGTGTTGGTCTTTAGCCGGTGTGACGTGATGCGAATGTCGGGCAGGAAATAGGCATTGTCTGCGTGTAACATGGCCCGGTCGGCCACTGGCAACGACAGATCCTGGGCCCAACCGCATCTGACATAGTGGATAAAGTTAATACCGGCGATCCGCCCCGTTTGGTCAAATCCAACCGAGTAATCGATCCGCACGTCATGCCGCTTGCCGGTGATGATCATGTCATCATCCCGGTCATAGCGCATCTTGCAGGGCTTGCCCGTTTGCCGCGCGGCTATGGCGCAGGCGACAGCCAGCGCATTGCCCTGGCTTTCCTTGCCACCAAACCCGCCACCCATGCGCCGGACTTCTACTCGCACACCGTGCATCGGGACACCGATCGCTTCTGCAACCTTGTGCTGTATTTCAGTTGGATGTTGAGTTGAGCTGTGTACCAGCATGTCCCTGTCTTCCTGCGGCAATGCCAGAGCGGCCTGACCTTCGAGGTAGAAATGCTCTTGACCGCCGATGTGCAGTTGCCCTGACAGTGAAAATGGTGCCGATCGGATCGCGGCTTCGGGATCGCCCTGTCCATAGATGCGGGGTCCGTCTTCGAACCGGCTGTTTGCGGCCATGGCGTCCTCGATGCTGAGGATCGCGTCGGCAGGCTCGATTTTGACGTTTGCCTTGCGGGTGGCTGCGCGGGCCGCGTGGTGTGACGTCGCCACCACCAGAAACAATGGTTGCCCTACATAATGTACCTGGTTCGTGGCCAGCAAAGGCTCGTCATGGTTTGACGGCGAAACATCGTTGGCAAACGGCAGGTCCGCGGCCGTCAGGACCGCAACAACGCCTGCGCTGCTCTGTACCGCCGACAGGTCCATCATCTTGATGCGCCCGGCCGCTACATCGGATGTTCCAAAAGCAAGGTGCAGTGTACCGATCGGCGTCGGGATATCATCGACATATCGCGCGGTGCCTCTGACATGCAGGACCGCTGCATCATGCGCAAGCGAACTGGCGACGCTCATGCCCGCACCGCCCGGACGTCCGTTGTCATGTCCTGATCGTCGAACCAGTATCGCAGCACCATGTTTTGCGCAGCCTCCAGTCTGTATGCGGCCGAGGCGCGCATGTCGGACAGTGGTTGAAAATCTGCGGCGAGGGCCACCATGGCGGTACGTACTGTATCTTCGTTCCAGTGCTCTCCGATCAGGCACGCCTCGGCGCTGCTGGCTCGTTTTGGCGTGCCAGCCATGCCACCAAATGCCAGTCGTGCCGCGCTGACGCGTCCATTTTCGACAGTAACTGACAGGCAGCCACAGACCGCCGAGATGTCCTGATCAAATCGCTTGGACAGTTTGTAGCACCGCAACCGGTCGGGTTGACGAGGTATGGTGATCGCCTCGACAAACTCTCCGGGACCGCGATCTTGTTTGCCGTAGTCCAGAAAATAGTCTTCCAGCGGTAAACTACGCCTTACTTCACCACGCCGTAAATGCAACGTGGCACCCAGGGCGATCAGGGCAGGCGGTCCGTCACCGATTGGCGATCCGTTGGCGATATTGCCGCCAATGGTCGCGGCATTGCGCACCTGAACCGACCCATAGCGCCGGATCATCGCTGCAAAAGACGGATGATAGGCGGCAATTGTCTGTTCCAGATCCGTTAGTGTCACCATGGCGCCGATGCGAAAATGATCGTCCGAAACATCAATTTTCGTCAGCGCGCGACAGCGGCCCAAGAAGGCAACCGGGCCCAGATTGCGCAAACCCTTGGTCACCCACAGGCCGACGTCCGTCGCCCCTGCAATCAGCGTTGCGTCCGGATGTGTCACATACCACGCGGCCAGATCATCCAGAGTGTCCGGCTGGAAAAATCCCGCAGCCGGGTTTGCCAACGGTTCGGGCAGTGTGTCGCGCATGTGCTGTGGTACAGGCGCCTGTTCCGCTGCGCTGGCGGCCCGGACAATGGGCGCGTAGCCGGTGCAACGGCACAGATTGCCTGCCAGTTGAACATCATGATCGGTGCGCCCGTTCAGGTGCCCAGTGGCCATGGAGACCACAAAACCGGGAGTGCAGAATCCGCATTGCGATCCATGGTGGTCGATCATCGCTTGCTGAACCGGATGCAGCGTGCCATCCGGCGCCGCAATCCCTTCGATAGTCCGTACGGCCTTGCCTTGGATCTGGGGTAGAAACAGAATGCAGGCGTTGAGTGCGCGCGCGCCTGACTCGTCCGTGACCATCACGGTGCACGCACCGCAATCGCCTTCGTTGCAGCCCTCCTTGGTCCCTTTCAGGCCTTTTGTCTCGCGCAACCAATCCAGTAGTGTTGTAGTCGGCGCGACCCCATTGAGCGCGATTGTTTCTCCGTTCAGGCGAAACGCAATGTCCATTCAGTCTGATCCGCCGCGGTACGGTCGCCCCCCAAGTGCCTGTCGTCCGATGCGGCGTAGAACGTCAGGCGGGCAAGTCTCGGGAACAAGGCTAAGCGGCGATACTGCCGTTTGGCAAGGTAAATCAACGGGTGTGTCCTTCGGTCTGTGGGCAGGCTCACAAAATTCAGGCAATCTCGCGGTCGGCTCTGGCGAAGCATGCAGCACTGGCTTAGGTTTGCCGCATGTCCAAAAATCCACGATTCATTCACCTGCGCACCCATTCGGAATATTCCCTTCTGGAAGGTGCCGTGCGGCTCAAAAAATTGCCCGAACTGTGCAAAAAAGCAGGCATGCCCGCAGTTGCATTGACGGACACCAACAACATGTTCGCGGCACTGGAATTCTCGGTCACATTGGCCGCGGCCAGGATTCAACCCATTCTGGGCTGCCAGGTCTCGGTTGCTTATGTTGATGCGCGGCCTGGCGAGCGGCCCCGCGACCCTGCTCCGCTTGTTCTGCTTGCCCAATCCGAGGCGGGATACGAGAACCTGATGAAGCTGAACTCGTGCCTCTATATCGACAAGGGCGGCGCGCTGCCACAGGTGACGATCGACGAGGTAGGGCGCTATGCCGATCAGGTGATCTGCCTGACAGGCGGCCCTGACGGCCCGGTTGGAAGGCTGTTGCAAGCAGGTCAGGCACCGGCGGCGCAGGCTTTGATGGAGCGGCTCAAGTCCGCGTTCGGTGATCGGTTATATGTCGAGTTGCAGCGTCATCCCGGCGACGCCGGACAACCGCTTGCCGAACAGCTGACCGAACGCGGCTTTGTCGAAATGGCCTATGCGATGGATTTGCCGCTGGTGGCGACCAATGATGTCTATTTTCCTGATGCCAAGATGTACGAGGCGCATGATGCTCTGATCTGCATCGCAGACGGTGCTTATGTCGATCAGCAGCAGGAGCGTCGGCGCCTGACAGCACAACACTACTTCAAAACGCAGACCGAGATGGCGACGGTTTTTGCAGACCTGCCAGAGGCAATTGAAAACACTGTTGAAATTGCAAAGCGCTGCGCCTTTCAGGCCTATCGGCGTGATCCGATCCTGCCGAAGTTCGCGGACGACGAAATCGAAGAATTGCGCAAGGCTGCGCATCAGGGGCTGAAAGGCAGGCTGGCCGTGATCCCTCATGCGGCAAGCGTCGAAGATTACACCAAACGGCTCGATTTCGAGCTTGGTGTTATCGAAGGGATGGGGTTTCCCGGGTATTTTCTGATTGTTGCGGATTTTATCAAATGGGCCAAGGATCAGGGCATCCCGGTTGGACCGGGTCGTGGTTCGGGGGCGGGATCACTGGTCGCCTATGCGCTCACGATTACAGACCTTGATCCCCTGCGCTACAACTTGCTGTTTGAACGCTTTCTGAACCCTGAGCGGGTCTCCATGCCCGACTTCGATATCGACTTCTGCATGGACCGCCGGGAGGAAGTGATCCGATACGTGCAGGAAAAATATGGCCGCGACCGGGTCGGACAGATCATCACATTCGGTGCGCTTTTGTCCAAGGCGGCGGTGCGTGATATCGGCCGGGTCCTGCAAATGCCATATGGTCAGGTGGATCGACTGTCCAAGATGATCCCCGTCGAAGGCGTCAAGCCGGTCAGTATCGAAAAGGCGCTCGCAGACGAGCCGCGCCTGCGCGAAGAGGCACGCAACGAGGAAGTCGTCGCGCGGTTGCTGGATTATGGTCAACAGGTCGAAGGGCTGTTGCGCAACGCGTCGACCCACGCTGCCGGTGTGGTGATCGGGGATCGCCCGCTGGATGAGCTGGTGCCGCTCTATCAGGATCCGCGATCGGACATGCCGGCCACCCAGTTCAACATGAAATGGGTGGAACAGGCAGGGCTGGTCAAATTCGATTTTCTGGGTCTGAAAACGCTCACCGTCATTCAGAACGCCGTAGATCAGATCAAGGCGTCTGGCCGCCATCTGCACATTGCGGCCGATGGGACAGAACTGTTTACACCGCCTGCTGACGATCTGATGGATGATATCGGAACCATTCCGCTGGATGATGAGGCGTCTTACAAGCTTTACGCCGCAGCCAAAACAGTTGCAGTTTTTCAGGTGGAAAGCTCGGGCATGATGGATGCCCTCAAACGCATGAAGCCGACTTGCATCGAGGATATCGTGGCCTTGGTGGCGCTCTATCGTCCCGGCCCGATGGAAAACATCCCCACCTACTGCGAGGTCAAGAATGGCCTGAAACCGCTGGAATCCATTCATCCTCTGATCGACGATATTCTGGAAGAGACGCAAGGCATCATCGTCTATCAGGAACAGGTCATGCAGATCGCACAGGTTATGGCCGGTTATTCGCTGGGCGGTGCCGACCTTTTGCGTCGCGCGATGGGCAAGAAAATTGCAGAGGAAATGGCCAAGGAGCGCCCCAAATTCGAAAAGGGCGCGATGGAAAACGGGGTCGACAAGAAAAAGGCGACCGAGGTTTTTGACCTTCTTGAAAAATTTGCGAACTACGGTTTCAATAAATCCCACGCGGCCGCTTACGCGGTCGTCAGCTATCAGACGGCATGGCTCAAGGCCAATCACCCGGTGGAGTTCATGGCCGGCGTGATGAATTGCGACATCCATCTTACAGACAAGCTGGCCATCTATTTCGAAGAGGTCCGCAAACGGTTGGAGCTTCCGTATGCGCCGCCATGTGTCAACCGGTCGGGTGCCACGTTCAAGGTGGTGGATGGTGCGTTGGTTTACGCGCTGGGTGCGCTCAAGAACGTCGGTGTTGAAGCTATGAAGCTGATCGTCGAGGGACGCGGCGACAAGCCATTTGCCACATTATTTGATCTGGCGCGGCGGGTTGACCTCAAACGCGTGGGCAAGCGGCCGATGGAGATGCTGGCCCGCTCCGGTGCATTCGATCAGCTTGACCCGAACCGCCGGCGCGTTTTTGCAGCACTTGACGCGCTGGTCGGCTATTCGGCCGCCATTCACGAGCAGAAGGCTTCCAATCAGGTGTCGCTTTTCGGCGAAGCAGGCGACGATCTGCCCGAACCACGCCTTATGCCGATGGACGATTGGCTGCCTGCTGAACGCCTGAGCGAAGAGTTCAAGGCCGTGGGGTTCTATCTGTCCGGCCATCCGCTGGATGACTACATGGGCGCGCTGAAACGCAAAGGTATCATAACGCTGGATGAGGTCATAGCCAAAGCCGAACGCGCACCTCTCGTGGCCAAGCTGGCAGGGGTCGTCGCAGGCCGCCAGGAGCGTAAATCGGCCCGCGGCAACCGGTTCGCGTTTTGCCAGATGTCTGACACGACAGGTGCTTTTGAGGTAACGCTGTTTTCAGAGACGCTGGAGCAGGCGCGTGCCCATCTGGAGGTCGGCACCAAGGTTGTCGTGACGGTAGAGGCCACCATGGAGGCCGACCAGCTCAAGCTTTTAGGTCGATCCGTGGCGCCCATTGATGTCGTGGTTGCGGACGCAGGTGGCATGGGTCTGCGCGTTTTCATCAACGAAGCCAGCGCGCTTTCTGCGGTGGCCAGCGTGCTGGAGGGCGCGCGGCAGGCGGTCAAAGTGCCGTCCAAAGGTCCTGTACAACTCTGCCTGATGGATCCCGGATTGCCCGGTGATGTCGAGGTTGATCTGAATGACCTTTTCCCGATCACGCCGCAGATAAAAGGGGCGATCAAATCGCTGTCAGGTGTTCTGGAGGTTGAGGATATATAACCCTCAATAGTGTGGTGGCCGTTCATCACCCACGACGATGCCGCCGGTACTTTGCGCGTCCCGCTCGCCTTCGCGCTGCATCAGCATGTAAACCCGCCGCGTCAGCGTGGCGATTTCCTGCTCCTGGCGGGCCACGATATCAGACAGGTCTTCGACGGTGCGGGTCAGATGCGCCATCTGTTCTTCCAGCCGTTCCATTGTCCGTCTCCCGTGTTCAGCAGGATTGCCCTAGCATGGGCGTGGAATATCGAAAAGCCCAAGGGAGCGCCACTGGTCCGGGCAATATCTGCGCTGCCGTAAAATATCGTCGCGATAACTGTGAAGCTTTTGTGTTGGCGCGTAGGCTGGCTTGCCCCGCCGTGCCCCTTGGGCTAGACCGCGCGCAACCACATACCGACAAAGGCGCCCCTCATGGCCAAGCCAAAGAAGACCCCCCGCCCCAAGGCCGAGACGCCCAAGGGTTTTCGCGACTATTTCGGCGCTGAAGTTACGCAGCGCGCGGAAATGCTGCGCAAGATTGCCGAGGTGTATCATCGCTATGGGTTTGACGCGCTGGAAAGTGCTGCCATCGAAACGGTCGAGGCACTGGGCAAGTTTCTGCCTGACGTGGATCGCCCGAACGAGGGTGTGTTCGCGTGGCAGGAAGATGCGGACACCGACAAGCCCGGCGACTGGCTGGCCTTGCGCTATGACCTGACAGCTCCGCTGGCGAGGGTCTATGCCCAACACAGAAATGACCTGCCGACGCCCTACCGCCGCTATGCTATGGGGCCTGTCTGGCGCAATGAAAAGCCAGGGCCGGGACGGTTTCGCCAGTTTTATCAATGTGATGCGGACACCGTTGGCGCGCCGTCTGTGGCAGCGGACGCCGAAATATGCGCCATGCTGGCGGATTGCCTTGAAGCGGTCGGGATCGAGCGTGGCGACTATGTGGTGCGGGTGAACAACCGCAAGGTGTTGAACGGTGTGATGGAGGTCGCTGGCGTGCTGGACCCGTCCGACCCCGAAAAATTCGCGCACGAGAGAGGCATTGTGCTTCGCGCTATCGACAAGTTGGACCGCCTTGGGCCAGACGGAGTGCGCGCTTTGCTGGGCAAGGGACGCAAGGACGAGAGCGGTGATTTTACGGACGGGGCAGGGCTCAACGAGTCGCAGACAGATCACATCATGGGATTTGTGAACTCGGGCGAGAGGATCAGTGCGAAGCTCGCGGAATATCTGAATTCGGAACAGAAGGCAGAGGGGGCATCCAGCGGATCGTCTCAAGCACACTCTTTGACAGCGGATGAAACCGGGAAAATCGAATTCAGTTCCACTGATGCAGAGGCTTCATACTATAGAAACTTCGCAACTGTTGCTGTGTTGGAAGAACTTGTTGTCGGTTCGGAAACGGGCAAATCTGGTGTCAGCGAACTCCAAGAAATTTCAGAACTTCTGGCGGCAGCGGGCTACGGCCCCGACCGTATCATAATCGACCCTTCCGTCGTGCGCGGCCTCGGCTACTACACCGGCCCGGTTTACGAGGCAGAGCTGACTTTCGACATTCAGGATGAAAAGGGTCGGACGCGCAACTTTGGCTCGGTCGCGGGCGGCGGGCGCTATGACGATCTTGTAAAACGCTTCACCGGGCAGGAGGTGCCTGCGACGGGTGTGTCGATCGGAGTTGATCGTCTGTTGGCGGCATTGCATGCCAAGGGGAGGATGGAAACGGTCGAACATGGCCCAGTCGTCGTGACTGTGATGGATCGGGACCGCATGTCGGATTATCAGGCGATGGTGGCCGAGTTGAGACAGGCCGGTATCCGCGCCGAAGTCTACCTCGGCAACCCCAAGAATTTCGGCAATCAGCTGAAATATGCGGACAAGCGCAATAGCCCCGTCGCGGTTATCGAAGGGGGTGACGAAAAGGCCAAAGGCGTCATCCAGATAAAAGACCTGATCCTGGGTGCCAAGATCGCGGAAAGTGCGACGCATGAAGAATGGATGGACCGGCCTAACCAGTTCGAGGTGCCGCGCGATAAGCTGGTAGCAAAAGTGCGCGAGATACTGGATGGTCAAGGCTGATGGCAACCCGCTCTGCCACACTGGCACGCGCCGCCCGGATGCGCGCAGTGTTCGAAGCGCAGCAGGCTGTGGTGGTCGAGCCACCAATTCTGCAACCGGCTGGCACCTTGCTCGATCTCTATGGCGAGGACATTCGGGCACGTGCTTATGTGACGTCTGACGCCATGCGCGGCGAGCAGATGTTGCGGCCGGATTTTACGGTACCGGTCGTGCAGATGCATATGGCCCATGGGGCAGAGCCTGCCCGTTATACCTATGCGGGCGAAGTCTTTCGTCGGCAGGAACACGACGAAGAGCGTGCCAATGAATATATTCAGGTCGGTTACGAGATTTTCGATCGCACAGATCCGGCCGCAGCGGATGCCGAAGTATTTGCACTGATTGCGGAGATTCTTGCGCCATTGAGTTTGCGCGCGGCAACCGGGGATATCGGGGTGCTGATGGCGGCTGTCGCCGGCTTGCGGACAACACAGGCGCGCAAAAGCGCGCTTCTGCGCCATATCTGGCGGCCGCGTCGGTTTCGCGCCCTGTTGGACCGGTTTTCAGGCCGCACGCCTGTGTCTGCAGCCCGCAAGGCGCTGCTGGCCGACACCCAGCCCACTGCGATCGCACCCTTGATCGGCAAGCGCGGGCAGGATGAAATCGACACCCGCATCGCGGCTCTGCGCGCCGATGCGCTGGCCGCACCCCTTTCGCGCGAAGAAGTCGCATTGATCGAAGCGCTGTTGTCGGTGCGCGAAGAGATGCCTTTTGCTCTCGAACGGTTGCGTGACATAGCGGTAGATTTGCCTGCGATAGCACCCGCTGTCGAGCAGGCGTCGCGGCGCGGTGACGCACTGGCTGCACGCGGCATTGATGTCGCTTCCCTCCAGTTCGAGGCCAACTATGGGCGCACGTCGATGGAGTACTACGATGGGTTCGTCTTTGGCTTTTACTGCGAGTCACGGCCCGACCTGCCTGCGATCGCAACGGGTGGGCGCTATGATGCGCTGACGCGGCGATTGGGGGATGGCGGGGAAATTCCGGCGGTTGGCGGCGTGCTGCGGCCGGGGCTGGTTCTGGATCTGGAGGGGGCGGCATGACAATCAAGCTGGGCATACCCTCCAAGGGCCGGTTGATGGAAAAAAGCTTTGACTGGTTCGCCGATCGCGGCATCACGCTGACCCGCACCGGATCGGATCGCGAGTATGCGGGCGCTGTTGACGGTGTCGCCGGTGTCGCGCTCGTGCTCTTGTCTGCTGGCGAAGTTCCGCGTGAATTGGCTGAGGGTCGCATCCATCTGGGCATCACCGGCACGGACCTTGTGCATGAAAAACTGCCACTATGGGAGCAGCAGGTCGATCCGGTCGAAGAACTGGGGTTTGGACATGCCGATCTGATTTTGGCCGTTCCCAAAGCGTGGATTGACGTGGACACGCTGGATGACCTTGATGCGGTGGCGACGGCTTTTCGCGCGCGTCATGGCGTGCGCCTGCGCATTGCGACAAAATACCATCGTCTGGTGCGCGAGCACATGCGCATTGCGGGCGTGGCAGACTACGCCATTGTAGACAGTCAGGGTGCCACCGAAGGAACCGTTGCCAACGAAACCGCAGAGGCGATTGCCGATATCACCTCCAGCGGCGAGACCCTGCGCGCCAATCACCTCAAACCGCTATCGGACGGGCCGATCCTGCGGTCGCAGGCGACACTCTGGCGGAGCCGCGTGGCGCAGATAGACGATGCGGATCGCAGCGATTTTGATGCTCTTATGGCCCGGATATCGCGCCGCTGATGCGGGTCTTGTCACCCGGATGAACGTCAAAGAACGCCGATTTCGGCCAGGGCGCGATTCAATTCCACCGGCAGCGCCTCTTCATTCTCGCGGCCTTTTGGCAGGTCGGGGGGCGCATCGTCCAATGGCAGATACCGCCAGCCCTGAAACGGACGTCTGAGACTGCCTTGAGTGCGCACGATTTCGGGGTTCAGTACGATAGCGCAACGGCGGATGCCATCCTCGCCGACATATTCGTCCAGTCGATCAATGCGTTGACGGCATTGTATGGAGCCCTTGATCACCCAATAGATGGAGCCGCCATTCAACAGCTCCTCCTCGCGCTTGGGCCACATCCGGGTCACATGGCGCGGAAATCCATCCGTGGTCTGTGCGCGTTTCGTACCCTGCCAGGCGGCAAGATCATCAACGTTTTCCGTCCCGACGGACAATTTGATCAGGTGAAGTGACTTATCCACAGGCTTACCCACCACGTTGCACACAGAATCTGGTCCCACGCCATATAAGGTAGTGTGTTTCGAGAAGAGAGCAAAGTGTTGTGGTTAGAAAGTGTTTGGGGTTATTGTGGCCTCCTTCCATTTGCCCAAGGAATCACGCCATGACCCGATTTGCAGCCCCCATCGCCGAACAGATCTGGGATATGAAGTACCGCTTCAAGGCGGCAGATGGCACTGCTCTTGACGGCACGGTCGAGGACACATGGCGCCGGATTGCCCGTGACCTTGCCCAGGTGGAAAAGGATCCGAAGCGGTGGGAGGATACGTTCTACACCGCGCTTGAGGATTTCAAATATCTGCCTGCCGGGCGCATTACTGCGGGGGCTGGCACGGCGCGGTCTGTGACACTCTTCAATTGCTTTGTCATGGGCACGGTGCCCGACAGCATGGGCGGCATCTTTGATATGCTTAAAGAAGCGGCATTGACGATGCAGCAGGGCGGCGGCATCGGCTATGACTTTTCTACGATCCGACCCAAAGGTGCCAGCGTAAAGGGTGTATCGGCGGATGCCTCTGGTCCGCTGAGCTTCATGGATGTCTGGGACGCGATGTGCCGCACCATCATGTCTGCGGGATCGCGGCGTGGTGCCATGATGGCCACGATGCGCTGTGATCATCCTGACATCGAGGCGTTCATTGCTGCGAAATCTGACCCCGCACGCCTTCGGATGTTCAACATGTCGGTGCTGGTGACTGATGACTTCATGGAGGCGGTCAAGGCTGATGGTCCATGGGATCTGGTATTTGATGGCAAGGTGTTCCGCACCGTTCAGGCGCTGGATTTGTGGAACCGGATCATGCAGGCGACCTTTGATTATGCCGAACCGGGTGTGATCTTTATCGACCGGATCAACGCGGCCAACAACTTGAGCTATTGCGAAACGATTGCCGCGACGAATCCTTGTGGCGAGCAGCCTCTGCCGCCCTATGGCGCATGCCTGCTTGGGTCTATCAACATGGCGCGTCTGGTCAGTGACCCTTTTGGCACGAATGCAAAGTTGAACGAAACGGCGCTGACGGATCTGGTCGCCACTGCCGTGCGCATGATGGATAACGTGGTGGATGTGTCGAAATTCCCACTGGAGGCACAGGCGCAAGAGGCCCGGGCCAAGCGGCGTATCGGGCTGGGTGTTACCGGACTGGCCGACGCTCTGCTGATGGTCGGGCTGCGATATGGCTCGGACGACGCAGCGCGTCAGACGGAAGAGTGGCTGCACGCGATCGCACGCGCGGCTTATCTGGCATCGGTGGATCTGGCCAAGGAAAAAGGAGCCTTTCCACTTTTTGACGCCGATGCGTATCTGGCTTCTGGAACGATGCAGACGATGGACGAAGACGTGCGTGACGCAATACGTACGCATGGCATCCGCAATGCGCTGCTGACCTCGATTGCACCGACAGGCACCATCAGCCTTTATGCGGGCAACGTCAGTTCGGGCATCGAGCCGGTCTTTGCCTATGCCTACACGCGCAAGGTGCTGCAAAAGGACGGCAGCCGCACAGAAGAAGAAGTCGTGGATTATGCCGTGCAGATGTGGCGCGACCTAAAGGACGACGCACCTTTGCCCGATTATTTCGTCAATGCGCAGACGCTGGCGCCGCTGGATCACGTCAAGATGCAGGCAGCTGCGCAGAAGTGGGTGGATTCGTCGATTTCCAAGACAATCAACTGCCCCGAAGACATCAGCTTTGACGCGTTCAAGGACGTCTATATGGCGGCCTGGGATCAGGGCTGCAAAGGCTGTACGACGTACCGTCCCAATGCAGTGACAGGTTCGGTATTGAGCGTCTCGGAGGAGAAGCCCAAGACCGCCCCCGAAGTTATCACTTCCGACGATGCCGAGCCACTGCGGCCGCATGGCGATGTGATCTACATGTCCGAACCGCTGGACAGGCCCAATCAGTTGGAGGGCAACACCTACAAGGTCAAATGGCCAGACAGCGAACACGCCCTTTATATCACCATCAACGATATCGTTCTGAACGGGCATCGGCGGCCATTTGAGGTATTCATCAACTCCAAGAACATGGAGCATTTCGCCTGGACCGTGGCACTGACCCGGATGATTTCGGCGGTGTTCCGGCGCGGCGGCGATGTGTCTTTTGTGGTCGAAGAATTGAAGGCGGTGTTTGATCCGCGTGGCGGTGCCTGGATGCAGGGCAAGTACATTCCATCGATTCTGGCAGCGATCGGCGGTGTGATCGAGCAGCACATGGTCGCCATCGGGTTTATCGCGGGCGAAGGGCAGGGTCTGAAATCCGACCCCAAGGCGCAGGTTGTCGGGCTGGAGGGACAGCGCGGTGCCGCCTGCCCCAGTTGCGGCCAGTATGATTTACGGATGATCGAGGGGTGCATGACATGTGGCTCCTGCGGCCATTCCAAGTGCGGATAACAGCACATGAGTGAGTTTGACCAATACGATGCAACAGGTCTTGCTGCGCTCGTGGCGCAGGGCGACGTATCCCCGGCAGAATTGCTCGATGACGCACTGGCGCGCGTGGACCGACTGAATCCAAAGCTCAACGCCGTTGTGCTGATCCAGGAGGACGTGGCGAGAAGATTCATCGCCTCGGGCCTGCCGGACGGGCCATTTCGTGGTGTGCCGTTCCTGCTCAAGGACTTGGGTGCCGAGGCGGTGGATTTTCCGTCGCACAACGGCTCCAACATCTTTCTCAATACCGTATACAAGCGGGACAGCTCCTTGTTTGAGCGTATCCGTGGCACGGGTGTTGTGACCTTCGGGCGCACCACGTCGCCAGAGGGCGGTGTGGGTGCCGTGACCGAAGCCGCCGTATACGGCGGACCGACACGCAACCCCTGGAACCCTGACCATACTTCAGGTGGATCCTCTGGGGGTGCTGGTGCGGCTGTCGCGGCGCGTATCGTGCCAATGGCGCATGGGTCGGATGGTGGCGGGTCAGTACGCATTCCGGCATCAAGCTGCGGGCTTTTCGGGTTCAAGGCGACACGGGCGCGTTTTCCCGACGGGCCATATGCCGGCGAAGGCTGGGCGGGGATGGCGATTGACGGGTTCCTGTCACGCTCGGTCCGCGACAACGCGGTGATGATGGACGCCTGCGCGGGCCCGGATCTGGGCGCGCCTTACGTGGCGCCGCCGATGCCAACAACCTATCTCGAAGCGATTCAGCAGCCGCCAAAGCGATTGCGCATCGCGGTGTGCGATACGACTTTTGCAGGAAACGAGATACATCCGGAGGCAAAAGCGGCTGTTCATGCGGCTGCCAGACTTCTGGAAAACCTCGGGCATCACGTGACCCCGGCGCGCCCTGCTGCGGATCATACGGGCATGATGCACGCCTGGACACGGATCGTGGCCTGCGGATCGGCACAAAGCGTGCGGTCCCGGCTCAAGACGTTGGGCCGCGATCTCCACCCGGACGATATTCAGGGCATAGCACGCGGTGCAATTGCATTTGCTTCCAATCTGAGCGGTCCTGACTACCTGGATGCCGTCAACACGATCCATTCCTACGGTCGTGAAATGGCAGGTTTTTTTAAAGACCGATTTGATGTGTTGCTAAGTGCAACGCTTGCGGAGCCGCCTGCGCGCGTCGGACGGTTCAGCCATGATCGCGAGGACTATGAGAATTACCGCATCGGTCCGGGAGGTATTTTCGAGTATTCGCCATTCTGTGGCGCTTTCAATGCCTCCGGCCAGCCAGCTGCCAACCTGCCATTGCACTGGACGCCGGATGGATTGCCGGTGGGCGTGCATCTGGCCGCGCCGTTCGGAGAGGATGCCGCGTTGATTGCGCTCTGTGCTGAATTGGAACAGGCGCAACCCTGGTCAGACATGCGCCCGCCGCTGACGTAACGTGGAAAGGGTTGGGGGGCGTCAGCCTCCCTCGAAGCCTTCCAGCACGTTGACAGTGTTTATGCCAACGGCTTCGATCGCATAGCCACCTTCCATGCAAAACAGCGTTGGTAGGTTCAGTGCCGCGATCCGTCGTCCCGCGTCGGCGAAATCGTCACTCTCCAGTTTGAAAAAACTGATGGGGTCGTCCTTGTAGGCATCTACTCCCAAAGAGACCACCAACGCATCTGGTCCAAAGGCGCGGATCTTGGCGATGGCATCGTCCAGCGCGGTGACCCACGTGGAATACGGTGTGCCGGGCGGCATGGGATAGTTGATGTTGGCGCCTTCGCCTGCGCCACGCCCGGTCTCATCCGCAAATCCCAGGTAATAGGGGTAGCTGTCCTCTG
>Ga0102812_10001394_pt1 | contig 16741 bp, 13 predicted proteins | sample ColrivemetaGS713_FD_79334 | JGI IMG/M metagenome (GOLD analysis project Ga0102812, IMG submission 79334) | Estuarine microbial communities from the Columbia River estuary - Flood tide ETM metaG S.713 | ecosystem: Environmental > Aquatic > Marine > Intertidal zone > Estuary | place: USA... | reverse complement strand
TCATTTGGCTGAATGTAAAAATTTTCAGATTCAAAAATTTCAATTTTAGTATAATCTAAATGGTATTTTTTTACACCATCTAAAGATTTTCTAATAATGGTTATATGCTGCCTATTCCCTACTGCATTAATTTCTCCTGCATTTGAAATGGCATCAATAATTGATACTTGATTTTGTGCTAGATTTATTGATCCCGGTGAACCAACTTCTCCTGTAACCACAAAATTAATACCTGATAATTTAACCGTTACAAAAACAGATGCTGGTTTTTTTAAATATTTTTCTAATTCACTTTCAATTTTTTGACGAATTTCCTTTTCAGTATAGCCCAATACATTTAAATCACCAATATATGGTATTCTAATACTTCCATGTCTATCAACTGTATACCCTGAAAAATAGCCATTTCCTCCACCACCGGAAGTTCCGCTGGCATTAAACATTGCAACAATTTCAGGATTTTCAGCTTTAATATCTATAAACAAAATATCATTTACTTGCAATCTGTAAGGCTCATTGTTTAATTTGTATATATCAGACTTACTAATAGGTTCTCCTTGAAAATAAGTCATTTGTTTGGTTGTAACGCACGAAGAAAATACAACTATAAAAAGCAGGTATAAAAAATGTTTATTCATATAATTTTAATGTGGGTAACGCAAATATAATTTTAAATCGCTTATTAAAATAATTTTTCCTTTATTTTCGCATTAAATTAACCTTTTATGTGGTTTAAAATTAAGTCATATTTATTTTTTTTACTCAAATCAACAAATGAACATGGAGTGCACTCCCCCTTTGTTTTTAATTTGATAACTGGTTGTTTATACAGAAAAACACACACTTCAAAAATAACGGCATTTAACCTTTTTTCTAAAAAAATAAAAAGCAATTTTACAGTAATTGAGGTTGAAGATTTTGGAAAAGGCTCCAAAGTATTTAAGGGTAATTTTCGCAAAATTGCTGACATTGCCAAAGTTGCAGGAATAAGCTCAAAAAAAGCATTGTTACTTATGCGTATGGTTGAATATTTTAATTTTCATCATATATTGGAAATTGGCACTTCTGTTGGTTTAGGAACTGCAGCGCTGCATATTGGTAATCCAAATTCAAAAATAATTACGTTGGAAGGCTGCAAAAGCACTGCATTTCAAGCATCTGAAATGTTTAGGTCTTTCCAATTTAAAAACATTGAGCAGAAAATTGGTAATTTTAGTGATACATTGCCACAAGTAAGTGCGAAAAATACTTTTGATTTAGTTTATTTTGATGGAAACCATCAAAAAAAAGCCACTTTAAATTATTTTAACGAATGCTTAAAAACTATGAACAACAATTCAGTTTTTATTTTTGATGATATTTACTGGAGTGAAGAAATGCAAGAAGCCTGGGATGAAATAAAACAACATCCAAAAGTAACTGTTACCATAAATATGTATTTTTGGGGAATAGTTTTTTTTAGACTTGAACAAGCAAAACAACATTTTACAATTAGAATTTAATTTTTATGAAAATATATACTAAAACAGGCGATAAAGGAGAAACTTCACTTTTTGGAGGTACACGAGTTCCAAAATATCATTTAAGAATTGAAGCTTACGGAACCATTGATGAATTAAATTCATATATAGGATTAATTCGTGACCAACAAATTGACTCACATACCGAAAAAGTGTTACTAACAATTCAAAATAAGCTTTTCACTTTAGGCGCAATGTTAGCAACACCACCAGAAAAAGAACTGCTAAAAAGCGGAAAGGAACGGTTGAATATTAATAAGGTAGATGAAAGTTCTGTGGTACTACTTGAAAATGAAATAGATTTTATGAATGAGTCTTTACCGCCAATGACTCACTTTGTGTTACCTGGAGGACATACAACGGTGTCATTTTGTCATATTGCTCGTTGCATTTGTAGAAGAGCAGAAAGAATTGCAACTCAATTAAATGACGAAAGTGAAATAAACGAGCAAATTTTAATTTATTTAAACAGACTTTCTGACTACTTATTTGTACTGGCACGAAAATTGACTTATGACAATAATGCGAAGGAAATACAGTGGATTCCTGAGAAAAATAAATAAGTTCTTTTTATTATTGAAAAAAAGCAATAAAATACTTGACTATTTAAGTAAAAAAATTATTTTTGCAAAAATTTAATACCCAAAAAATATGTATTGGACATTAGAATTAGCATCTTATTTATCAGATGCGCCTTGGCCAGCAACAAAAGATGAGTTAATTGATTATGCAATTAGAACTGGTGCTCCATTAGAAGTTGTAGAAAATCTTCAAGAAATTGAAGATGATGACGAAAATTTTGAATCAATTCTAGAAATTTGGCCTGATTATCCATCAGATGAAGATTATCTGTGGAATGAGGATGAATACTAAAAATTATAAAAACTAAAAAAGTCTCTATTGAGGCTTTTTTTAGTTTAAACCATAATTTTAATTCGAAATTAAAATATAAACTTAAATTATTTTAACTTCGCTTTATATTAATTAACAATACTATTACACCTAATTATTATATAGGTATAATTATTAATTTCATACTAAAAATGAGTATATTAAATTCTGTTCTAAAAATATTTGTTGGAGATAAAAAAAAGAGTGACCTCAAATTACTTCAACCCATAATTGCTAAAGTAAATTCATTTGAAAATGAAATATCTAAGCTAACAAATGATGAATTAAGAAGTAAGACAATTTATTTCAAACAAAAAATATCGGATGGCACATTAGAAATTACTTCAAAAATAAATGATTTAAATGAAGAAGCTCATAATGCCAATGTTGATAGAAAAGAAGAAATTTATGCTGAAATTGATGAATTAGAAGATCTTAGATACGAAGCTTCAGAAAAAATTTTAGAAGATTTAATGCCCGAAGCATTTGCTGTTGTTAAAGAAACTGCAAAACGTTTTGTTGAAAACGAAACAATTACTGTAACTGCTACACCTTTTGATAGAGAACTTTCTGCAACTAGAGATAATATTAATCTTGAAAATGACAAAGCAATTTGGGCAAACTCTTGGAATGCTCAAGGAAAAGAAGTTACTTGGGATATGGTGCATTACGACGTTCAATTAATTGGAGGTTCTGTTTTACACCAAGGTAAAATTGCTGAAATGATGACTGGGGAAGGAAAAACGTTGGTTTCAACTTTACCTGTGTATTTAAATGCACTTACAGGAAAAGGGGTTCATGTTGTAACAGTAAACGACTACCTAGCAAAACGTGATGCTGCTTGGATGGGACCTATATTTGAATTTCATGGATTAAGTGTTGATTGTATAGATCATCACCAACCAAATTCAGACGAACGTAGAAAAGCTTATAATTCTGATATTACGTATGGTACAAATAACGAATTTGGTTTCGATTATTTGCGTGATAATATGGCACATTCACCAAATGATTTAGTGCAACGCCCTCATAATTATGCAATTGTTGATGAGGTGGATTCAGTGTTAGTTGATGATGCTCGTACTCCATTAATTATTTCAGGTGCAACTGCAAATGCTGACAGACATGAATTTAATGAGCTAAAACCTAGTGTTGATAGAATTGTTTCTATTCAAAGAAATTATTTAACAGGTGTATTGGCAGAAGCAAAAAAACTTATTGGTGATGGAAACACTAAAGAAGGTGCAATATTATTATACCGTGTATTTAGAGGCTTACCGAAAAGTAAAGCTTTAATAAAATATTTAAGTCAGGAAGGTATAAAACAACTCTTGCAAAAAACGGAAAACTTCTATATGCAAGATAACAACCGTGAAATGCCTGCAATTGATAAAGATCTTTATTTTGTTATTGATGAAAAACATAATTCAATTGAATTAACAGACAAAGGAATATCATTTCTTTCTGGTGATGATGGAGATGAAAGCTTTTTTATTTTACCAGATTTAAGTACTGCAATTGGATCAATTGATAAAGAAGATACTACTGAAGAAGAAAAAATAGCTAAAAAAGAAACTTTATATAGAGATTTTAGTATAAAAAGTGAGCGAATTCATACAATGAATCAGCTTTTAAAAGCATACACTTTATTTGAAAAAGATATTGAGTATGTAATTATGGAAGACAAAATTAAAATAGTTGATGAGCAAACCGGACGTATTATGGAAGGCCGTCGCTATTCTGATGGTTTACACCAAGCTATTGAAGCAAAAGAAAATGTAAAAATTGAAGCTGCGACTCAAACTTATGCTACCGTAACACTTCAAAATTACTTTAGAATGTACCGTAAACTTTCGGGTATGACAGGTACTGCTATTACTGAAGCTGGTGAATTTTGGGATATCTACAAATTGGATGTTATTGAAATCCCTACAAATGTGCCTTTAGAACGTAAAGATAGAGAAGATTTAGTGTTTAAAACTAAGCGTGAAAAATACAATGCTGTAATTGACGAAATAGTAAATCTTGTAAATCAAGGACGTCCAGTATTAGTTGGTACAACATCCGTTGAAATTTCTGAATTATTAGGTAGAATGCTATCAATTAGAAAAATTAATCATAATGTATTAAATGCCAAATTGCACAAAAAAGAAGCAGATATTGTAGCACAAGCTGGAAATCCTGGAGTTGTTACAATTGCAACAAATATGGCTGGTCGTGGTACTGACATTAAATTATCAGAAGCTGTTAAAAAAGCTGGTGGTTTGGCTATTATAGGTACTGAGCGTCATGATTCTCGAAGAGTTGACCGTCAGTTACGTGGTAGAGCCGGGCGTCAGGGAGATCCTGGAACTTCACAATTCTATGTTTCTTTAGAGGATAATTTAATGCGTTTATTTGGTTCTGAGCGTATTGCTAAAATGATGGATAGAATGGGATTAGAAGATGGTGAAGTAATTCAACACTCCATGATTACAAAATCTATTGAAAGAGCCCAACGTAAAGTTGAAGAAAACAACTTTGGTGTACGTAAAAGATTGTTGGAATATGATGATGTTATGAACTCACAACGTGAAGTTGTTTACAAACGTCGTCGTCATGCTTTGTATGGAGACAGATTACAAGTTGATATTGTTAATATGGTTTATGATACTTGTAGCACATTAATTCAAGAAAACAAAATAACAAGTGATTTTCAAAACTTTGAATTTGAATTAATTCGTTTTTCTTCAACAAGTGCACCTTTTTCAGAAGAAGAATTTAAAACACTAACTTCTCAAGAATTAACTGATACGTTATTTGATAAAGTTTATAAACATTATAAAGAAAAGTTAGATAGAAGTGCTCAGGCAGCATACCCTGTTATTAAAGATGTTTATGAAAAACAAGGTGATAGATTTGAACGAATTGTTGTTCCTTTTACTGATGGAACCAAAGAATTAAAAGTTGTAACAAACTTAAAAGAGGCATACGAAACACAAGGTAAAGGTTTGGTTACAGATTTTGAGAAAAATATTACTTTAGCTATAATTGACGATACTTGGAAAGACCATTTACGCCAAATGGACGAATTAAAACAATCGGTTCAAAATGCAACCTATGAGCAAAAAGATCCATTGTTAATTTATAAATTTGAATCTTTTGAATTATTTAACACTATGTTAGATAAAGTAAATAAAGAAGTATTGTCCTTCCTTTTTAAAGGTAGTTTACCATCTCAAGATGCAAATCAGGTTTTACAAGCAAGAGAACAAAAACGTGAAAAAGTTCAATTAAGTAAAGAGGAATACAAAGGTCCAAATGAAACTACACAAACCAACCAAACTCAGCCGCAACAAGTTGTTGAAACTATTATTAGAACTGAGCGTAAAATTGGTAGAAATGAGCAGGTTACAATTAAAAATGTTATGACTGGCGAAAATAAATCTGTAAAATACAAACAAGCAATTCCATTAATTCAAAAAGGAGATTGGGTTGTAATTGAAGATTAAGGTTATTACTCAAACAATTTAAATGCAAAATAGCTTAGGTTAACTCCTAAGCTATTTTTTTAAGCAATAATTTAAAAAAAAAATGACTAAATTTATATTTCCCAAAAGGTTCTTTTAAAACAATTTATAAATAATTTTAATATGCAGCATATATACATTGAGCAAATATTATTTTTAACTTTTCAATGTGTAATTGTTTCAATTCTGCTACTATCATTATTTAGATTACGAACAATTTTTGGTTTAAGTTTATTACTAACAACATTAGGTGTATTTCAATATATGCAAGTGTTTTTAGCAAATACATTATACTTTGAAATTTTACCAGGTTTTTTTGTGTCATCTGGTTCCTCAATTTTATTTGCTGGAAGTTTATTTACTATACTACTTGTTTACATAAAAGAAGATGCTTTAGAAGCAAGAAAACTAATATATGCAATACTTTCAGCTAATATTGTATTAACCATATTGCAGTTTACAATTAGCCTTGATTTTGAAAGTGAACATATTTTAAATATTTATAATTTACCAAAAGAACTTTTTTCTCAAAGCTTAAGGATTTCATCTACTGGCACTATTCTATTGTTTATAGATACATTTCTAATTATTTTTATTTATGAAGCTATTTCCAAATACACAAAATTAATATTTTTAAAAATATTAATCTCCACAACCTTCATCTTAAGCATTGATTCTGTCATTTTTGCTTTAATTGGATTCTATGGAACAGGACAAACGGAAAGAATATTAATAGGTAGTTTAATTTCCAAAAACTTTGCTGCACTCATATATTCATTAATTTTCATTTTATATATTAAATATTTTGAAAATAAAGTAGTAATTATTGATTCAAAAGAACACATTTTTAAAGATATTTTTAACTCCCTCACTTTTAGACAAAAATATGAGTCTTTATACAAAGAAAATAAAATTCAAAAAAAGGAGCTTGAAAGTGTTGAGATGAAATATAAATATTTTGTAGAACAAACAAGTGAAGGATTTTACAAAATGGATTCCGATAAGCCAATTCTAATAAATTTACCTATAGATAAACAAATTAAATTAATTTATAAACATTTCTATGTTAAGGAATGTAATAATAAATATGCAAATTTATATGGGTACGCAAAAAGTGCAGATATGATTGGTTTAAGATTGATAGATTTACATGGAGGTGATAATATAAAAGAAAACATACAATCAATTACTGAGTTTTTACAATCCAATTATAAAATATTAGATAGTTATACCGTAGAAACTGATAAAAATAATAACAAATGCTATTTTTTGAATAATGCAATTGGCATTATAGAGAACAATAACTTTATTTCATTTTGGGGAACGCAAAGAGACATTACTGATAAAAGAAATATTGAAATTGCTTTAAATGAAGCAAATACAATTATTAACAGAAGCCCCACTGTTGCATTTTTATGGAAAAATGAAAACAAATGGCCGGTTGAATATGTATCTGAAAATATTCTTAACCTTTGTGGTTATAAATCTAAAGAATTTATAGAACAAAAAATTAGCTATTCAGACTTAATACATGAAGATGATTTAGAGAGAGTATTTTCAGAAGTTGAATTAGCAAGTAATGATAAAACAGTTGATTTTTTCAATCATAAACCCTACAGAATTAAAACAAAAAATAATGGCTATAAATGGGTGCGGGATGTTTCCTATATAAGAAAAAATTCTACAGGTGAGATAACACACTATGAAGGAATTGTTTATGATATTACTACTATAATTGAAACTCAAAATAAGTTAATAGTAGAAAAAAATAAAGCTCAAAACTATTTAACCATTGCTGGTGTTATGCTGATTAGTATAGACACAAATGGAATAGTACAACTAATAAACCCAAAAGGTTGTGAAATTTTGGGTTATAAAGAAGAAGAAATATTAGGTAAAAATTGGTTTGATAACTTTCTTCCAAAAAATAATTTAGATGAAATAAAAGAAGTAGCCAATCTTATTTTTAAAGGAAAACAAAATCAACATAAGTATTATGAAAATAATATACTAACCAAACAAGGAGAAGAAAGGCTAATTGCTTGGAATAACGAAGTAATTTATGATGAAAATGGAAATATTACATCAACATTAAGTTCAGGTGAAGATATTACAGAACGCAAGGAACTAGAAACTGCTTTAATAAATGAAAAAACGCTTTTAAAAGCAATTATTGATAATATTCCAATTTTAATAACCCTGTATGATCCAAAGATAAATATGTTGTTTTTAAATAAGGAATTTGAAAGCAAACTTGGTATTACTGCAGAAGAAGCAGCTGAAATAGATATAATGGAGTTTTTCTATCCTGATGAAAACATACGTAAACAAGCTGCAGAACATATGCTTAATGCACCAAATGAGTGGAAAGAATTCCCAGTAAAAGCAAAAAATGGAGAAATTATTGAATCTGAGTGGATAAATATTAAACTAAAAAATGGTACTCTAATTGGAATTGGTATAGATATTACTGAAAGAAAAAAAACAAAACTTGAGCTGAATGAAACTAAAAATATTCTTTTAAATACTTTAGAAAATATGACCGACGGTTTTGTTTCATTAGATACAAACTGGCATTATAATTATGTAAATAAAAAAGCCGGAGAGCTATTTGGAAAAACACCTGAAAATTTAATTAATAAACACATTTGGACTGAATTTCCAGAAGGAATTAATCAACCATTCTATATAAATTATTACAAAGCATTAAAAACACAAAAACCAATAATTTTTGAAGATTATTATGCTCCTTGGGAACAATGGTTTGAAAACAGGATTATTCCTTCTAAAGATGGACTAGCAATTTTTTTTCAAAATATTACTGAAAGAAAAAATACTGAAAAAGAATTATTTGAAATTAACAATAGGTTAAAAATATTACATGATATAGATTCTGCCATTTTAAATGGGAACTATCCGCAAGAAATAGCCCAAGAAGTCCTAACTAAATTAAATGCTATTATTCCATTTGGCTATGCTTCTTTAATTGAATTTAATCCTGAAAATGAAACTTTTAAATATATAAGTATCCATAATACTATTAAAGATGTTCCATTGCCTACTGATATAATTAAATTATCAGATTACGAATTTTTAAAAATAGAAATTCTAGTTAAAGGAGAAATTCAGATTATTGAAGATTTAAAATCTAAAAAATTTACTTCAAAAAGATTTAATAAATACATTGAAAGAGGATTACATTCTTTAATAATTATTCCATTAGTTTCTAATCAAATTTTAGTTGGAGCTCTAAGTTTATTAGGTGATTCTATGGAAATATTTTCAAAAAACAACCTTCAAATAGCAAAAGAAATTGGAAACCAACTTGCCATTGTTATTCATCAAAATAAATTAAAAAATGAAATTTTAGAATATACAGAAGGTCTTGAAGAAAAAATAGTAGAAAGAACACAGCAATTAGAATTTTCTAATAAAGAATTACGTGATTTTGCTCAAGTAGTATCTCATGATTTAAAAGCGCCTTTACGTGCAATTAGCCAATTAAGCTACTGGATATCAAAAGATTATTCAGATAAAATAGATAAAGAAGGGCAAGAACAATTTAAAATGTTAATTAACAGAGTAAAAAGATTAGACAATTTAATTGAAGGAATTTTACAGTACTCAAGAGCTGGAAAAGCAAGAGAAAAAGAAATACCAATTGATTTGAATATTATTGTAAATGAGGTCATTATTTCATTAAATCCTCCACAAAATATTAAAATAGAAATTGAAAATGAACTACCAAAAATTTTAGGTGACCCTATCCGTTTTAGTCAGGTTTTTCAAAATTTAATTTCAAATGCAATAACATATATAGATAAACCAATGGGCAATATTAAAATTGGATGCTTAAAACAAATAGATTTCTGGGAGTTTTATGTTTCAGATAATGGCCCAGGAATTGAAGAAAAATATTTTGATAGAATATTTCAAATATTTCAACGACTTGAAACACGAGATAACAATGAAGGAACTGGAGTTGGTCTAAGTTTAGTTAAACGAATTGTTCAAATATACAATGGAGATATTTGGGTGAAATCAAAAATTAATGAAGGAAGCACATTTTATTTCACTTTACCAATAAAAGAAAAAACTAATTTATTATGAGAAATTCAAAATTAACAATTTTAATTGTTGAAGACGATAAAATTGATGTTTTAACTATTAAAAGATCTTTTAAGGAATTGAACATATTAAATCCTGTTGTGGTGTGTGAAAACGGTTTAGAAGCATTGGATTATTTAAATAATCCCGAAAACAAAAAGCCTGGAATCATTTTGTTAGATATAAATATGCCTAAAATGAATGGTATAGAATTTTTAGAACAAAGACAAAAACAAACTTTTTTAAAATTAATTCCAACAGTGGTTTTAACAACTTCTAAAGATGAACAAAATAAAATGGAAAGTTATAATTTAGGTGTGGCAGGTTATATGATTAAACCTGTAGATTATTTAAAATTTGTTGAAGTAATTAAAACAATTAATTTATATTGGACACTTAGTGAGTCAGTAAACATTAACAAATAGGACTATGAAACATCTTTTAATAATTGAGGACGATCAAATTGATCAAATGGCTTTTGAAAGATTTGCCAATACAGAAGATTTTAATTATTCATATAAAATAGCTCGCTCTATTAAAGAAGCTAAAGAAGCACTTAAAACTACTAAGTTTGATGCCGTTATTTCCGATTATTTTTTAGGAGATGGCAACGCTTTTGAAATATTAGAAATGGAAATTGATATTCCCATTATTGTAACTACAGGTACTGGGAGTGAAGAAATTGCTGTGAACGCACTTAAAAAGGGGGCATATGATTATTTAATTAAAGATGTTGATGGTTTTTATTTAAAAATGCTTCCTATTACTGTACAAAATGCATTGCACAGGTTTCAAACTGAAAAAGAGTTAAATGAATATCATACTAATTTAAAAACGCTAATTGAACAAAAAACAGTTGAATTAAGAAAAGAAATTAAAATTAATAATGTTTTATATCAAATTTCTAATGCAGTAAATACCACAAAAAACACCAAACAATTACTTAAATTAATTAGAACTACGTTAAGCTCAATTATTGACACTACAAATTTTTACATTGCATTACTTAACGAGCATAGTGAAAAAATTGAATTATCATTTTTTGAAGATGAAAAGGATCGTTTTATTGAAATACCAACTAATAAGACTATTACTAATTATATAATAGAAACAGAAAAACCACTGCTTGTCTCTGGCAAACAACTTCAACAATTAGCTAAAGAAAATAATTTCGAAATAAAAGGTACTTTACCTAAAATCTGGATTGGAGTACCTTTAAATATTGGAGGAAAAGTAATGGGCGCATTGGCAGTTCAAAGCTATAAGGATAATAAAGCTTTTAATGAGGAAGACAAAAACTTACTAGTATTTGTTTCTGACCAAATTGGCCTTTCTATTCAAAATAAAAAAAATGAAGAAAATTTAAAATCTGCACTTGAAAAAGCAACAGAATCAGATAATTTAAAAACAGCTTTCTTACATAATATAAGTCATGAAATTAGAACACCAATGAATGGAATTTTAGGGTTTACAAGTTTACTCAAGAACACAAATTTATCTGATGAAAAACAACAAACGTACATTGATATTATTACAAAAAGCGGTGAACGTATGTTAAATACGTTATATGACCTTATGGATATGTCAAAACTTGAAACTGGTCAAGTTACCTTAAACCTAACTCAAACTAATATAAATGAAGAATTAGAGATTCTCTATGCATTCTTTAAAAATGAAGCACAAAATAAAGGGCTGCTATTTCATCTAAAAGTACCTAAAGGGAACATTCAAATTACAGTTTCTACGGATAGAGAAAAATTATATGCAATATTAAGTAATTTAATAAAAAATGCCTTAAAATTTACAGCCATTGGAGGTGTTGAATTTGGATATACTATTAAAGGTGATTTTATTGAGTTTTACATCATGGATTCAGGTATTGGAATCCCTAAAAATAGACAAACTGCTATTTTTAATAGGTTTGTACAAGCTGATATTCATGATACAAATGTATATGAAGGATCAGGACTTGGCTTGTCAATTTCAAAATCATATATAGAACTTCTTGGAGGTATTATTTGGGTTGAATCTAATGAAAATGATGGATCTAAATTTTATTTTACGCTTCCATTAAATAAAGAAGTAGTTAGCTCTTCTTCTAAAATATTAAGTGAGTTAGAAACTGATTTTTTTCCAAGTTCCAAAAAAATTAATGTATTAATTGTTGAAGATGACCAAAATGCTTCTATCTATTTATCAATAATTTTAGAAGATTATTGCAAAAATATATATAGAGCTATAGATGGAATTGAAGCATTAAATATTTTTAAAGAAAATCCTACAATTGATTTAATTTTAATGGATATTAAAATGCCAAAAATGAGTGGTTATGAGGCCACTCTAAAAATTAGAGAGTTAAATAATGATGTGATTATAATTGCGCAAACAGCTTTTACTTTTCCTGGTGATAAGGAAAAAGCTTTAAGTTATGGTTGTACAGATTTTATCAGAAAACCTATCCAACAAACTTCATTAATTTCAATGACTAAAAAATATTTTGAGATATAAGAATTTATTCTGAAAATATTGGAAGCGTAAACTTAAATGCGCTTCCAATATTTGGCTCACTTTCTACCCAAATTTGCCCGCCATTTTTCTCAATAAAATCTTTGCATAATATTAATCCTAACCCAGATCCCTGCTCATTTGAAGTGCCTAAGCTTGTACTTTTAACTTCAACATTAAATAAGTTTATCTGATTCTCAAAAGGTATTCCAATACCGTTATCTTTAATACAAACTTCAACAAAACCATTTTTTAAAACAGAATATAGTTGTATTTCACCTTTAGCATAGGTAAATTTAATAGCGTTGGAAATTAAATTTCTTAAAACAGTTTCAATCATATTTGTATCAATATTCACAAAAAGATGATTATCAACATTATTTATAATTGAAATTTCTTTATTAATTGCCTGTATTTCAGCTAATGAAACAGCTTCAGACACCAATAATGCCAAATCTGATTTTTTTGGGTCAAACAGTATACTCCCCGATTGGTTGTTAGCCCATAATAATAAATTGGTTAATAAATTTGATGCTTTTAATGAAGAACCTTTAATAATTTTCAAAAATTTTAATTTTTTTTCATCATCAAAGTCTTTAAAATTCTCTATTAATAATTCAGAAAACCCTTGAATAGAATTGAATGGATTTTTCAAATCATGAGCAATAATGGAAAAAAACTTATCTTTAGTAGTATTTAAGAGCGTTAATTTATTACTCTGCTTTTTAATTTCTTCATTCATCGTATTAATTTGATGATTTTTAAATTCTAACAAACTGAATGCCTTTTTCCTAGAAGTATGAAGATTTATTGAAATAATTAAGAACAACCCTATAATAGTGATTAAGATTATTAAAAAATAGGAGATTTTCTTTTCATTTTCATATTTAATTTCAGCTAATTCATTTTTATTAGATAATTCATCAATAGTATTTCTTTTATTTTCTAAATCATTTAAAGCATGAAATAATTCAACATTTTTGCGTTTATCGTTATTTTCAACACTATCTTTCAATTTCTGATATTCTTTTAAATAATTTAAAGATTCTTGTGTGCTATTTAATTTTTCATATCCTTGAGATAAATATAAATAATTTAAAATTTGATACTCTAAATTCTCCAATTTCTTAGATAATTTTAAACTTTTATGAGCATTTACAATACCTTCACCCCAATTATTTTGTTTGTAATTTAAATCCGCTTTATTAATATAAATTACAGCTAACAAGCCCTCATCGCTCACTAAATTTGCTATTTCAGCTGCTTTATCAATATAACTTGAGGCTTCATTGTACTGTTTTAAAGTAATATAACAGTCGCCAATGTTATTATAATTAACGGCAATACCATTTCTATCTTTTAGTTCCTCTTGAATTTCAATTGATTGAAAATAGTAATTCAATCCTTTTGATACTTCTTTATTATCAGCTAATACATTACCTATGTTTGTGTAACAAATAGAGATACCAAATTTATCTTCTAACTTTTTATATAGTTTCAAAGCCTCATCAAAATAGTGTTGTGCAAATTCATAGTTTTCCTGAGAATAATATAAATTTCCAATATTTATATATACTGTTGCAACACCATCTAAATCATTTAAAATATTTTCATAAATATGTAATGCTTTCAAATAAAACTGAATTGCCTTATCCTCACTTCGTAAACCTGAATAGGTTAAACCTATATTATTATATAACCTTCCCGTTTCTTTCTGTAACCCCAAATTTTCATATACAGAAACGGAATTTTGATAACTTTCTAATGCTTTAATTAAATTGTTAGAATTACTATAATTAGTACCACTTTTTCTATAAGCATTGGCTAATTGAATTTTAGAATTCGATTTTATAGCCAATTGAACAGCTTTTTCATAATAAATGTATGAAGAATCATTTTCTTTACTCTTATAATAATCTGCAATTTTTATGAATAGTTTAATTTTAGAAGAATCAATAACTTCTTTTGAAAGATCAACCTTTAAGTTTTTTAAACTTTTTAAATTCTCTTGTGAGAAAACAATAACAGAAAAAAGCATGAAAAATAGTAGTAAGTAACTTTTTTTCATTCAAAGAAGTTTTTGTGGGGATACATATAAAAATATTTAATCAATTGTATATTACAAACTTACTACTATTTTTTAAATAAAAATGAAGAATGATTCTATATTAGATTTTAAAAACAGATTAATTATAGAAAACTTAAGAAAATTAAACTATGTAAAACTACTGGGTATGGTCTGATACTATTACCCAGTTATTATCAATTTTTTTAAAAATTAAAGTAAATATGCCATTAGCTTCACCTTTTTCTCTTTTTAAATAATATTCTCCAGTTAAGGAATATAAATTTGAAGCTAAATAACTTGTTGCCAACACTTTAAAAGTAAGCTGCCCAGTATGATATGATGTTGGGTAATCTTTTTTATATTTTTTATACGTTTCTTCCCAACCATAAGTAATACCATTTTTACCTATAAATTGAAGCTCTTCTGATTTCCAATATACATCCATATAGCCTTTCAAATCTCCATTGCTCCAGTCCTTAGCACTTTTATACAACGCTTTTTTTATAGCTTTAATATCACTTTCTTTATCTTCTACCTGTCCACAACTAACAAAAAATATGGCAATAATTAGTAGTACAAAATAATTTTTCATAACAATTTTTATAAATATTTAAACATCACAAAATGATCACCTACGTATTTAATTTCAAATTTATCAGCAAATATTTCTAAACCAAGCTTTTTATAAAATGGTACTGCAATAACACGTGCATTACACCACAAACAAGCTGTATTTAATTCCTTTAATATTTCAAAAGCTTTTTGCATCATCAACTTTCCTGCACCAACTCCTTGATATTCTTCTAATGTAGCCATTCCTCTTAATTGAAACTGTTTACCATCAAAATTACTATTTGAAGCTTTCATAAAACTTGATACTGCTATAAGTTTTTCATCTTTAAATGCTCCTAAATGAAATGTATCTTTATCAAAATCTCCATTAAACTCAAATGGTAATGGAATGTTTTTCCTCAAAACTTCTAATCTAATTGCAAAAGTTTCTGATGCTTCAATTTTTTTTATTTCTATCATAATTTAATTCAAATAATATAGCTGGTTGATTGTCTTATTCAAAAAAATATATAACCTTAAACTTACACTTTTTTAGCACACGAATTGATACTAAATTATCTTTATATACACTGCCAATAATTTTAGAGATTTTTAATGTAGGAATCCCATAATTTACGGAGGCTAAAGCTGATTCCGCTGCATAACCTTTCCCCTAATTTCTTTAAAAAAAACGAAATCCTACATCAATTTCTTGAGTAAACTCATCCTTTTTAAGACCACACCATCCCAAAAATTCATGAGTTTCTTATAAACCAACAGCCCATCTTCCAAATCCATTTCGCTCATAATCACTATAAGTTGAAATAAATTTATTGGCTTCTTGTAAAGACTTAAAAGGCTTATTTCCTATGTATTTTATTACATCAATATCATTATTTAAATGATAGAATTGAATTCCATCTGAAGAAATAAATTCTCTTAAATACAACCTTTATGTTTGTAAAATAATTTTCATATTATTGAAATACTAAATGCTAATTTACAAATTACTATGGAATCAATTGAAATAAAACTAATTCCAAAAAAAACATATTGGTTATTTTATCTCTTTTAACTGAATTAAATAATTACACTTCCGAAGAAATTCTCATTTATAGAATAGAAGAGATGGCCAAACAAAAAAATTATAAATGTGTTGGAATGTATATAAATAATGTATTGGTTGGTATTTCTGGACTTTGGTTTTTAGTTAGACATTATTTTGGTAAAAATATAGCACCTGATCACTTTGTAATTAGCAGCGCTTACAGAAATAAAGGATTAGGAAAATTATTGTTTGAATGGATTTATAATTATGCGCAAAAACACGGGTATGAAGCCTCAGAATTAAATACTTACATTGAAAATAAAAAGTCTCACAAGTTTTATGAAAATGAAGGTTATAAAAAACTTGGATTTCATTACTTAAAAAAATTTTAAATTTCATTAAAAAAAAGTTGGAATAATGTAAATTGATTGTATATTTGCAACCGTTAATGCGAGAGTAGCTCAGTTGGTAGAGCTTCAGCCTTCCAAGCTGACTGTCGCCGGTTCGAGCCCGGTCTCTCGCTCAAAAAAAGCCAAACTTT
>Ga0102812_10001384_pt1 | contig 16782 bp, 15 predicted proteins | sample ColrivemetaGS713_FD_79334 | JGI IMG/M metagenome (GOLD analysis project Ga0102812, IMG submission 79334) | Estuarine microbial communities from the Columbia River estuary - Flood tide ETM metaG S.713 | ecosystem: Environmental > Aquatic > Marine > Intertidal zone > Estuary | place: USA... | reverse complement strand
TTTTAGTATTGACGATCCAAGGGTTGATGTCTTTAAAGACAAACCTATCTCATCAACAAATAATCATTTACAAGTGTCTGCAAATGGTCAATTTTTTATCGTTTGGGCTCCTTTTTATGCATCATTACCTTATTCTCCATATATAATTCGCGGGGATGGTACAATGGCATTTAATCCAGTACTTGTCAAATGGTCTTTTTCAGATCGTTTTTTTGGACAGCAAATGTTTGCATTCGAACCTTCTACAACAAAAGATTCAATATTTGCAATTGGGGATGCCGGACACAGACAAGTTAAAATTGTTCAACTACCGCCTACCATCGGATCGCGTTTTATTGAATTAAGATCAAAGTCTCTAAATCAAATCTATCCACAATCAAGTTCAGTAACTTGGGCTACACTTCAGAGAACACGTTCTTTCTATATGAAGTACAATAAAGCCGGAAACAAACTAGCCATATCTCATTCTATGCCTAACGTAGCACCAGAACTTGTCATTTGGAATACAGATGCAGATACATTAAGACGTTATTTAGTAAACGAACCTGGGCAAAATATTAATTATACTTTTATGGGAAAACCCGCATGGGCATATAATAGTAACGGTGGAAATCTAGTTTATTTTATGGCGGCTGATACAACTGGTGCAACACCGATTGCAGATTTATTTTATGTAGATTCTAGATCAACTTCTAAGTATGCTCGTAAAGTAAATTGGTCTCGAGTTGAGTTTAGAAATGGTATTTTTGAAGATTTAACAAGTGCGACAGATTTAGTTGGAAGGTAATATCAAGAACATTCTTATCGTTGGGCCAACAGCTTCGGGGAAATCAGAATTGGCTCATTTACTTGGGAGAAAATTAGGATTTAGAATCATTTCAGCAGATTCAAGACAATGTTACAAATACCTAGACATTGGAACAGCCAAGCCTTCTAATAGCTACCTCTCAGAACTAGAGTATAAGAACATATCTATCTTAAACCCCAAAGAACCAGATAATGCGAAATTATTTCTAAACAGATTTGTTCACTGGCAAAACCAGTCAAATAGTTCTCATATAGTTGTTGGCGGTAGCACTTTATATCAACAAGCTCTTTTATTCGGTTTTGATTCTGTTCCAGAAAGCAATGAATCAAATTTACTTCAACTTGAAGACGAGTTAAATCAAAATGGGATTGAATACTTATTTGATAGGCTTAAAAAGGTTGACCCAATCTATGCTCTCAAAATGGATGGATTTAATAAACAACGAATATTGAGAGCTTTGGATGTTTTTATGCAAACAGGTAAACCATTTTCAAGCTATCACTCAACAAATGTCACATCTAAACCAAAAGATTGGTTTGTAATTTACCCTACGGTATCAAAAGAAGTTTTAAAGGAAAGAATTAATTCTAGGGTTGATCAAATGATATCTAATGGCCTACTAAATGAAATTTCTACTCTTTTACAAATGGGATTCACTTTTTCAGATCCAGGCTTTAATTCAATTGGGTACAAAGAATGGGAGGAGTATATTAATCAGACTCAATCTTTGCAAGAAACAATTCAACGTATAAAAACAAATAGTTGGCAATATGCAAAACGACAACTTACTTGGCTAAAGCGTTGGGATTTTTTAAATACTTATGATATTAGTCAAGGTATTTCAAATCATAATCTTCAGAAAATTTTAAATGATTATTCTGCATTTCTATCGGAATAGACTTAACTTTGTAACGAATACAAATCTCTCAACCAATTACTTATGTACAAAGCCAATATTTACATAACGCTTCGTAAATCAATTTTAGACCCAAAAGGTAAAGCCACACTCCACGCTTTACATAGTCTTGAGTTCAATTCTATCACACATGCACGAATTGGTAAATTTATAGAATTAACTGTAGAAGCAGAATCTGATGAAAAAGCAACTGAAATGGTAGATCAAGCTTGTCAAAAACTAATGGCTAATCTAGTAATGGAAGACTATCGCTTCGAATTAATAAAATTATAGCACAAATGGAAAAGATTTCTGTTTCAACATTACCAGAAATTGATGTAGATACAGACAAAAACTCCCCTTGGATCTGTATTTTATACAATGACGCCATTCATAGTTTCGATGAAGTTATTGAACAAGTTATCAAAGCAACAGGATACACTTACTCAAAGGCTAGTAAGATTGTTGAGGAAGCACATTTGCAAGGCAAATCTATTGTCTATAGTGGAGAAATAGAAGCCTGTTTAAAAGTTATACGTATTTTGGAAGAAATTTATTTACTAACAGAAATTCAAAGTTAATATGAAATTTGGAATATTAGTATTTCCTGGATCAAATTGTGATCATGATGCATACCATGCAGCAGCACATATTTTGGGTGCTTCTGCAACATTCATTTGGCATAAAGAAACTGATTTGCAAAAGTCAGATGTTATTATTGTACCGGGGGGCTTTTCGTATGGGGATTATCTTCGAAGTGGCGCTATAGCTAAATACTCTCCAATTATGAAATCGGTTACCGATTTTGCAAATAATGGAGGTATCGTAATTGGCATTTGCAATGGATTTCAGATATTACTAGAATCAAGCTTATTGCCTGGGGCTATGTTGCACAATGAACAATTAAAATTTGTTTGCAAACAGACCTTTATTAAAGTAAAGTCAAATGCGACACCTTTCACTTCTCAGATTGATATAAACAAAGTTTTGCAAATTCCAGTTGCTCATGGTGAAGGCAATTATTTTATTGACTCTGATGGCCTAAAAGAACTTCAAGATAATAATCAGATTGTATTTACTTATTGTAATGAGAATGGATTAGAAACCAAAGAAAGCAATCCTAACGGTACTATTAATAACATTGCAGGAATTTGCAATAAAAATGGAAACGTTCTAGGAATGATGCCACACCCTGAAAGGGCTGTTGAAAAACTCATTGGATCTGATGATGGTTTATTACTATTCAAATCCATTTTAGAACTTTCTTCCATTTAGTTTTTAATGACTAAAACGATATCAACAAAGAATCTTATTAAGTATTATCATAAGCGTAAAGTTGTTGATTCAGTTTCTATTCATGTTAATCAAGGAGAAATTGTTGGGTTATTAGGACCAAATGGGGCCGGAAAGACAACAACTTTTTATATGATTGTTGGACTCGTTACTGCTGAACATGGGTCCATTTATATTGATGATACCGAAATTACCCAAAAAGCCATGTTTCAACGTGCTAGACATGGAATTGGTTATTTAGCACAAGAAGCGAGTGTTTTCAGGAATTTAACCGTTAGACAAAACATCGAGTCAGTTTTAGAGTTTTATAGTTTTAGTAAAAAAGAAATTCGCGAAACAAGTGATAAACTTATTGAAGAGTTTTCACTTCAAAAAGTAGTTAATTCTTTAGGGTATAGCTTATCTGGCGGGGAAAGAAGAAGAACTGAAATAGCGCGAGCAATTAGTACAAATCCATCTTTTTTATTATTGGATGAACCTTTTGCTGGCGTAGATCCAATAGCCGTTGAAGATATTCAAGAAATCATTTCATCATTAGTAAAAAAGAATATTGGCATTTTAATTACTGATCATAATGTCCATGAAACATTAGCGATAACAAATAGAGCCTACCTTATGTTTGAGGGTAAAATTTTAAAAGAAGGAACTGCAAATGATTTGGCTCATGATGAAGAAGCAAGAAAATTGTATCTTGGAAATCAATTTACGTTAGAACGATATAAAACAAATTAATATGCCAACATATAAAGAAATTACCGTTCAGGAATTAAAACAAAAAATAGATTCTAATGAAAAATTCACATTAGTAGATGTACGAGAAGCTCATGAAAAAGCATTTTCCGATTTAGGAGGCATTTTAATTCCACTTAGTAAATTTGAACTTGAGTACACTAAATTAACAGAAAACAAAGACCGTGAAATTGTTTTGTATTGCCGTTCAGGTGGAAGAAGCGGGCAAGCGGCAGCTTATTTGAAATCAAAAGGTTTTAGTAATGTTACTAATGTTTTAGGCGGAATAAATAAATGGGCTTTAGAAGTTGACCCAAAAGTCCCGACCTATTAATCGTGAGGCTTATTTATTAAATATTTGGTAACGGACTCTTATTTGATTTCTAAATATTGAATCAGAATCTGGATTGGCGAGAACCCCAATATTATCTAAATAATCGGTACTAGTAAATACCCAAGACATCTCGTAAACCACAGTAAAAGAAGAGCCACTAAAAAAAGTAAACCCTAAACTAAGGGGCATTATTGGTGTGAACCGTGGGACCATTTCATTTATTGCACGTGTTGCAATTGCATCTTTAAGATTTCTACCTTCTATATCTTCAATTCCAAATTCCATAGCTCCGATTCCAAATCCAAGTGACATATCAAATAAGCTAAGTTCCCAAAATGTCCAATTCAGAGAAAAGCTTAAACTCTTGTATTTACCAGCTACGTAAGTACTAATATCTGGGTTATCGATAATAACATCTGGTGAAACGGTAGAGCGTAACGAATATATGCTTTCAAAGTCTCCAATACCGAATTCAAATAACCAAGTTACATTATCGTCAAGATTCTTTTCAATACCAAAATTATACCCCAGTTGGCCTTTAAAAGCAGTAGGTGAATAAAACGATCCTGATACAGGGTTAAAATCACCAATATAAGTATTTTGAACAATAGACGTAGTTACTCTAGTCTGGGCTATCAAAGGAGATACACCCAAATAAAACCCATTTATAAATAAAAACACAAGGCTTATATGGATTTTACCGAATAGCATAACTTGTCTTTATGAATTTGCTGCTATTTGATTTAACAGTTCAATATTACTTTTTGTTCTTTTCAGAACCTGCAATAAGCTTACCATAGATTCTTTAGAATTCTTTTTTAGTAAATATCTTCTTACTAAGTTTCTTTCTTCAAGAGAATCTTTTATAAATTTTTCTTCGTTTCTCGTTCCTGAAGCAGGAATATTTATTGCGGGGAACACTCTATCATTTGCTAAATCTCTATCTAGTACAAGTTCCATATTTCCAGTGCCTTTAAATTCTTCAAATATAAAGTCGTCCATTTTGGAATTTGTTTCCACCAAGCAGGTCGCAATTATGGTTAATGAACCACCATTTTCAATTTTTCTAGCTGAACCAAATATTTTTTTAGGAATTTCTAATGCTCTAATATCAAGACCGCCACTTAATGTTCTTCCGCTATTACTCTGCATTGCATTATAAGCACGACCCATTCTTGTAAGAGAATCAATCAATAAAACAGTATCAGCACCTTGCTCTGCACGTCTTTTTACATAACCTAGAGCCATTTCTGAAACTCTTACATGTGATTCTGTTTGTTTATCATTTGATGAGGCGAATACTTTGGCAGTTGTTGTACGCATAAAATCAGTTACTTCTTCCGGGCGCTCATCAACTAAAAGTATTGCTAACTCGATATCAGGATAGTTTGACGCTATACTTTCTGCAATTTTTTTGAGTAAAACTGTTTTTCCTGTTCTTGGTGGAGCTACAATTAAACCTCTTTGACCTCTACCAACTGGTGATATTAAGTCAATAACTCTTAGTTCATAATCATCAGCTTTTTGACCTAATACAATATGCTGAATAGGCATAATTGGTTTTTGAAATTCAAATTTTGAAATTCTATTCCAGTCTTTAGCAGGCTTACCATTTATTGTTTCAATAGATGCAACATGTTTACTACCACGTTGATCAATTTCTGCCTCGCCCTCAATTATTAACCCGCTTCTTAAACTATTATGATGAACTTCATCAGGAAATAAAAAAGGATCAGTTGGCAGTGTTGAGAACTCAAAATCAAAAGCTCTTATGTAACCATAGTTTTGTGGGCTAACTTCGAGAATACCTTTATATCGACCACCGAAAATTACATGTTCGTTACGAAGAAAGTCAGGTGTCTTACCGTTTTTGGGGTTTGATCTTGAAGATCCACCTTTTACTTTATTCTTTTTTTGTTTTCTCTTATTGGAATTAGATCTGTTTTGATTCTTAGAGTAATTTTGTGGCATAGGTTTATTTTTTTTCAACGATACTCCCTCCAGATTAACCTGAAACAAATAATATAGTTATTATTCTAATAAGGCAAAAAAGGCGAATCATGATTGATTCGCCTAAAGATACTATGAAAAGAACAGCCTTACATTATTAGCTTCTTACCTAATAGTGGTTGTCTCGTTAATCCAATCGTAGCAGGAACGTAAGGATTTATCAACTTTAATTTCTGTACCAGCTTTCCAAGCTTTAAAGAATTTTTCTTCAGCAGTTGGAGTAACCGGTAAATATGATTTATATAAATTTTTAACAAGTGAAGATACCTCGCTATCAACTTGTTTAGCTTTATCTAATAAGTCTAAAACTAACCAGTATACAACTTTATCTTCACGTTCCATGTTTGAAGACGCACAACTACTTACAGCTTGCGCATAAATAGCTGCTAATTTAATGTAGGGTTGTCCCCATTTTCCATTTTCAGCTATTGCTTTTTTAGCATTATCACGTGCTTTTTGTAAATCTTCAAGTAATAAATAGGTATCAGCAAGTTCATAATATACTGTAGCTTTATCAATATTGCTTTTTGCTTTTGATAAAGCCTCTTTCAAAATAACAATAGAACTTTTATTATCACTATTCTTTTTAAGAATAGTTGCCATCATCATGGAGTTGGCAAATGTAGGGTTAACTTCATACATCACTTTTGCAGTTTCACGTGCTTTTCCCAAGTTTCCATCTTTTTGATATAACTCATAAAGTTCCTTCAAAATTTCAATGTTTTTTGGAGCCTCTGCTAATTTTCCTTCAAGAAAGATGATACGTTCACCTGTATCACTAAATAATTGATTCTGAAGTTTATCAATAAACGATTTAGTCGATTCGTCAGCAAAAGGAAGAACTTTATTTATCATTTTAAGAGCTTTATCACGCTCACCTTGGTCTACTAAATATTTTAAAGTAGCCTGTATGTAATAACCATTACCAATTTCAGCTATTTTCTTGGTATCTGTATCAATTAAAAGCATATAATCTCCATACGCTTTTGAGCCACCACCTGAAATAAAATCTGCATGTTCTTGGTAAAATCTACCTCTTCTCAATGTCCAATTGAACATATCGATCTCTTTAGGAGTGTATTTTGTAAATACAACATTAAAGTATTTCAGTGAAGAGTCTAATAATGCCGTTCTCTTAATTGGATCCTTTTGTTTTACGGATAAAGTTGCAAATATGTCGATTACTTTATCTAAAATATCCGCACCAGAATACTGATCAATACCTTCAATTGCTTTTGGGTAAATTCTTGCTAAAGGAATACCATACATTAATGCAAGGTCAAAATCTTTAGTTTTATAGCTTTCCTGAAAAATCGAATACACAGAAAGTGGATCTAAACCATACGGTAATTCCTCAATTTCTTCGTCTTGTGCAAATACAGTAGCACTTGGCAATGCCATTAATAGCACAACTAATAGCGTGTAAAGTAATCTTGCTTTCATAAGTGTTTGGTCTTGTTTATTGTAATTGTCGTCTAAAAAACATGAATTCTGATAAATTTATAACGAACTTGAAAGATAAAAATTCTTCTTGAACAAGTTCAGTTTGCCCCATCCCTAATATGCCAAATTCAACATTAAAATCTACTGATGAAGCAGTAAATGTTGAAAGGAACGAGATGCCAGCATTAGCAGAAAGGCGAGTTATTCTATTATTATTAACTGAAAAATATCCCGAATCAAAAGAGCCGCCTAATCTATACGATATTGATGATAAATAACTACTAGAAGATCGCACTTCAGGTACAAATGCAATACCAGCTCCTACTCGTAAACGATCTTCGTAAGAAACTAATGAACCACTATCTATTGATTTAAAAGAGCTCCAGTTTTCAAGTACGACATCACTGCTAAATATCCAGTTGTTTGCATAATTATATGTAATACCAGCTTTCAAACTAAAAGGCATTTCCACTTTGGCATCTAACAAATGAGAGCTTACGGGCTGTTCATAACTTCCATTAATAAGAATGTTTTCTCCTGATCTTGATACATCAATTGAAGATGGTAATCGGAAAGAAACACCAATATTCATTCTATCATACTTTGATAAAAGTGATGTTTTGTACATGTTTAAGCCAAACTCATGAGTGAGTCCCGAATAAAAATCATTAGTACCTGTAGATGTTGTTCTATAACTAATATCCTGAAAAAGACTTGTTTTCATTTTCTTGGCAGAGCCAAATAGAAAGGAAGGGGCATAACCTATTGAGATATTATTTGTCAATTGATATCCAATTCCTGTTTTAAATTCATTTAAACCACCAACTCCAGTAAAACTATTGGAAACAAGAGTAGTATCACCAGGAATAGTCCCAATTTGCTCTCCAAAATAATTCATCGTTGAAATAGGGTTAAATGATAAGGCAACGCCAAGTTTTCTCTTCATAATTGGAAAAACTAGACCAACGCCGTCAAATTTAAAATCGGAGTAACTTGCAGTAGCGCCATCTTTTGAAGCGATGTATAATGACTGATCAAATGCCCCATACCCTGTAGTAAAAGAATATTCGCTTAACAAAGCAGGGTTTGCAAAATTTGCCGATCGAGTAATATCAATAGCAACGCCAGTCACTCCCATTCCATCAGCAAATGGTGAAAATGATTGTTTTAAAGTTCCTATACCAAATGAGCTATAAAAAGAAGCTGTCTTATTTTCACTGAAAGCACTGTTTTGTGCATGTATTTGTGTGGTAGTAGCCAGCAAAAGTATTAATAGAGTTTTTAAATACATCTTCCGCATCATTTTACATCCGTTTTGCTATAGGTTACTATTACCTTTGGACTATATTGACCAGCACCTTCTCCATACAACAATGTATTGGCAAAGAAACCATCATTTCCTCTAATCGTCATATAAAATTCTCTACTATCATTTTCTGTCTCTCCAGCAACAAATCCATTTATAAATGAAGTTATATTAATTCCAAAGCGACCACTTCTTTTGGTTGCAGTAAACCTTGGTGAATTCAATAATAATTCATCTGCAATGTTATCTTGTGTTGCTTCAAATACCAATAATGAACTTGCACCAATATTCCTAAATGTCGCAGGTCTCTGAGTAGCAATTAATAAGGTATCTTCATAAAAAACAATCTCTACTTTTGATAAGCTTTTTGTTGGCAAAGCATAACCATTTAAAACAAGACTGTCTTGATTTAAAACTGTCACCTCAAATTTCATTAATCTTTGATTATAAGAGTTAAGACTTATATAATCATTGATTTTATAATCAACTTTATTGGTTTCCTTAATTGTGTTTGCATAGGCCAATAATGAAACAGAATAAGTGGTATCATTTACAACATCATCAATTTGAAGACTAACATTTGATGAAACAAACATATTAATTGATCCAGAATTTATTGGTCTCAATTGAAACCCAAACATGTTCAAATTATATTTTTCGAATCTTAGTTGTAAAGAATCTGAATCTGTTGTAGTAAATTCATAATAAGATTCTGCGTATTTACGAGTAAACACAGAGTCTAAAGCAACATAAAATGTATCTACCGTAGCAGGAACTATTATATTATCTGCAATAACAACAGGATTTGTTAATAAAGAATCCGATTGTTTGATTTCCGTCGCTCTCCATAACTCGCTTATTGCAAGTAATTGATAATGATTTTCTGCTGTCGTATCTCCAAATGTGTTTGAAACAACAAAACGAAGTCTCATAGGCATATCTTTACTTATAGTATCGATTGCCGTTGAATAAGATATTAATGCAGGTTTAATATTCGTCGAAATACTATAATCGCCATAAGCTGGGTCTGTTAGTTGACCAACCGTTAAGTATCCTACATTTCCAACATAATCGTTATAATCGACAATTGCTGTTCCTGCTAATGAAAGTGAGTCAACGACTATTTCTGATGAAAATGGTAAATCATCGCCACCAAGAGGCAAGTCATTTGAGCAAGAATTAAGCAATAGTATAAAAACCAGAATTGGGAGAAATCCCTTCCTCATATACAAATTTTTTAAATTATTAAACTAAGTCGCCGGTAATTTCTTTGTAAAAATCACTGAATTTTTGTGAAACATCTGCCGGAGCTCCCTGAATAACGACTGGTTTTATTGCAAATTGTTCAAAGAGTGGCTCAAACTCTTTATTAACGTAGTTTCCTGTTACTACATAATCAGCATATTTGATACCGGCTTTGACAAAGTCAATTTTGCCATCTGTCATAATATCGGTCGTGTCTATATCCGAAACGCCCAATAAGTTCATTATATCAGGACTTAAGTAACCCCAGTGCTCAGGTGTATGTAGATTATAAATGATCTTTAAGTTTTGAAACAAAGGATTATCTGCATACTTAGTTTTGATAAGAAGTGGCAAAATACCAGAAACCCAGTCGTGGCAATGAACAATATCGGCTTTCCAATTCAAACGAATTAGCGTTTCTAAAACACCTTTATTGTACATCGTTAGACGTTGATCATTGTCAGCAATAAACTGATTTTTATCATCTAAAAACATTTGCTTTCTTTTGAAATAGGTATCATTGTCTAGAAAATAAACCTGAAGCTTAGCATTTGGAATGCTTGCTACCTTGATTCGCATTGTTTCAATTTTATCGCCAATTTCAACTTCAATACCTGCAAGTCGGATAACTTCGTGTAAGCGGTTTCTTCTGTCACTAATTGAGCCATATTTTGGGAGTAAAATCCGAATTTCGTAGCCTTTATCCTGCAATGAAGCTGGAAGAAAACGTAACATATCGGCTGTGCTTGTCATTTTGGCAAACGGTGAAATTTCAGCAGCAGCGTAAAGTACTTTCATGGTTTTGGTATAATCGCGTTTATAAAATAATTTCAGAACAAAGCTTAATGGAGAACCTAAAATAGAAAAAGAAGAGTCTGTCTCGAAAAGGGCAAATTAAAGATTCATTAAAATCATTTTTGCTAAGAGCTTGATTCTAAATTTAGAATCTTTTTTGAGACAGACTCTTCTAATAAGACTTCAATAAAAGCTTTAGCCCTATAAAATAGGGTTTTTTATGCTTTATTTAAAGTTAATTTGCATCTTCAGTCACTAATGTAACAATATTAGCATCTGTTGCTTGATTCTTCACATCTCGATTAGATACCGCTATCATGTGTTTAATCAATGACTTATTCACATTTTCAAGCATTTCAGGAGTATAGCGCCATTTCCAGTTTCCTGAACTAGTTCCAGGGTAATTCATTCTATGCTCTGTTCCTAGGTCCATAAAATCTTGTAATGGAAATATTGACATTACAGCATTTGATAACATTCCAAGTCTAATTAGCTCCCAATTTATAGTTGCTCCACTTGTTCTAGTATACTCGCGAGCACGATGTTTTTCCAGTTCAGTTCCTTGATGATACCAACCTAAAGTTGTGTCATTATCATGTGTTCCAGAATAAACTACACAATTAGAGGTTTCGAAATTATGTGGCAAGAATGAATTTCCCGCATTATCTGCGAATCCAAATTGTAGAATTTTCATACCAGGGAATGCAAACTTATCACGTAATTCAATAACAGATTCGGTTAAAACTCCCAAGTCTTCTGCAATTATTGGTACGTCTCCAAGTTTCTGCAATATTGTTTCGAACAATTTTATACCAGGACCTTTAACCCATCGGCCATTTATTGCCGTTTTTTCAGTTGCTTTAATTTCCCAATAGGCATCAAATCCACGGAAATGATCAACTCTTATTGCATCAAATAAGTGGAACATTTGCTTAAAGCGCTCAACCCACCATGAGAAATCGTCTTTCTCCATAATTTTCCAACGGTAAAGAGGGTTTCCCCACAACTGACCCGTTGCAGAAAAATAATCAGGTGGAACACCTGCTACCAATTGACGATTACCAGCAGCATCAACTTCAAAGAATTCTGGATGTGACCAACAATCCGATGAGTTATGATCAACAAAAATTGGAATATCACCAACGACTTGAATGTCTAATGAATTTGCGAAAGATTTGAGTTCGTTCCATTGATTGAAGAACTCATATTGCAGCCATAAGTGATAATCAATTTTATCTTTTAATTTCTTTGACCATTTTTTGATACCATCTTTGGTTCTTGTACGAATCTCTTCATCCCAAGAATTCCACGGCTGTTTACCATAATGTTCGGAACAAGCCATAAATAAAGCATAATCAGACAACCAATAAGCATTCGTTTTTTTAAACGCAGTAAATTCTTTTTTTTCTGATGCAGACTGATTTGAATAATAAGCTTCTGATGCTTGAGCAAACAATTTATCTTTTAAATCAAACGCTCTTTCATAAGGAACCTCCGTACCTATTGGAAGAGCAATTCTACTTAATGAAGCTCGATCTAATAGACCTTTATCTGCTAAAGTGTCAGGACTAATTAAATAATGATTCCCTGCAAAAGCCGAGTAACTAGCGTATGGTGAGTTTCCGTAACCCGTTGGGCCTAATGGAAGTATCTGCCATACAAATTGATCTGTTTCAGCTAAAAAGCTTAAGAAATGCTTAGCCGAATGGCCTAAGTCTCCAATTCCGTATCGAGTCGGAAACGATGTGGGGTGCACTAACGTACCCGCAGAACGCTTAAATTTCATACGTCTATATTATAGTTATTAAGGTTATTTTTTTCTAAAAAACATGGCAGCTAATGGTGGTATTGAAACTACTGCATGATATGGTTGATTTTGCCACTCCCCTTTTACTGCATTTAACGTTGTAGCCAGCACATTGCTCCCGCCATATCTTTCATGGTCACTATTGTAAACCGGAGCATACTCTCCTGGGCCAGGTAATCCTATTTTATAATTTTGATGAACAACTGGAGTAAAATTAAATACACAAACCAACTCGCTATTTTTGTCTTTTGAATATCGAATAAATGACATTATAGAATTAGTTGCATCCGAGAAGTCTATCCATTCGAAACCTTCCCAGTCATAGTCTACTTCATACAATGATGGTTCATTTACGTACAATTTATTTAAGTCCTCAACAAGTTGTTTCATTCCAACATGTCGTTCAAAATTTAGTAATGGCCAATCTAGCTCCGTATTTGAGTTCCATTCGCCCCATTGTCCAAATTCTGTTCCCATGAACAATAATTTTTTACCAGGATGCGCATACATGTACGATAATAAGGCTCTCAAATTTGCTGCTTTTTGCCAGTCATCACCAGGCATTTTACTTATCATTGAACGCTTACCGTGAACTACTTCATCATGTGAAAATGGAAGTACAAAGTTCTCAGTAAAGGCGTAAATCATCGAAAATGTTAATTGATTTTGATGATATTTTCTAAATAATGAATCAACTTCAATGTATTTCAAGGTGTCATTCATCCATCCCATATTCCATTTGAAATCGAAGCCAAGTCCACCAATATATACAGGTCTCGATACCATTGGCCACGCTGTTGACTCTTCAGCCATTGTAACAACTCCTGGGAATCCTTTATGAACGGCCATATTAAACTTCTTAAGGAATTCAATCGCCTCTAAGTTTTCACGACCGCCAAATTTATTTGGGATCCATTCACCTTCTTCTCTTGAATAATCTAAATAGAGCATTGATGCTACTGCATCTACACGAATACCATCAATATGATATTTATCGAACCAGAACATTGCATTTGATACCAAAAAGTTTACAATTTCATTTCTTCCGAAATTGAAAATATTTGTTCCCCAGTCTTTATGCTCACCTTGGCGAGGATCTGCATGTTCATACAAGTGTGTTCCATCAAAGAAGCGTAATCCATGATCGTCTTTTGTAAAATGAGCCGGAACCCAGTCAACGATAACACCGATATTTTCTTTATGACACTGATCAATAAAGAACATGAGTTCTTCTGGTTTTCCAAATCGAGCTGTTGGTGCAAAATATCCTGTAACCTGATAACCCCACGATGGATCATATGGGTGTTCAGCAATTGGTAATAATTCAATATGAGTAAAACCTAGCTCTTTAACATAGGATATTAACTCAACTGCTAATTCTTTATAAGTCAAAAAGTCATTATCCCCTAGTCCTTTTTTCTTCCAAGAGCCTAGGTGAACTTCATAAATTGAAATAGGCGCATCTAGCCCCTGCTTTTTTTCGCGAGATTTAACCCATTCGGCATCAGTCCATTCGTATTTATCTAAGGTTGTAACAATACTTGCTGTTTTTGGGCGAAGTTCTGAAGCAAAGCTATAGGGATCTGCTTTTAAAAATGGGACAGCAGAAAATGGAGATGCGATCTCATATTTATAAACAGTTCCGTCTTCAAGACCTGGAATAAAAATCTCCCAAATGCCTTGATCATGATATTTTCTCATGACGTGTAAACGACCATCCCAATTATTGAATGATCCAACAACAGAGACACGACTTGCGGATGGTGCCCAAACGCAAAACTGAACCCCTTTAATGCCATTAATTTCACGTAGATGAGCACCCATAAAACTATATGCTTTCTCGTGATTCCCCTCACCCCAGATTTGCAAATCAAACCCAGTTATTTGTGGGCTAAACGAATATGGGTCGTATTTATCGACACTAGAACCATCGGGCATTCCAATGCGCAACATATACCCATCTTTATAAGACTTTTCTTTAATTTCAGCTTCAAACAATGCTGACTCACCAACTCTTTTCATACTAACAGGGGTTTTTGCTCCTGGGAATATGATTTCTACCGATTTTACAAAGGGCTGAAATGATCTGACTACATATGTTTTACTGTCCTTAGATTTGTGAGGTCCTAAGATTGAGAATGGATCGTTGAAACGACCTTCATCTAAAAGTGAAATAATTTTTTCCTCTATCACGACAAAACCCATTAAGATTAGTTTTCGGTTATTCGTACTTTATAAAATACACAATTTATTTAATATCGATTGTATTTTGATTCTACATTGACTAAGCACTTGATAGGCTCAACTATTCTGTAAATAATGAATATTCAACAAATAATCGCTTCTCGGTACCTGTTTTCAAAGAAAAACATTTCTCTTATATCAACTCTAACGTGGATAAGTATCACTGGCGTTACTATTGGAACCGCTTTGCTGATTATTGTACTTTCTGTCTTTAACGGGTTCTATTCTTTAATACAAAACTTGCTCCTTTCTAATGATCCACATCTTCGAATTGAACATACAACGGAGAAGTATTTTAAAAAAGATTTACTTCATTTTGATTCGACTCTCTCCAAAAAATTTATTCATGTTGAATATTTTGTTGAAGGAAATGCATTAATTAGCAGGTCTGGCAGGAACGAATATGTGACAGCTGTTCGAGGTGTATTTAGCGAAATGGATTCAAGTATCTATACTCTAAGTAGTGGCGAATTAACGTTAGGAGTTAGAGACAAAGTGCCAGGAGTTGTTGTTAGCGAACAACTTGCACGAGATTTGCGATTATATCTAGACGATGAAATTTCCATTTTAAGTGCTGATGGTATTCGAAGAAGTCTAACTCAGTTTAGTGGTCCGAGGTTATTAAGTTTTTCAGTGAACGGCTTTTTTACCATGCAGCAAATTGCAAACAGACCCTTAGCTCTTGTTGACCTAGCGGCGGCACAACGTCTCTTTTATTTAAAAAATGAACTAAGCGGTGTGGATATTCGCCTTGCCAACGAAGAAGATGCATTCGCAATGAAAGACATTTTAGAGCAAAAACTAGGGCCGTCGTTTACCATTAAAACGTGGTATGATTTGCAAAAACCGCTATATGATATCATGCAAATTGAAAAATGGGCTTCCTATGCTATTCTCATGATTATTGTTTTGGTAGCTATATTGAATATTGTAGGTTCGCTTGCTATGATAGTCATTCAGAAAAAAAAGGATATTGGTATTCTAATGGCTATGGGATTTAGTTCAAAGAAAATTCGCAGAACATTTCAATTACAAGGCTTTTTAATTGGCATCATTGGCTGCGGAATTGGTGGAAGTATAGGTTTAGGACTAAGTCTTATTCAAGAAAAATGGGGGCTTGTTAAACTTGTTGGCGGTGAATCTTTTATAATTGATGCTTATCCCATTTCCGTTCATTTTGGTGATGTTACAACCGTTATTCTTTCTTGCTTAGCATTGTGTTTATTAGCAAGTTGGTTTCCATCCGCTAAAGCTGGGCAAGTTCAAGTAGCTGATGCACTTAGATATGAATAACAAACTTTACTTTCAAAAGATTATTCTTTGCCCAAATACAGGTAATCTGTGAATTTCACCTTTTTTATAATTTCTAGAAAGACCTAGTATTTGGTCTGATATTAGAGTCTTGGAAATTTTACTATTTACCTGAGTTCGGGATAAGGATTGTGACAATATTTATTGCATAAAACTAGAAAAACTAACAAAACGTCATTCCACTGACACTCTCAAAGTGCCGCGAAGCGAAAAGAGGAATCTCGAATTTAACTCCTAATTGGGCAAAGATAGCATTTCATGGTTTTATAAATCGCTTCGCTGTTCCAAGAATCGTTTTTCAACAATACCGAAGGCGCAGAGAAGCCAAATGACGGTAGTTATTTATGCCAGGTTTATTATTTATTTCTTATCCCGAACTCAGGTTACTTTTTTAAAATCGTCGTTTATTCGTTATAAGAATCTGGCAAATCGTTCTCATATAATATAATATCTCCTGCCGTCAAAAGTGGTTTTATCAGCTCGTTTGCTTCAAAAAGAGATGAAACAACTACCATATTTTCAGGCGCACCACCAGCTGCTAAATAACCTTTAACCAAAGGTT
>Ga0102812_10001382_pt1 | contig 16826 bp, 12 predicted proteins | sample ColrivemetaGS713_FD_79334 | JGI IMG/M metagenome (GOLD analysis project Ga0102812, IMG submission 79334) | Estuarine microbial communities from the Columbia River estuary - Flood tide ETM metaG S.713 | ecosystem: Environmental > Aquatic > Marine > Intertidal zone > Estuary | place: USA... | reverse complement strand
TGCTGCCTTTATTTCGGCAGGTGGATATCATCATCATATTGGATTAAATACCTGGTTTAGTAAAAATGCTCCACCTTCTAACCAAAGGGCAGTTGGGCTTTTTCATACGGCAATTTTATATCCAAGTAGAAAAGACCTTGCCATTATATTTAAACGTTTAATTGATGAGTCGTATCCAATAGCTGGGGCCTCTGATCACGGAGTATCTGAAGCAATTTATTTAGACGACCCTGATAAAAATGGCGTTGAATTATATTGGGATAAACCAAAAAATAATTGGCCCAAAAACGCAGATGGAAGTATTGAAATGTTTACAAAAGCCTTAAATATTGACGCCTTGTTAGGCGAACTAGCTAATGATTAAGTTCCGATCAAAAGGTTAACTGGTTAAAAAAAGTAGAAATACATTATAAGTATTCTGTAGTGCATCTAAGTATCCTATATTAAGACAACAGAAGTTTAGCTAAAACTTTAAAGTAATTGATCAAATTCATTTTATTTAAGATTAGATTATAACCCATGTCAGTTTATATTCATTCAATAGCAACCGCAAATCCTCCCTATAAATATGAGCAATCTCAAGTTAGAGATTTCGTAAAAGAACAGTTGCCGGCTGGAAGTATGGCACAAAGAATTACGCATCGGGTTTATACTTCGTCAGGAATTGAAACTCGTTATTCTGCTATTCCCGATTTATTCGAAAAATACGATGGGGAATCATTTTTTCGAAAAGATAGTGAGCAAAAACTTCAAACTCCTGATACAAAATTTAGAAACGATTGGTACATAAAGCACTCGAAACCATTATTTACTGATGTCTGCAAAAAAGCTTTAAGTGAATCCGAGTTTTCAGCTAAAGATATTACACATTTAATCACCGTTTCATGCACCGGCTTTTACGCACCCGGGCCAGATTATTTTATAGTTAGGGAATTAGGGTTAAATGTATCTGTTCAACGGTATCACCTCGGCTTTATGGGTTGTTATGCTGCATTCCCCGCAATGCGATTAGCAAAATCGATTTGTGAATCTCAACCTGATGCGGTTGTTCTAATTGCTGATTTAGAATTATGTTCTATCCATTTGCAGTTTAAGGAAGATTCTGATTCTATTATTTCAGGTTCTGTTTTTGCTGATGGAGCAGCTGGGATGGTTATATCTTCACGAAAACCCCAATTAGGTATTGAGATTTTAGCATTAGAAACCAGCTTAACCGATTCGGGAGAACAGGATATGGCTTGGACAATTGGCAATACTGGCTTTGATATGGTTTTATCAGCTTATGTACCTAGAATTATAGAAGCTGAACTAGGAAGTTTGATTAATCCATTTCTTGAAAAGCATAAACTATCAAAAGCAGATCTTGATACATGGGCAGTTCATCCTGGTGGAAAATCAATTTTGCAAAAAACAGAACAATCACTTGGAATAAATGCTGAGCAGTTGAAATTCTCCTATTCCATATTGAATGAATTTGGAAATATGAGTTCGGCTACGATTTTATTTATTTTGAAAAAAATACTCAATGATCAATCTATTCAGAATACTACTTTTCCTGCTTTAGCTTTTGGGCCTGGCTTGACTGTTGAATTTGGCTTGCTAAAAAAAATATCCTCATAAATACTTGTTTTAGCTGTTTTAAAACATTGTTTTATGTTGGAAAAATAACGAAATTCCCTAATGTTTGTAATAAGACTTTTATTATTTTCATTCATAATTGTGTTTAATCTATGTAATGAGGTTAGGGCTCAAAATCCGTTCGTTAGTTTTTATGGACCGGAACAGCATGGCGCAGGAGAAAAAAATTATGACATTACCCAAGATGATGATGGTATTATTTATGTGGCAAACTTAGAGGGGGTTTTAATTTATGATGGTAAAAATTGGGAGCTTATTGAAGTAAATGGTAAAACTGCGCGTGAAGTAATATATTCTAAATCACATGGTTTATTAGTTGGAACAGTTAACGATTTTGGGTTAATTAAAAAAGACAAGTTCAATAAGTACTATTATGAAAGTCTATCCAGTTTTTTCCCGGAGTCTTTAAAACCAATTCAAACTATCTTCTCTTTATTTGAGATGAATTCGCAGATTTTTATTGAAACACAGCACTCAATTTATGTATTTGATGGGAAAAAAATTGTAGCTCATCCATTTGATACATATATCTCTCACTCTTATGAGGTAAATGGTAAGTTTTATGTATTTACTGAAGAATTTATTTATTGCTATGATAACAATCAGTTTAGACCAGTTCGTTCACAAACAATTGGTGATGGTAAACGATTGTATCTTTTGTTTGAAGATGGGCAGGGTAAGTTAGTTAGTGGCTTAGAAAATGGAAGTTTTGTAGTTTTTGATGATTCTTTGGGTGGTTCCTATAAAACTTGGAATGCGCAATCAGATACATTCATGAAAAACTCAGATCCTTATTTATCTTTTTATGCGAAAAAGGATTATCGATATTTCATTTTTCCTAGTTACAGGAATCAGGTTTATGTTTTAGACCAATTAGGGAATCCGGTTTTAATTTTAAATAGTAATAATGGGGTTTTGGGCTCATCCATTTATAATGCGTTCGTAGATCGTGAAAAAAATATCTGGATAGCTTCGAATATGGGAATTTCAAAAGTAAGTTTAGAAATTCCATTTGAAAAATTTGATGAGCGAAATGGACTAACCTTGCCCATAAACTCAATTGGCTTTGCAAATAATACATTATATGTTGGAACTGATAATGGGATTCTTTATTCAGAGGATATGGGGAAAACGTATAAAAAAATTGGGTTTGCTAAGAATCAAATATGGATGATAAAACCATATAAAAAAGGAATTCTTATTTCGGCAGGAAATGAAGGCTTGGTCTACATAGAACAGAATAAAATTGTGCATCAATATGAAACTCCAACATCTTTAATGAGCTTTCATATTTCTGAAATTGACGATTCCATAATTTATGCAGGTCAGTATAGTGGATTTTCAATTTTTAAGTATTCAGAATCTGGATTTAAATTAATCCGAAATTTTGAAGAAATTAATGCAGATATCCGAACGATATTGGAAGATTCAGAGCGAAGAATTTGGCTTGGGACTCGGTTTAGTGGCTTATTAATGATTCCTTATTCATCAACGTTTAATCACAAGCCATATCTTTACGGAACTGAATCTGGACTTTCAAGCTTTGAACATAATATGGTTTATGGAAGTGCAAGAAGTCCATATTTCACTTCAAGAAATCAGGTTTATACTTTTTCTGAATCTGACAATCGTTTTTACCCCTTAATTGATGATATTGGGTCGAAAATAAAAAAACGCTACCCAAAATTAGTGGATGATGAACAAGGGAATTTGTGGTCTTTAAACGATAATGTTATAATCAATAAAAAAAATCCGCTTGTTTCAGACAGTACAAGTTTGCTCTTTTTTAAGCAAAATATAATTGATGTAATAGGTCTAAGTAACGATGAATATTTCATTGCTTCTAATAAAGCAATATTTAAAATAAAGCTCCCCATTTCGATTTCAACTAATGCCGAGAAATTACTATTTCGTTATGTAAAGAAAGTCGGCTCCGACAAGTTTTATGAAATTTTAATAAATGAAGATGGTAATAATGTAGTTGAAGTGTCTGATCTAAATGAGTCTATTGAATTGCACTTAGCTTATCCCAGTTTTATTCAAGAAGAGCAGATACGATTTCGATATCGCATTTATCCTAAAAATTCGAGTGTTAAAAAACATTGGTCAGATTGGCAAAAAAATCCAAGTCTAACCTTAGGTTCAATCCCATTTGGGGATTTTATATTTGAAGCTGAAGCGTTAAATGGTATTGGAAAGTTTAGTAAAGTTATTCAACTAATTATTAATAAACCGAGGCCTTTAGCTTATCAACCTATTGCGTTTGTATTTTATATTTTTATCCTCATTCTTATCGTTTATGGAATTGTTTATCTACGAAATAGGCAGATTTTAAAGAAAAATATTTATCTAGAAAATTTGGTTCAGCTAAGAACTGATGAGGTAATAAAACAAAATGACGAATTGAAGCATTTGGCAGATGAGATGGCAAGAGCTAATCAATTTAAGTCGAATATGCTAAAAATGGCTGTACATGATTTACGCAATCCATTATCTGTTTTGTCGGGCTATTGTGAATTACTCAATGATGATATGACAGGTGAGCAAAAGACAACGGTGATTTTAAGTATGGATAAGGTTTTAGATAAATTACTTTTATCTGTAGATTCTCTTCTTACAGCCGACCAAAAAGGGCCAAGTGATATTAGTCAGAAAAAGGTAAATATTGATATTCGCTCTATTGTGATGGATGTGATTTCAGAGAATACGGTTTTAGCAAATAAGAAAAAACAAACCATAAATTCAGATTTAGATGCTAATTGTATCATTCTAGGCGATCGTTTTCAAATTCTTGAAGTTATTGATAATCTAATTAATAATGCCATAAAATACTCTCCGTTTGGAAGCGAAATATCGGTGAGTTTATTCCGAAAGAAAAGTATAACGTCAAATAAAATTGTGTTTAAAGTGTCTGATAATGGAGTTGGTGTAAAACCAGAAGATCAACAACGAATTTTTTCGGAATACGGACAAACAGAAAATAAACCAACAGGCGGGGAAAAATCATCAGGATTGGGATTGAGTATTGTTAGAGAAATCGTGAATTGGCATAGTGGTCGTGTCTGGGTCGAAAGTAATCCATCAGAAGAATCAGGTTCCACTTTTATTGTTGAATTTCCAGCTGTATGAATAGAAAAAGTGCATAAAGCAAATTTTTGAAAACCTTTTATATAAGAAGTCTAACATCCGTATTTTCCATTTCAATCGTAAGTGTAAAAGATTAAATAAACCATGTTTAAACAGTTATTTTTATTAGTTGTTGTTTTGGGAACAATTGCTTCATGTTCAAGCTCAAATACCCAACAAGCAAGTACCGATTCGGAAATTCCTTATATCGAGCGCGAATTTCGTGGAGCTTGGGTTGCCACTGTTGCCAATATAAATTGGCCTTCACGCCCAGGAATGCCTGTTGATTCTCAAAAAATCGAAGCTCTTGCCATTTTAGATTCTATGAAGTCTATGAACTTTAACGCTGTAATTTTCCAAGCGAGACCACAAGCGGATGCTTTTTATAAATCAGATTTGGAGCCTTGGAGTTATTATCTAACTGGAATTCAAGGTAAAGCGCCAGAACCTTTTTATGATCCACTTGAATATTGGATTGAAGAATCACACAAAAGAAGTATGGATTTACATGTATGGGTAAATCCTTATCGTGCTCATCACAAAGATGGTGGCCCAATTTCAGATAGTTCCATGGTGAAAAAAATGGCAGGGGTTGTTCACGAATTATCAAGCGGGTACTATTGGTTTGAGCCAACACATCCTTTGACTCAAGATCATTCTTTTGACGTGATTATGGATATCGTTCGTCGTTATAATGTTGATGGAATTCACATGGATGACTATTTTTATCCATATCCAAGTTATAATAACGATAAAGATTTTCCAGATGAGGCAAGTTATTATGCTTATCAAAAAGATGGCGGCAAATTAAGCAAAGGAGATTGGCGCCGTGATGCTGTAAATAAGTTTATAAAACGTTTATATACATCCATCAAAAAGGAGAAACCGTATGTGCAGTTCGGAATAAGTCCATTCGGAATTTGGCGTCCAGGACATCCGAAATCAGTTAAAGGCTTTGATCAATATGAAAAACTATATGCAGATGCAAAATTGTGGTTAAACGAGGGTTGGGTAGATTATTTTGCTCCTCAATTGTATTGGAATATTAATAAAATACCTCAAAGTTTTCCCGTTTTGTTAGGTTGGTGGCAAGAGCAAAATCTTAAACAACACCATTTATGGCCAGGAATTAGTTTAAGCGGAAGAGATAGTTCAAACATAACAGATGAAACATTTAATCAAATTATGATTACGCGTGGAATGTTACCGAAATCTCCAGGATTAATTCATTGGAGCATAGCGCCACATTTGAAATTTCCTGTTTTTACCAATGATTTGAGAAATGGACCTTACAAAAGTCAAGCGTTGATTCCTGCATCACCTTGGATAGATAATAAAGCGCCAAAGCCTCCTATAATAAAAGTTATGAACGATAGTGATTCATTAAAAATAAATTGGACGCATCCTGAAGCAAAAAACTTATCTAAAGTCGTAGTTTATAAAAAGTATGAATCAGGTTGGGTATACGAAATCTTTTCAGCTGATTCGCCAATAATTACATTAGCAACACAAAAAGAAAAGAAAGTAGTTACGCCAAAAGTAGTTCAAGTGGAACAAGCAAAAGTAGCCACTGATTCAACATTGACTATAAATCCAATGGTTCAAGCTGACTCACTGCAACAAATTACTGTGGAGAACACAAATACAACGGACAGTTTAGGAATGCCAAATTCTATAGAAATAAAAAAAATAGAACAATTACCAGCTCCTAAAGAATTTGAGACTATATTGAAAATTCGTATTCATGTAGTAGATAAAGCAGGGAATATTAGTGCTGCTGCAAAGAAATAGCTTAAGAAAAATAGTTAAAGTCAACAAAATATACTTGTTGACTTTATAAGCTAATTCGTTAAAATACAATGGGTTTATGGTCTCCTTAAAAAGAAACTATTTAAACGTTCTTAATCGATTTACTGAATTAAGAGCCCGATTAGAATAAATAAGGTGAAAACAATAATGTATTGTAAAAATTAAATTTAAGGAATCTTAGGTAATCAGTTAATTTCGTCGTACCTTTGTTCCGATGACACAGATTTTCGCATTACGCTAATTGGTTGACACTAAGTTTTTATTGCCTTTTCTTTTATACGTTATTGTTCCAACTCTGCCTTTTCATCAAAACAACCAATTAATTTTTTTTTCTACATATATATGAATATTTATATCTCAAACCTAAGCTACAGTATTGAATCAAACGATTTAACTGAGTTATTCCAAGAATACGGAACAATCACTTCTGCAAAAGTAATTACTGATCGTGAAACAGGTCGTTCACGCGGTTTTGGCTTCGTTGAAATGGAAAATGATGCTGAAGGTCAAAAAGCTATTGACGAATTAAACCAAGCTGAATATGACGGAAAAGTTATTTCTGTAGCAGTTGCTCGTCCTAAAACTGAAGGTAGTTTTGGCGGCGGTAATCGTTCTTTCGGCGGCGGCGGTAATCGTGGCGGCAGTGGCGGTGGAAATCGCAACGGCGGCGGCGGCGGCTACCAATCTAGAGAACGTCGTAGTTACTAAGATTTATTTCTTAAAGAAAAAGCTGCTTCCATTGGGAGCAGCTTTTTTTGTTTTACGGATAGGGTAAGTTCGAAAAAGAACTTTATATGAACGGTAAAAGTCGTAGTTTTTTCAACTATTTATGTATTCTTATAAGTGAGTAAATAAGAATCGATTAACTAGTGATCTTTTATAACTTTGGCAATTTCACTCTTTATTATAGTTGACCAAAGAACATATCCTTTAGCATTTTGATGTAACATATCATTAATAAACAAAGATGTATCTGGTTCATGAGTATCTTTGGTTAGAAATGCGTCAACAGTATCTATAAAGTATAGGTTTTGTGTTTTTTCACAATAATCTTTGATTAATAAATTAGCTTCATTAATTTTTTGCCATGCGTTCCAACGAGAAGGTGTCGGGGTTACAGCAATAGAAAAGATTGGAATCGACGGATGGTGTATTCTGCTTAAACGAACGACTTCTTGAAACAATGCAAGAACTTCTTTAGGATCTTTATCGTCAGGTTGAGCACGAATATCATTTGCTACGAAAATGCCAATTCCTGCAATTTTATGAGGACTTACTAATCGTTCAGTAAAATGAATTAAGTCTGAGTAACTTGCGCCACCGTAGCCTCTGCGAATAGCAGCGTAGGGTTTCATTTGCTCGTGAATAGATTTCCACATACGAATACTAGAACTTCCTATAAACAGAATGGCGTTATCAGGATAGGATTCTTTTGAATCTAAAGCGATAAGTTCAGAAACTTCTTTTTCCCAATAGTCTTTTTGTGAAGTGTATTTTTTTTGTAAGCTTGAAGAACTCGAGCAAGCGCTTATGAAAATGATAAAAAAGTAAAAGCTTAGCTGCTTTAATGAAATTATTTGTTTCATAATGGTCAATGTAATTGATTAGTAAATAATACTATTGTTAATTCAACTTAAAACTGTTGCATGAGTTTTAAATAGAGTTCTTTTCCCATTTCTAATTGTTCTAACTCAATTGATTCATTTGCCGTATGTGATTGTTCACTATGGCCTGGTCCAATTTTAATAATCGGTATATCACCTAAAAAAGCCCAATCCGAACAGGTTGGGGAGCCAAAAGCTGGTTTTCCGCTAATTTCTTTACAAACCTTTGTAATAGGATGCTCGCTATCTGTCGAAACGGCTTTAAATCGATCACTTCGTACAACAATTTCAGCTTCTGGAAGAGCTTGTTGAATAGCTGAGATGATTTCTTGACTAGAAACTTCTGGAATAGTACGGATGTCAACTGTGATTTTGATTTCTTCCGGTGCCATATTGTTAGCAGTTCCACCAATAATTCGGGTCGGAGTAATTTTTACAGGGCCAATCCATGGGTTGCTTTTAATCATATCTACTTCTTTCAATCGAAGTAAATAGTCAGGTAATTGATATAATAAATTATCTTCAACAGCAATTCTAGCTGCATGACCAGAAGTTCCTTTCAAAACTATATCAATCAAAAGAATTCCTTTTTGAGCCAGACATGGTGCCAAACTTGTTGGCTCACCAACTACTCCTGCAATTACGTTATTAAAATAGCCATCTTTTTTCAGTTCAGATGCCCCATTAAAATCACCATAAGATTCTTCACAAACAGTAAAAGCAAACAAAAGGGAATGGTTAGATTTATAACCTGAATCAGTAAACGCTGTTAAAGCAGAAAGCATAGCTGCAAGGGATCCTTTGGCATCAGTTGAACCTCGCCCAAATACTTTCCCATCTTTAATAAATGGATCATAAGCTGGATAAGCGTGATTGGGAGATGCTGGTACAACATCTAAATGTGTATTAAATAATAATTCTGTGTTTTGATTACCCTGTAATCGAATAAGGATATTATCTCCAATTCGAGAGACTGAAACATTATTTAGTAATCGTGAATACGATTCGAGCCAATCTGCGATTTCTTTTTCTTTGGTGCTTAAACTTTCAAAAGAAATTAATTTTTTTAAAAGTTCAGTGGTTGATAATAAATTCATAGTTGCAAATTGGTTGAAAATAGATGTCTGAAAATAGATGTCTGAAAATAATGAATTATACTGTAAGTGCTTGCCTCTTTGAAAGTTTGAAAAATCTTAATGTATGAAGCAAAGCTGCAACTGATAAACCTAAGATGAGGCCAATCCATAATCCATTTGGACCTAGTTTAAGCGTAATACCTAGTAGATACCCTGAAGGTAAACCGACAACCCAATAAGCAATAAGATTTACAATCATCGGAATCGTAGTGTCTTTTAAACCACGTAATGCACCTAAACTACTTACTTGGAGTGCATCAGAAATTTGGAATACGGCCGCTAAAAAGAGTAGTGAAACTGCAATTTGAGTAACAATACTATCCGATGTATAAATTGATACCATTTGCTCAGGGAAAATAAGTAGTAGTAAAGCGGTAAATACTGAAATACCAACGCATAAGGCAATTCCAGAATATCCTGCAATTTTTGCATTATAAGCTGATCCTTGCCCGATATAGGTTCCTACTCGTACAGAAATAGCAGAAGAAAATCCCAAAGGAATCATAAAAATTAATGAACCAATATTAATTGCAATTTGATGTCCTGCAACTATGGTTGTACCTAATATTCCCATCAACAAGGAGACCGCTGCGAACATGGAAACTTCCATAAAAATGCTTACTCCATTTGGAACACCAACTTTTAAAATATCAGCAATAAAGTGCCATTCAGGTTTTTTTATACTTGTAAAAATGTGCAGATGAGCATAAGATTTTTTCCCAGCTGTGTAAATTAACATTCCAATAAACATTACCCAAGCTACTAAAGCACTTGCCCAACCTGTTCCAACCGCACCTAATGCTGGAAAGCCAAATTTTCCATACATAAATGTATAATTGCCTAAAATATTAAAACAAAGGCCAAGTACAGCAAACCACATAGTTGGCTTTGAAATACTCATTCCTTCGTTAAAAAATCGCATAACTAAGTACAAGGTGATGGGTAAAAACCCCCATAGCATAGCTTTTATGTAACCAAATGATAATGCCGCAACTGATTCGTCTAAGCCCATTTGTGCTAATAATAAATCACTTTGTAATAAAATAAGAACCGATAATACAGCTAAAACAAAGGCTAAATATCCTGCATGTCTTACCGTTCTTCCTATTTGATCAATTCTTCCAGCACCTAAATGTTGTGCAATAATTGGATTTAACGACATAAAAAGACCAATTGCGAAAACAAAAACGGGATTTATAAAACTAGAACCAATTGCAACTGCAGCCAAGTCGTTAGGACTTAGGTTCCCAGCCATAATGGTATCGACAAACCCCATAGACATTTGAGCTAATTGCCCTGTTATAATAGGTGCTCCGAGACGAATAACGGCTTTCATCTCTTGAGAAACTAGGGAAAATAAATGATTTTTCTGCATCTTCGAAAAATACGTAATTAATCAGCTAATTGAATCTTGAGCACTCTTTGTCAATCTAAAATTTAACGTGAAGGTAGTCCCACTTCCTGGCACTGATGCAAAATTTATGGAGCCTCCATGTGATTCAACAACTTTTTTACAAATAGCTAAACCAATACCAGTTCCACTCGATTTGGTTGAGAAATTAGGTTGAAAAACACGTTTTTGAATATCAACAGGAATACCAATTCCAGTATCTGCGAACTCAATGTAAGCGTCTGTTTTATATCGATATGTTCTTACAATTATAATTCCACCATTTGGCATGGCTTCTATCGAGTTTTTAATCAAATTGATGAAAACTCTTTTTAAATCATCAGCGATTCCAAGAACTTCTAAATTATTATCTGATAAATCCAGATTGATTTTTATAAACTGATCATGTTGATATAATTCATCAATATCGGTGAGTAATTTATTTAAATCAACGGGGATTAATTCTTCCGTTTGAGGTTGAGCAAACTTTGAAAAATCAGAAGCTATTGTAGATAAAGAATCAATTTGTTCAATCAGATTTTTACTAATTCGTTCAAAAGCGGGTTTAAGATTTTCTTCCTCCTCATTACTCATTAGAACCAAACGCTGTAAATGCTGAAGACTTAATTTCATCGGTGTAAGCGGGTTTTTAATTTCATGTGCAACTTGTCTAGCCATTTCTGTCCATGCAGCTTGTCTTTCTACTTCAGCTAATTCTTTTTGTAAATCTTTTAGCCTGAAGATCATAAAATTGTAAGCATTCGCTAGTTCACCAATTTCATCTTGTGTTGTTACTGGAACAATAGTGTCCAGACGACCAGAAGATATTCGTCTGAGACCTTGTAATAATCGCAATAAAGGATCAGCCAAATAAGTTGAAATGAAATAAGCTAAAACAATGAACAAGCCAAAAACAAACACATAAACAGCTATAAGAAAACTTACCGTTTTTAGTAATTGCTCATTATCACCAGATACGGTTGAGCGTAAACTTATTTTTAAAATGAAATCTTTGTTGTCTAATTTGACTTTTAAATAAGATGATCCAATTTGCTCATTCCCATAGTCATACCAACGGTTTGTTTCAATTTCTTCACGCATAACTAAGGTCTCATAAATACTGCGTTCAAGTAAATATCCTGAATCAGTTACTGGAATATTTTGAAATGATGCTCCATATTCCCATTTCCGAGGATCGTATAAATCAAGAGAAACTTCGAATCGATTTGCTAGGAATCGTAAAAATGGTCGATCTAAATTTCCATTTAAATCTTGATTTATAGACTGAATAATCTGTTCTTTTTTTTGATTTAATAATTGTTGATGATTTTCCTTTTCATCAGATAAAACACTATAACCTGTTGCTCCTACCAAAGCTACTAAAAAGAGTAAACTAGCTACGATATACGAATCCAAAATTCTGGATTGTAAGTTTTCTCGAGTGTTAAAAAATAGAATAGATTTATTCGATAAAAAGGCGCTTAAAAAGTATAGTAAAAGCAATAAAAACAGTGTTGTATAGAAAAATCTAAAAAATGAAAAAATATGAGACTGAAAAGGGATAACAGGAATAATTCCTCGTATAATTACATCACTTTTTTTTACATAAAAGTAATGATCTATAAAAAGTTGTGATTCATAGATAAGATTTTTATGAAGTTTTATTCCTTCTTTTATCTCATTAATTTCAGATGAGTTTAATGGCAACTTTCCTGATTCACTAAATGATAGAATTGTTCTGTTCCAAGATAAACTTAATGTCAAATTCTTATCATAAACGGCTATGTAAGTACTTCCAGGCCAAACTCCTCTGTCATGTTCCATCGTTACTGATTTAACAGCAGGTTTAATTGACTCTTTCCAAGATTCAGGGTCGCCTAAATCAGAAATTAAAGCCCATGCTTTTTCGTTTAATTCGTCCTCTTGAACTTTTTGATACCGTAAATGAATAGTTGGGTATAACAAGGCCGTTAAAGTAAAACTTCCAATTAATAATAACCTCAATGCTGAATAATGAAGAATGAGCCTTGGATTTCTTCGGATAATTTCAGCGAAAGTGATAATTAAAGCATAGGAAAAAACAACACTTATCCAATTTGAAAAATCATTAGTATGGCCAATAGATAACCAGCGGAATAGTAAATGAATTCCGAAAAAGGCAAATAGATGAGGGGGATAAACGAGTGAAAGTTGATCTTTTTCAGATTCGAAAATATAGCTATTACCAATAATTGAAAGTAATAGTGCAAATCCTGCCGTTGCAGTTAATCCTGCAATAAATAATAGAGTCTCTATTGGAGGGAATAAATTGGGATCTAAAAGTGTTATTTCATTTGTACTAATCAAATGAAAATATGCTGACGGAATTAAGGTTATTGCTAGGTAGGTAAGTATTCCAGAAATAAATGAAAAAAGAAGCGTCCTTGGGTACCAGTCAATCCCAAAGTATCTACGTTGCAGCCTACAGGTTCTAATAATTTCATAAGCTAATAAACTAAAAAAGAGCGTATGGAAATTAATGTTGATTAACGATATGGATAATGATCGCTTTAAATCAAATCCCCATTGAATAAATAAATCAGTTAAATGTAATTCAATATGTGAGTGAGCCGTAACTATCCATAATAATACAATAAGAACACTTCGAAGAATAAAACGCTCTGTAAGTGGCCAAACTCTACTTACATACATAAACATGATTATTGAAAAAAGAACAAACACAATTTGATAAATTGCTCTTACTCGTGCTGTAAAAACATTCCAATGATAAGCCAACAAAGAGAGTGAATTTGTATAGCCTGCTAAGTATCCTATTACTTTTGATTCGCCAACAGAAAGCTCTATTTTTTTTTCCGCACTCCAAACATCTTTTGCTAGAAAACGAAGTTGGACTGGATAATCTAGATTACTAATCCATTTAGAAATGATCGAATAGGTAGATCTGTTTTCTCCAATTTGATTTGACAAAGAATTTTGAGCAAGTATGATCCCTGTTACAGAGTATGATTCTCTTTCATCAGTAAATGCAATGTAATCTCTATCTTTAATTGAAATTCGATAGACATTTCCTCGAGGAATTATTTTGGCAAATGGAATATTTGGTGCCTTTTCACTCCAATTAATTATCCGTTTTAAACTATCAAGAAGAATAAAATCAATATCGTCATCCCTGCTTATCGATCTGGTGTACGTTTGATAAAAATTGTCTTTAAAGCTTTCTGCTAATTCTATTGTTTTATTTTCTAAAACTTGGATTTCATCATAAAATCCTTTTTTTGCCTTTTCTAATGATAAATCAATAAGAACTTCAACTTGGTCTTCTGTGGGTTCATTTAACCAAAAGTAGATTTCTATACTCGCAATTAGAAATAAGATAAACCCTTGAACTAACAATATTTTTAAAAGTGGGGTTCGGAAAGGTTCTGTTATCTTATACATTGGTAATGGTTAATTTAGTCTATTAGGAATAGTATTGGCTTGATCTTTAAAATGCAGATAAATAGCATTTGCAGCTAACATTCCAATAGCCGATCGAGTTTCAGCTGTAGCACTTCCAATATGAGGCAATAAAAGTGTGTTTGGCGCTTTTAGTAATTTAGGATGAACTGTTGGCTCTTTTTCAAAAACATCAAACCCTGCACCTGCTAAATGTCCTTCTATGAGGGCGTCAGCAATGGCCTCTTCATCTACTATTGGACCACGAGCGGTGTTAATAATATAGGAGCCTTTTTTCATTTGATGAATTCTTTCACGGTTTAAATATTGATGGTTATCATTTGTCAATGGACAATGAATAGACAATACATCACTTATTTGTACCAATTCATCAGCATTGTGATGATATATAGCTCCAAACTCTTTCTCAACTTGCTCAGTTAATCGACTACGATTATGATAGTGAATGTTAAAGCCAAAAGCTTTAGCTCTTCTTGCAACTGCTTTCCCGATTCTCCCCATTCCCAAAATACCGAATTGCTTATTTCTGAAATCTAATCCTAAATATGAAGTTGGATGCCAACCATCAAATAACCCATTTCTTAAATCTTTGTCAGCTTCAGTTACTCTACGGGTTACGCCTAAAACTAATGCTAGAGTAGTATCTGCAGTTGCTTCGGTTAACACATCAGGTGTATTACAAACTAAAATTCCTAAATCAGTTGCTGATTTAAGGTCAATATTATTATAACCAACAGCAAAATTTGCAACCAATTTGAGCTTTTTACCAGCCTCCAATACTTTTTTTTGAACGGGAGTTGTGAGCATGCATAAAAGGTAATCAAACTCTGGAATGACTTCTGCAACGGCTTCTTGAGTAATAAAGTGACCGCGCTTCCCAATTTTTAAATCAGAAAAATGTTCTAAAAAATCTTGAACATCTTTTGTGATGGGTTCGGTTAGTAGAACTTTGGGTCTTTTCATGGCAAGATTTATTTTTAACTAAGTATTGCCATGAAAAGTAACTCTTTTTGAATAAATCAACTAATACCAAGGCGTATTGATTTTACACTAAAAGATTTTTAAACGTTAAAAAGAGATTACAATCAGATTATTCAGTGATTTCAGTAATAACAGCATCACTCCACATTTTTTCAAGCTGATAATATTTACGTAATTCAGCTAAGAAAATATGAACTATAATATTTCCGTAATCAATAGTAACCCAACGTCTAGTATTCATACCTTCGCGTCTTACTGGTCTCTCTTCTAAATCCTCATTTACTTTCTGAACCACATTGCTTGCTAATGCTTTTACTTGTGTATCGGAACCTGCATGGCAAATAATAAAATAATCAGTAATCGAACTGATAGCTCTAACCTCTAATTGAAGTATGTTTTCTGCTTTTTTTTCAAGTAAAGCTTCATTTATGCAGTTTAATAAAGTTTTTGTCTGCTCTAAATTTGTAGTAATTTCTGTTGTCATTAATGAGTTATTGATGGTTTGATTTATTAAAGATCAATTTAATTTCAATTGTTTGTAATCTGATCCGATTACTATTGTTGCATCCAAATAGTAGCTTGGAGCTAATTGTTGAATAATGTTTTTTTCCTTAACACCTAATGCATTTGCAACTCGTTTTGCATTTTCTATAAAACCACTTCGGTCAATTACCAGGGTTTCTTGAATATCATAAGTTTCAAAATTGCCTGACTCTACTACGTCAAATCCACTATTACGCAATTTTTTAGTAAATGAAGAAGCTAAGCCAGATACGCCACTTCCGTTTAAAACTTCGATTTGAATAATCTCTCCAACAAACTCTGAACTTCCTTGTTCACGCGTATTTTCAATTCTTGGAAAAACTACTCTTGTAATTACTCCAATTAATAATAAAACGACTAAAACTCCTGAAAAACCAAGAATAGCATTAATAACTAAATCAGAAGATTCATTCTTCATTTTAAAACATGGTGAGTTTAAAAGTAAATATTACCAACCGAGACGTGAATCGTTTCTGAAAGAATTGTTGAAGTTGGAATTAAACATGCCAAACCCTGAATACGGAGACTCTTGATAGCTAAATCTAATGAAAGTATTCTCTGAGAATTTGTAATTCAACTCTGCATTTCTAATAACAAAGTTGGCTCCATTACTTTGCATGCCTGGTAGTGAACTACCAAAAGGGGAGTGAGCTAAGGCCAAATCTAATCTACCACTAAAGTTTGGGCTAAAATCAAATGTCATTGTATTGGTATACATATTTACGTTAGCATTATATCCAGCCATACTCATAAAAGATGCCTCATAAGAGTGAGACATTTTCATATTGAAAAAATTGGACATATCACCAATAGCTTGATTTTGCTCTGTTTTTAAGATAGATCCAGTATTTCTAAATGGAGAAGGCTCAGTAGCTTTAAATTGTGCATAAGTAGCTTGGCTTGCTACTAATAAAACCAAAACTGAAAGGCTAAGTAAATTAATTAAGTAATATTTTTTAGTCATAAGGCATTTGTTTTAATCGTAAGAAGTTGATTAGGGTAACTTTTAACGAAGCGTAAACAATTATAGTCTAATATAACGAAACTGACATTCTTTGTGAAATTTGTATATAATGAATACGTAGAATTTCTTTTGATATTTCTTTAAGCATCAAATTATGCTTGAACTTGCATATTTGTAAT
>Ga0102812_10001381_pt1 | contig 16828 bp, 11 predicted proteins | sample ColrivemetaGS713_FD_79334 | JGI IMG/M metagenome (GOLD analysis project Ga0102812, IMG submission 79334) | Estuarine microbial communities from the Columbia River estuary - Flood tide ETM metaG S.713 | ecosystem: Environmental > Aquatic > Marine > Intertidal zone > Estuary | place: USA... | reverse complement strand
ATACTGCGTGGTGCTGGTTTGCGTGCTTTCCCTGCTCCTTCTAACTCTGTTGACCTAAGATTAGAGAGTGTTGCGTCCCAATTACAGAAAATGGCAGACGGAAAGCCAGCATTTCTTATAGATCCTCGCTGCCAGCAGCTAATAAAAGGCTTTGAAGGTGGGTATCAATACAGACGTATGGAGGTTTCGGGCGAAAGATACGCCGATAAGCCTGATAAAAATATGTTTTCACACGTACATGACGCATTACAGTACCAAATGTTAGGGGCTGGAGAGGGCAGAGCCTTAATAAACAACCAGAAACCAGCGTCTGCTACTGTTGCAAAGTCAACATTTAATGTATTTGATAGCCGAAAGAAGCCACAGCGCAGACAAGGATTGTGGTCAAGACTCTAAATTGTGCATTGAAAATTATTCTTTTCTGTGCCAACCAATGTAAAACAACCAAGGAGAATGATATGTGTGGTGGCGGTAATAAGAGAAGCCAAGCCGATATAGATGCTGAAGCAAAGGCTGCAGCGGACGCTCGTATAGCAGCAGAAGATGTAAAACAAAAAGAGATTGAAGAAAAAGCTGAAAAAAAACGTGAAGACATTGGCGAAGCAATAGAGAGTCGTACAGAAAGCAGAGCAGGTGGACGTGGTGGTTCTGGTCGCAGATCTTTGTTTACAGCAGGTGGCGGTGGATATTTAGGTAGATTTGGTTAATGGATAAAACAGCTAAGCAGTACATACAAAAGTATGAAAAAGCCAAGTCCTTTCGCGAGAACTGGGTTCCGTTGTTTGAGGAGTGTTATGAGTATGCATTACCTCAACGTGAAAGTTTTTACGCTGAAACTGCTGGGCAAAGACGCGATGATCGCATATTTGATGAGACTGCAGTGGTGGGTGTGCAAGAGTTTGCTAGTCGCCTCCAATCTGGGCTTGTACCTAATTTTGCTAGGTGGGCTGATCTCATGGCTGGTAGTGAAGTTCCTCCAAATCAGCGTGAATCTGTTGATAACGAGCTTGACGAGGTAACAGAATACGTCTTTGAAATACTGCAAAACTCTAACTTTAGCCAAGAAGTACACGAATCCTTCATGGATTTAGCAGTTGGTACTGGTGTTTTGTGTGTAGAAGAAGGTGATGCGCTTAATCCTGTTAACTTTTCTGCTATACCGCTACCCCATGTGGTGTTAGATACTGGCCCTGATGATAGAATTGACCACGTTTTTCGTGAACGCAAGGCTGTAAAGTATGATCATTTAGAAATGATGTACCCAAATGGTACGTTTGATCCTAAGGTAATGAATTATATGGGGTCAGATAAAACAACAACTGTACTAGAAGTTATATGTCGTGACTATACAGTTAAGAATGAAGAGGCTTATCTTAGTTATGCGTTCTGTATGACTACAAATACTGTATTAAACTACAAGCAAATGAAAGGTAACGGTTCAAATCCATTCATTTGTTTCCGTTGGTCTAAATGTGCAGGTGAAGTTTATGGTCGCGGCCCATTAATCAATGCATTATCTGCTATAAAAACTACAAATCTTACCATTGAAATGATACTTGAGAATGCACAGATGGCTATTTCTGGCATATACCAAATGGAAGATGATGGCGTTATAAATCCAGATACAATACAGTTAGTCCCAGGATCTATTATACCAAAAGCTATGGGATCTAGCGGATTGCAGCCTATTCGTGCAGCAGGAAACTTTGATGTAGCCCAGTTAGTGCTAGGTGATATGCGCCAAAACATAAAACGTGCGCTATATAACGATATGTTAGGTAATCCAGACAAGACACCAGCGTCAGCAACAGAAGTAGCAGAGCGCATGGCAGACCTTTCTAGGCGTATGGGTGCTGCTTTCGGTAGGTTACAAGCTGAATTAGTCCAACCAGTGCTACAGCGCGTTATTTACATCCTTAAAAAGCAAGGACGCATTGATGTACCTACAGTAAATGGACGTGAAGTTAAGATACGTTCTGTTTCTCCGTTAGCTCAAGCGCAATCTAATCAAGATATTTCTAGTGTTGGTCGTTTCCTAGAGATGGTTGCTGGTACATTTGGGCCAGAGATGTTGCAGCTACTTATTGATGGCGAACAAACAGCTATACATCTAGCTAAAAAGTTTGGCGTTCCTGAAAGCTTGATTCGCGATGAAGAACAGCGTAAACAAATAGCTGCATTAGCGCAACAAATGGCGCAACAACAAGCGCAACAACAACAGGGTGAAATGATTGAGCAGCAAAGTTAATATCGGAGTCGATGGTTATCAAAGGGCTACGAGTCAAGATTTAGAAATTAGCCAGAATATTGCTGAAACATTTAGTACCCCTGCTGGTGAGGCTGTCTTAAAGTATTTGCGTTCAGTTACTATTGAAATGGTACATGGGCCTAATGTGACCACAGAAGAACTACGACACCATGAAGGTCAGCGTTATATCGTTGGCCTTTTAGAGCGTCGAGTATCACATGCACATAGGAGTAAAAACAAATGAATGACATACCAGTAGGATCAGAGCAGTCTACACATGGTGAAACAGAGGAGCGTGACTTTGTAGTTGCTGAAGACACAGCGCCAGATAGACCAGAATGGTTGCCAGAAAAGTACAAGAGTGGTGAAGATTTAGCTAAAGCTTATAAAGAACTAGAGTCTAAGCTAGGCACTAAAGAAGAAGATCTGCGCGCACAGTTTAAAGAAGAGTTTGACTCTAGTAAGAATGCTGATCGCCCTGCATCTGCTGGTGAATATGCATTACCAGACTTTGTAGACGATGAAGAAGCAGTTGATAATGAGCTACTCAAGTGGTGGGCTGAACAGTCTTACGACAATGGGTTTGGTCAAGATAAGTTTGAAAAAGGTATTGAGATGTATCTTCAAGCATTAGATGGGTCTGCTCCTGATCTCGATGCTGAAGCTGCAAAACTAGGGGAAAACTCAGATCAGCGGATAGAAGCGGCATCTATGTTCGCTACTAAGTTTTTCCCTAGTGAGACTATGCCAGCAATAGAGCGTATGTTTGAAACGCATGAAGGTATTATTGCTATGGAAGCTATACAAGAAGCTATGAAAGATGGTGCATTTGCTGGAGACGCAAACCCTGCTGCTGGTATTACAGAGGACAGTCTAAAGGAAATGATGCAAGATCCTAGGTACTGGAGTAAGAATGACCCTGCATTTGTTCGGCAAGTAGAAGCTGGCTTTAAGAAGCTTTATGGAAGCTAAGATAATAAAGCGTGGTAATTTTTACCTAACGCCATTTACAAAAGACCATGTTGAAGAAGTAATTGCCAACTTGAGTCCAGAAAATGTCAGGGAGATAAATCTCCTTGGCTATCATAATGTTAGAGAATGCATTGAAGAGATGATGAAATACTCTGATTGCTACTTAGTACGCAAAGAAGGTGAGGTATTTACTGCAATATCTGGTCTTTGGTACGAAGATGGCAGAGAAACACCGCAGTTTTTTGCAATGTTTTCTAAGAATATTAAGAAAAACTTTACATCTATAGCGCGTGGATCGCGTATGTTAGTCACATTTTTTGATAGAACACAGGACGAAATGTGTATGCGTATATTGAGTGATCACCAGTTTATGTTGGATTGGGCATCATGGTTAGGCTTCGAAGCAATAGGTGTAACTCAGTTTAATTCTAATCACTATGTTGATTTTGTGCGTTGCATTTCCCCACAAAAAAGTGCTTATAGTGAAACATCACGGCCCGTGATGCACTGAAAGGCCCATTTGGATACCCTTGTCGATGTGAAGGAACGGATACCCGAGTAACCGAAACTTTATATTTAGGAAAAGAAAATGGCTAATACTATCGACCAAGCTTTTATTAAGCAGTTCGAAACTGAAGTCCACATGGCGTATCAACGCATGGGTTCTAAGCTTCGCAACACAGTACGTTCAACAAATGTATCTGCATCAGTAGCAAGATTCCAAAAAATCGGAACAGGCACAGCGTCAACCAAGACTCGTAACGGAGACGTTACAGCAATGGAACTAGCGCACACTAACGTAGAAGTCACAATGGCTGACTACTACGCAGCGGAATACATTGATAAGTTGGACGAATTAAAAATCAACATTAATGAGCGTCAAGTTGTAGCTCAATCTGCTGCTGCCGCATTAGGCCGTAAAACAGATGAGTTAATCACAGCAGCAATGGATGCTGGTGCAAACTCAACGCAAATCGCTGACACATCTGGCGCATTAGCAAAAGCTGACTTACTAACATTGTTTGAAACAATGGGTACAGCTGACATTCCAGAAGACGGACAGCGTTATATTGCTATGTCTCCAGCTGGATACACTGACTTGTTTAACATCAATGAGTTCGCATCAAGTGATTATGTAGGCCCACAAAGCTTGCCGTTTGCTGGTGGTATGACAATGAAAGAGTTCTTAGGATTTAAGATCTTCTCAACGTCTGCTGTTGCTGGTGGTAAAAACTTTGCATACCATACGTCATCAGTTGGTATCGGTATTAACTCTGATGTTCAAACAGAGCTTAACTATGTACCACAAAAGGTTGCACACCTAGCTACATCAATGATGTCAATGGGTTCAGTCGTAATCGACAACAATGGCGTTTACGAAGTTCTTGACAACAACTAATATTTTAGGGGGCTTCGGCCCCCTTTAACTCCAATATATAGGTTGAAGAAATGCCAGCAAATACACCAATAAAAGTATGTTCACGCGCTTCCGTCCTTATGGGCGGTTCTCCTATTTCATCATTTGATGAAGGTACAGCCGAGGCTGATGTAGTTGACGCAATGTATGAGGACATAGCAAGAGCCGCGTTGACAAGTACACGCTGGCGATTTGCAACTAACCAACAAGTATTAAATAGATTATCCGCTGCACCTACAAGTAGGTTTGATGCTGCATATCAAATGCCATCTGATCTTCTTATGCTTAGCGCAGTTACAGTAAACGATGATCCAATTATATATGATATATATGGTGACAAAGTTTATTGTGATACATCGACAAATGAAATTGTAGTAGCAGATTATATATATCGAGCTAGTGAAGCTTATTGGCCTTCATATTTTACGCTAGCTGTAGAGTTTCAAGTAGCTGCAATGCTGTCAATATCTATAGCTAGAGATGCTTCTTTAGGTAGTATGATGGATCAGCAAGCCGAAAGACAAATGATAAAAGCTAGACGACTTGACTCGCAACAACAAACAACACGCAAGTTAATGACATCAAGGTTTATAGCACAAAGGCGTAGCTAATGCAGAAAGTAAGAATACCACAGAATAGCTTTCAGTACGGTGAAATTAGCGGCAATACTGTAATGAGAACTGATAGTCCTATTTATGCAGCCTCTGCTCAAAGCTTAGAAAACATGATTGTATTGCCAGAAGGTGCAGTAAAAAAACGTTATGGAACAAAGTTTATATATAAAAACACACAAGCAAATGAAAAATTACACTTAGCACCTTTTATTTTTGACGATAATGAAGAGTATCTTATAGGTATAGGTGAAGGTTATATTCTTTGTTGGAGATTATTAACTGGTGGTACAATAATTTTAGTAGAAACAATTACAGCAGATACATCTAGCAACGCTTTACCTTTTAATGAAGACTATTTGCAACAATATACTACAGCACAATATGGTGATGTAATGTTTATATGCCATCCGCTGTTTGCACCTCGTATGCTTACACGTACATCGCTTACAGCATTCGAGCTTAGTGTATTTAGTTTTGATACAGACTATAGTGGTCAAAATACAAAGCAACCATACAGTGTATTTCATCCATCAAATGTTACTTTAACATGCAATTCAACTAGCGCAGGTTTAACTAACGTAACCGTAACAACAAGTACACATTATTTTAAAACAGATGGTTCGCATGTTGGCGTAACTTTGCGTCATAACGGATGCGAGCTTTTAATTACAAATGTAAGCAGCACTATAGCTGCAAACGTTACAATAATTAAAACTTTAAAACAAAGATTATCTGTTTTAAATCCATTAAGAACAAGAGATGGAAGTAATAAAGTTGAAATTACACATTTAAGTCATGGCTTAAGCCAAGGCGCTAGCATTACAATTTCTGATGCAGTTGCTGTTGGTGGCTTAAACGCTAGCCATATAAATGGTACTAGGTCAATAAACGAAATAATAGATGATAATACATATATAGTATTAGCTTCGACAAATGCAAACACTTCAGAAGATGGCGGTGGGTTTGTAAGTATAACATCAGGTGCAGCTACACGTAATTGGGATGAACAATCATTTTCTGCAGTACGAGGATACCCTGCTGCAGTAACATTTCACGAAAACAGATTATGTTTTGGTGGCACTATAGCTGAGCCAGATACAATTTGGATGTCTAGTCTTGGTAAGTTTTTTGATTTTGATGTTGGCGATGCTAATGATACTGATGCAATAAATTTAGTTGCAGCTACAGGTGATGTTAATGAAATTAGATACATGAGATCTAATAGGGATTTGCAGATATTTACACTGTCAGACGAGTTGTATGTACCAACATATCTTAACCAAGTAATAACACCAACAAATGCACAGATAAGAAAACAAACACCATTTGGTACTGAGTTTGTATTGCCTACATCTATTGATGGTGCAACTATTTTTGTTGAACGTGGCGGTAGAGCAGTAAGAGAATACATATATTCTGATTCAGAAGATGCGTATATATCTACAGCAGTATCAACAGTAGCTACACATTTAATAAACAATCCAGTTGATATAGCTGTAGTGCATTCTGGTTTTGGCACTCAAGAATCATATGCTGCATTGGTTATGTCTGATGGGAATATGGCATTGTTTAGTTCTAACAGAGCAGAAAAACGTGCAGCTTGGACAAAGGTTACAACGCAAGGCAGTTTCTTAGCAACAGCATCTATTGGAGCTAGATTGTTTGCATATAGTGTAAACGCAGATGGTAACTATGTGTTGACTGAGTTTAGACATGACATAGGTTTAGATAATTATCTACATAAAGGTTATGGCATTGGTACTATAAACGTAAGTAGTTTGTACTCATCTGGCACAGTAGATGTAATAGCAAGTAATAGTAGTGGTAGTGTTTACTTAGGAGAATTTACTGTGAGTGGTGGTAATATTGATGTAACAGGATACGATGCATACTATAATTACTATATCGGTAAAAAGTTTACATCTAAAATTATTACTAATCCAGTAGATACAGTAGCTGGTAATGGCCCAGTAACAGGCGATATAAGGGGTATAGGCACAGTTGTTGTTAACCTTAAAGAATCTGATTCATTGAAAGTAAATAATAGAACGGTTAGTAATATTACTGGATTTACAGGCAACAAAGAGGTTAGGCTTTTAGGATATAGTAGAAACCCACAAGTTACTATCGAACAAGATGATCCCATGCCATTACAAATTAATGGCTTAATATCGGAGTTGATTACATAATGTCTATTTTTCAATTAGCGGGCACGTTTATTTCTGCGTTTGGTTCAATTCAAGCTGGAAAAGCAAGAGAAGATGCAGCCAGAATGGACGCATTTAATACTGAAACTGAACGTGAGCAAGGTGAAGTGCTAGCGTTGCAACAAGCGGCTAATCGTAGATATGAATATGATTTAGCAACAGAAGCTAATGTAGCTATGTTTTATGCTAGCGGTAGAGATGTGGGTTCAGACAAGTCTGTTGAGGCTTTCTTGGCTAAGCAAAAAGAAATTGTGTCAAAAGATCTTAGCAGAATTGATTTTCAGAAACAGGCACAATCTAGCGCAAAAACTAGAGAAGCTATGGCTCTTCGTCGTGGCGGTAAAAATGCTAGGCGCGCTTCATTGTATCAAGCAGCTGGAACTGTAGCTTATGGGTTGCACGATTTTTCAAAATCTATGGCACCAACACCAAAAGGAGGGACACCTTAGATGGCTGTAATTAGACAACAAACACAAGTCTTTAATAAGCCAGTTGGCGTTCGTAGAATAAATACAGGTGAAGCTGAGTTATGGGAAACTATAAAAGCTGAAGCTGATGAGTTTACACGCAGAGCTTACAATGATGCAGCAGAAAATGCACAAACAGTAGGTGCAGAAACAGCTATGGGCGTAGACGTAAGTAGTATTACTACGCTTGATCCGCTTACAGGTAGGCCAAAAGCTATGGCAACACCAGAAGGCATGGGATCAATAGCTGAAAAAGCTTATAGAAATGTTATTACCCAAAGATACGAAGACTCTATAAAAGACGAAATGAATATTAGAGCGCAAGAATTAGCGTTAAGGTATCAATATAAACCAGAAGAATATGCAGTAGCTATGTCACAACATATAGCTGCAATGTCTGAAAATGCAGATGGCATGTATAAAACTTTTATAGAAGTGCATGGCAGTAAGCAGTTAGCATCTAATAAATTATCTTTGCAAAAAGAATTAAGAGATAAAGTTAGGCTAGACGCTGGCAACTCTATTATAAAAAAAGGTACAGCAGCAGTAGAAGCTGTCACTGATTATGGTAAAGCTGGTAATCTTGAAGAAATGTTAAGCGTCATTGAAGAAAACGTAGCTAACTTTCAAAATGGCGAAGCATCTAATTTGCTTAAAGCTGGAGCAGCAGAGGCTACACAAACAAGCTTAGAGATAGCTGGTATAAGCGGATTTGTTAGTACCTTAATTAGTCAAACAGAAAATCCTACACAAAGAGCAGCTATTATTACTTACATAAAATCTGGTGGTGTTGTTGAAAATCACTTAGATGAAATATCAAAAGTACAGCTTAGTAAAATAAAAGATTATTTAGATGTAAATACTATTAATGACATTGCTGTTAATGCAAGTTCATTAGCAGAATCAATGAATAGTACATTTTATAAAGTGCAAACTGCAAATAATGCAGAGCAAGCAGCTAAAGCAAAAGCATTAACGGCACAAAAAAAATTAGACCTTAAAAATAATAACGTAATATTTAATAATCAAACTGGAAAAATAACTAGTGAAATATCAAAACTTGTAAACTCTATTGGTGATAAAGTAATAGATGAAAGATTTGGTCGTTTGGATGGCGAGTCATTAGATATGGTTGCGCCATTAGTCCAAGGTATTTACGAACATTATCAAGAACAAGTTAGTGTACTAACACAACGAATGAACGCTGAAGGTAGTGTATATACTTCAGAAGCATTTGAAAGTGATGTTAAAGCTTTAAGAGAAGCAATAATTAAACCATTATTATTTAAAGTTGCAGATATAGCACAAGATCAAGGAAATTTAGATTATGTTAAGGGCTATATTGCAAATCCAAATGCAGAAGATTTTGCACAATTAACAAACGTACAACAAACTTTGTTAGAAACAATGGTTGGTACAGGTGTCTATGACTACAAAGCAGACAGAACTTATATATCTAATGTGTTAACAGATGGAACAAATCAAACAGAACAAAATAAATTAGACAATCAAGAAAAACTAAAAACATTTGATTATGTCCAACAATACTCTGTGTATGCACAATCTAACTTAATGACCAAAAGTACATTAGATAAAGTTGATGCAGAGTTAAAAGGTAAAATAGGCAAGCATGGCTATACAGTAGAAGATTACACTAGAGATAGAAAGTTGATTGAAGGCAATGCCGCTGCTGGTGTAATGAGTGAATTTGCCAAAACTGCTACATCTTCACAATTTTTAGCATTAATACAATTTGTTGAAACAGCAACAGGGCCAAATCGTGAAGGCGATGTAAGGGGTATGACAAACACAGACGGAAGTGTACGTCAAGATGAAGTAATGCGCGCTAAAAGAATCGTAGATCTGTTAGGAAATAATGATCCTAAAGAATTTATTAGAGCTGCTGACAGTATTAAAATTAATATAAGCAATAGAGAAGATGAAGAAGAAAAGGTAAATGCACAGTTAACTTTAGAAAATACTGCAAGAACAGGCACAGGTAATAGAAAAGATAAAAAATTACAAACTGCTTCCGATACTGTCATAAACAAAGATCATAATTTAGATGTGTCTTTATACAGCACATATAGCGATGTAGAAAAAACTAAAATTTTAAAAGTATTACGAGGCACGCCTAGTAAGAAATTATTAAATGGATTAGAGCAATTAATTAGTGGAGTTGAAGACCCTAACTCTCAAAGTTATTTTGAACTATTTGTAGAGCTAGATAATTCTAGGATAGCTAATGGCAAAACAGCAAGTCGTTTAAATGATGTTATGTCCGCAGCTAATTTAAGTAGACTAGATCAAATACAAAGATCAGCAAAAATTACTGGAATGCCTGTAATTGAAATAGCACGACAGTTTGCGGAGCTTGAGCGTGATGGCGAAAGTAAAAATTTAACTGAGCATTTAGGTAAAACTCCTACTGAATTTGTTGCTGATTTTACAGATGATCCTACATTAACTAGAGATTTATTACCTGTAGTAAAAACATTATCAAGACGTGGTGATAACCCAGAAATGATAACTGATTTTATAGATAGGTATATTGAGAAAAAGTATTTAAAGTCAGAATATGTTTTAGATCCTGATGCACCATTCTCTGATAAGCAACAATCACAATACGCACTTACTTCTGTATTCCCAGATTACGGAGAGCAAATTGAATTTGTAGCAAAGATTGAAGATTACTTAAGAGACATAGTTATACCGCAATCAGGTACAGATAGCGTAGGCAAACCACTACCTGATTTAAGATTTTCTATGCATGCTGATAAATTTGCGCAAGCTGGCTCACTTGGTACACAGTACGAAGGTTTTTCAAGTGAAGAACAAGTTAACTATGCAAAGAAAACAGCAGAAAAAAGACAGGTATTTTTAATACCAAATCCAAATACCAATGAAATATCGTATGTTCCAGTTTATAAAACATTTGATGAAAATAATAATCCTACTGGTATAAAATATTTACTTACAGAAAATGAAGAAGGATTGTTTCTTGCTGAATTTAATACAAAACTAACTGCTGAATACAGAGAGAATCGTAAAATACAAGAAGATATTCTAGAAAAACAATTAATACGTGCAAGTCAAGACGCAGCTCAAAATGAAATAGAAGTAAAAGATAGGGTTAAACAATTTGGACCTATGGCTAAACCAAACAATATTAAATAATAGGACTAAATAATTATGGTAGATAATGCATTTACTACATTAAAAAATTTATCACCAACAAATGCAAATTTAGGTGCGCCAGAACCTAGTTGGAGCAAACTAATTGGTGCGAGCTTAGAAGATAAGTATGCATCTTCTGTAAACTTTCTTAATGAACAAATCAAATTTGGGTTTGATCCTAAAAACAAAGACCCAAATTTTAATGCAATCGACCATATACCAGAAGGTTTAGAAAAATATACACATCATTTAATTAGTGCTGAGAATGCAGATCAATTAACTTTTAAAGTAAACAATTTATATAGAGCGTTAAAAGTTGATGAAACATTAAGTAGAGCTAGCTTTGGTGCGCTTGCAATAAGTGAATTTGTTGACCCTATAAATTATATTTCTCTGCCGCTACGTGCTGCTAAGACTATTGGTGGCGGCTTTAGGGCTGGTGCTATATCAACTGGTGGCGTTGCTGTTGCGCAAGAAGCTATTAGATACCCTATTGATCCTACTGTTACTGCTGCTGAGTCAGGATTAAATATTGCAGCCTCTACAATTTTTGGTGGCGCAATAAATAGTATGGTAAGCATACCAGCTGCAAGAAGATTTAAAGCAACACAAGATGCAGAAGTTGAAATTGGTGAGTTAAACAAAGCATTAAAAGGCGATGGCGTACAAGCAACTGCTGTTGCTGGTGGCCCAGATGCAACTATACCAGAGAATATATTTACAGATTCTTGGATATATAAATCAGCTACAACTCCTATGAAACGAATATTAACTAATCCAAACATACCTAATGATGTTAAATTAGATACGTTAGCTATCGCTAATGATTCTGGTATTTTATTGTCTGCAAATAAAAAAGGACAAAAGATAGGTAACTCAGTATTTCAAAATGCAAAGTTACACCAAGGTACATGGGTAAAAGCATATGATGAGATAGCAACTATATGGGGTGAGTCTACAGGGTCAGGTGTTTCAAAGCCATTAGACTACATGACAAAGCGTAAATCATTTGAAGAGTGGGTAACAGAAATAGATGGCAAAGCTATACGTGGAGAAAAACCAGCTAATGATTTTGAAGCGCGCGCTATGCAAAAACTTAATGAATTTTATGATGAATGGGAAGTGCGCTTAAAAGATGAAGGTCTTATTGGAAGCGAAGGTTATTATAAAAAGTATATGTTAGACCGAGAAGCTAGGCTGAAAGCTGCAGAAATCAGACTAGCTAGTGCAAAAACTACAGTACATGCTAAAAATATTGGCACACAGATTGATAGATTTAAAAAAGAAATAGCAGAAACTAAGCAGCAGTTAGATGATTTAGGTGCAATGGGTAAACTAACTCCACCTAATGAAGATATATTTAGACCGCGCTATTGGGATTTTTCTGCGATTGAAGCTAACAGACCAGAGTTTGAAAAGATCTTAGCTAAATGGTATCAAAGCAATCCAGAGACATATACTAAATTACCTGATGGTAGATGGGGTAAAGTTAAAATGTCATCAAGCCCTGACGCTATAGCTAAAAGGGTTAAAGATACAGTTGATAGAATGCTAAACGATCCTGATCCTCTTGATCCTGATAAGATGTTTTATGGTGTTGGTAAGTCAAAGCACTTTAAACATAGAGCATTAGACATACCTAATAGATTAGTGCTTGATTACATGCAGCGTAATCCAATTAGCATTATGAAAGCTTACACACAAAAGACATCAGGTCGTTATGAGTTTTCTAAAAAGTTTAGTGGCGGCTCAATAGATGATGTACTAGATGGCACATATGATAAGATGATGGATGCTGGTGCTAGCATTGACGAGATAAGAGCAGCACAAAAAGAACAAAGAATACTTTATGATAGAGTTGTAGGGTCTGTTCTTAGAAAGCCAGATGCAATGAATCAAGGAGTTGCTAGATTATTAAGATCAGCAGCACAACTTAGTTACCTTGGTGGTGCGGTATTAGCTACTATTACAGAGCCAGCAAAGATTGTAATGGAACATGGATTTGCACCTACAATGAAAGGCTTGTTTTCTGTGCTTGATAAGAACGCATTGAAAATGGGTGGGCTAGAAATACGCGCAGCTGGTGAAGCATTAGAAAGATTGCTTGGTAATGTGCAGATGCGTTTGTCTGAAGATTTAAACAACAATCCTTTTCGTGGCGATTACTTAGATAAAGCTACAGATGCTTTCTTTACTTTAAATGGATTGGGCCCAGTGACCAGGATATTAAAAGATTTTGATGGCATGATGCGCAGCCATACCCTTATAGATTATGCTGTGCGTTGGGCTGATCCTAATAAAAAAATTACTAAGATGGAAAAAGAATACCTTCTTAGATACAACATAGATGAAGCTGACGCTAAAAGAATAGCTAAATCTAATTGGGAAAAGACAGACAGTGGTTTGTATATGGCTAATACAGAAGAATGGGCGCAGCCTGATCTTGCAAAAATAAAAGTTGATATGGCTAAAACATACAAAATATCACGCAAGCCATTAAGTAAAATGACAGAAAAAGAATTGTTAAATAGATTTGGCAAAGAATTTTATGTTGGTAGAATTATAACAGATCAAAAAATTGTTGATGATGTGTTTAAACGAAGAGGCTACGAAGGTAACTTAGGGCTAGCTTTTAATGATCCACCAGATCCAGCAACAGTTTTTGTAAATATAAAAGCAATAAGAGAAGCATATAATAAACCAACTGGAAAAGTAAACGAAGATGCAATGATAGCTAAATTAGATGATGATTTAGCAAATGGTAAGTTAACTGAAGAACAATATAGGCATCATGTTACTTATGTTAAAAATATAGATTTAATGGATAGCGAAGAAGAATTTATAAACTTTATTCTTATGCATGAATTACATCACACAACAAAACAAATACGTGCTGGTGAATCTGTACCAGATTATGAGCAAAGAATTGATGAAGATGCTTTTAAATATATTAGAAATGAAAAAGAATTTGGTTTACAACTTGCAGCTGAAAAAGAATACAGCAGACAAATTCAAGAAGCTGATGAAACAGTGCAAACATTCCGCAATGCATTAGGTTCTGGTGTAATGAATACTATACTTATGGGTACGCCAGCAGACAAACCAACTATTACGGATGGCATTGTATATATACCAATGCGTGTAGCAAGTAAGTTTGGTATGAAAGAAGACCCTGTAAACAAAGGCTATGCGCGTATTGAGAATGGTATGCTTGGATTGCCGTTTCAGTTCTACAGCTACGCACTAGCTGCTGTTAACAAAACTATGGGTGCATATGCACATGGTCAGGTAAAAAGTAAATACATTGGAGCGTCATTAGCTCTAGGTTTAGGATACATGACGCTTAATCTTAAAACTCCTGATTGGGTTGAGATGTCATACCAAGACAAATTCCTTAGATCTTTAGATTACTCTGGGTTAATGCCAATAATGACAGATATGTTCTATACAGGCATGACTACAGCACTAGCATTAGGTGGACCAAATGTAACTGGCGGTGCAATACAGCCTAAGTTTCCACAAAAACCAGATACAGGTGAAGCTATTACTGGTATTCTTGGTGCTGGCCCGAGCTATGGATTAGATATGTATAGAAATATGGCTGAGTTAGTTACTGGAGATGTTGGTAAAGGTACAAGTGATCTAGTTGGCGACCTACCATTTATGAATATATTTTGGTTAAGAGGTTTAGTTAATGATTTCCGCAAGTTTGCTAAAGATGAAATAGATATGCCTAGAGGTATAGGTGGGTTCTAAATTGTGCGGCATGTTTTGTGCGTTGCGCTTCTATGCAATCAATGGAAAAAAGGGTACAGAGGTGACACATGACAATAAATATAGCCAACAATACAGCAAGAATTAATTACACAGCAACAGCGGGTCAAACTGCTTTTGTAATTCCATTTGTATTTTATAATAATACTGACGTAAAAGTTTATATTAATAGTGTATTAAAAACTATTACTACACATTATACAATTTCTGGAGGAAATGGCTCTACAGGCTCTCTAACTCTTGGTACTGGCTCTACATTAAATGATAAGGTAACGCTTGTTAGGGACGTTCCTATGGAGCGTACAACCGATTTAACGTCCAGTTATAACGCCGCGTCTATAGATGCACAGCTAGATCGCATTGTTGCACAGATTGCAGACCTCGATGATAAGGCTTCACGCACAATACAAATAAATGACTATGAGTTGGCAAGTGGTTTACTCCTCCCTGCACTTGACAGCCGCAAAGGTAAGACCATCCAATTTAACACCGCTACTGGTGCTTTAGAGGTTGGCCCTACTGGCGCGGATGTAACTGCTCTTGGTTCTGTTACTTCTGAAATTGCTACATTAGCTGCTATAAGCGCAAATATTACTACTGTTGCTGGTGCAAATGCACAAGTTGTTGCTGTTGGAAACTCTATGACAAGCGTAAATGCAATTAATGCAGCACTTTCTAATGTAAATAATGTAGCTAATAACATTGCTAATGTTAATTTAGTTGGTGGCTCTATTGCTGACGTTAATGATGTTGCTGATTCACTTGGCGAAATAACAGCAGTGCAAGCAAAACTTACAAACATTGATACTGTAGCTATTGCATCAACAAATATAGGCACAGTTGCTGGATCTATTGCGCAAGTTAATACTGTAGCTTCTAAGATTGCTGATGTTACTGGGGTAAATTCTAATATAGCTGCAATAACTACATCAAATTCTAATGCTACTAATATAAATGCAGTAGCTAATAACATAGATGATGTTAACGATGTGGCAAATGTTATTACAAAAGTTACAACTGTTTCAGATAATATTACTGATGTAACGGCTGTAGCACCAGCAGTATCAAGTGTAAGCACAGTAGCTAGCAATGTAGGTAACGTTAATACAGTTGCCAGCAATATAAATAATATTAACATTGTTGCAGCCAATGGTGGCATTGGAGCTACAGGCCCACAAGGCCCACAAGGTTTAACTGGCTTAACTGGACCAGCGGGTTCAACAGGGCCAACTGGACCAGCAGGACAGCAAGGCGCAACAGGTCAAACAGGTCCGCGTGGATTTGCAGGAGCAGACAGTACAGTAGCAGGACCAACAGGACCAACAGGTCCAGCAGGGGCTGATTCAACTGTAGCAGGGCCAGCAGGAGCTACAGGTCCACAAGGTCCAGCAGGATCAGACGGTGCAGACGGTGCAGATTCTACAGTAGCAGGGCCGACAGGAGCTACAGGGCCTCAAGGAATACAAGGAATACAAGGAGAAACTGGTTCTACAGGAGCTACAGGTCCAGCAGGAGCTGATAGTACTGTAGCTGGTCCAACAGGAGCAACTGGTCCTACAGGACCTCAAGGCCCAGCAGGAAATGATGGAGCTGATTCAACTGTAGCAGGACCTCAAGGTCCAGCAGGAACAAATGGAACAAATGGAACAGATGGTTCAGACGGAGCTACAGGTTCTACTGGCGCAACTGGTCCACAAGGAATACAAGGAATACAGGGAGCTACTGGGGCAGCAGGAGCAGACGGAGCTGACGGAGCTGATGGGGCTGATGGAGCATCTTATACACACCCAAATCACACAGGCGAAGTTACATCGACATCCGATGGTGCCACAGTAATAGCTGATAATGTAGTTGACGAAGCAAACTTAAAGGTAAGTAATACACCAACAAACGGATATGTCCTAACAGCACAGTCAGGAAATACAGGTGGTTTGACTTGGGCGGCGGCTTCT
>Ga0102812_10001379_pt1 | contig 16843 bp, 14 predicted proteins | sample ColrivemetaGS713_FD_79334 | JGI IMG/M metagenome (GOLD analysis project Ga0102812, IMG submission 79334) | Estuarine microbial communities from the Columbia River estuary - Flood tide ETM metaG S.713 | ecosystem: Environmental > Aquatic > Marine > Intertidal zone > Estuary | place: USA... | reverse complement strand
AGTTCTGCTCCCCCATGACAATCCGGTCAATGGTCATGTTTTCGAACAAGTCGATCTGCAAACGCTGGAAGTCGGCCACCGTCGTAAAGGCAATTTCTACCTCACCCCGGATCATTTTCTTACGCGGATCTACCCTCAGTTGTAGGCCGTAGTAATGCACGTCGTAGCAGGTACGCTCCGGGCGTAGGCTACCCCGTAACGTATCCGCCTTGGTAAAAGGATAGTGCTGATAAAAGTCGGTCGATTGGCCCCGAAGGCTAAAACCCGCCAAAAGCAGCAAGGAGAGAACAAAGAATAAACGCATTTGCATAGAATTTTACGTTTGCAAAGATAAAAACGTTTTCCAACGAACACGTAGAGACGTCGCAGCGCAACGTCTCTACGGTTTTTTTGGGGTATTCGCTTTATTCATCACGGGGCATTTGTACCTTTGCGGCAGATTCAGGATGGAGAATTTCACCCTATTCTATCAAAACGACGGCAGCAATGCTGTTCCATATTCTTATTTACCTTCATCTACTAATTCAAAAACATGGCTCTACTACAGGATAAAGTTGCTCTCATCACCGGCGGATCACGCGGCATTGGCGCCAGCATTGTTAGTCGTTTCGCGCAAGCGGGCGCTCAGGTAGCCTTCACCTACCACTCTTCGAAAGAAAAAGCAGATGCACTGGCAGCAGCCGTCGCTGCGGAGCATGGCGTTACCGTTAAAGCCTACCAGTCGGATGCGGCATCTTATTCAGCAGCGGAGGAATTGGCCAAGCAGGTCTTAGCTGATTTTGGCAAAATTGACGTATTGGTCAACAACGCCGGTATCACGCGCGACAACCTCATCCTCAGGATGAATGAAGAGCAGTGGGACCAGGTCATGGACAACAACCTCAAGTCGGTCTTCAACCTCACCAAGCAGGTCGTACGCCCAATGATGAAAAGCCGCGCCGGCTCGATCATCAACGTATCTTCTATTGTAGGGATCACTGGCAACGCTGGCCAGTCCAATTACGCAGCATCCAAGGCAGGAATCATTGGCTTCTCCAAGTCTATCGCCAAAGAATTGGGCTCGCGTAATGTACGCTGCAACGTAATTGCTCCCGGCTTCATCGCCACCGATATGACCGATGAGCTGGATGAGAAAACCCGCGATGCTTACTTGTCTAATATTCCCTTGCGCCGTTTTGGCGAAGGAACCGAAGTAGCGGATGCCTGTGTATTCCTGGCTTCGGATATGAGCTCTTACGTTTCAGGCCAGGTCCTGAGCGTTTGTGGCGCATTGAATTGCTAAAATAGCTGTATTATCGGCTCCCGTTTGAACCACCTAAGGCACCTAAGATCTATTTGATCCCTAGGTGCCTTAGCTGTTTTTTGCGTTGACCATCAACGATCAACCAACAACCATCAACCAACAACCATCAACCAACCTAAGCTTTATTATTAACCACCCTTTTCAGGTAAATTCGCCCGCGTTCGCGTTTTTCGCCAAATACTTCTTGCCGAATTTCCTGCCAGTAGCCATTTAGGGAGCTGCCGTTGATGGAGCGGTTCCACATCAGTTGGTATTTACGCAAAAAAGGAGGCAGATAATCATCACCATTGCGATTAACGTATTCTACTTCGTCGATGTAAACGGAAAGGTCATTGTACAAGTACCCGGCAAGATTCATCTCAATAACTCGATTTTCGCTAAGGTAGATGTAAGACCGGCCCGTCACTTTTTTTCCCTGTCGTTCCAGGTAAACCTGCACGGGATAGCCTTGGGAAGATTGTATTCCCCCCACGGTAATGGTTCCTTCCCAAAGTCCTTCGAATTCAAGTTGGGCCGCAAGGGATAGTGAAAATAACAGGCAACTGCCAAGGACGAAAGAACGCAACATAGCTTGGTGTTTTTTGTGGCTAGCCAAGGTAAGGTTTTTTTAAAAAAAAGTACTATCCCACTGCCATCGGCAACTGGAACCAAAATTCAGCCCCACTTTGCTCGCGGTTGCGCACGTGAATGGTCGCCTGGTGAATATCCAGGATCTTCTTCACGATGGCTAATCCTAATCCACTACCCGCAGCTTTCTTGGTTTCCAGCTGGCGGTAGCGCTCAAAAATATGAGCTTGCTGGGCCTCTGGGATACCGGGGCCAGTATCCGCTACCATGATACAAACGCCATTCGAAGTGTTTTTCAGCTGAATACTAACCTGACCACCGACGGGGGTATGCCGTAGCGCATTGTCCAAGAGGTTTTGCAGTACGCGCTCTACCAGGCCAATGTCCGCAAAAACCATTGGCAAATCACGGGGCGCATCCCAACTGAGGGTGATGTCCTTTTCCTGGGCCAGGACCTGGTATTTAAAAACTATATCCTGGCAAAGCTCCTGGATGGGGAAGGGCTCTTTTTGGGGGACGATCTGCTGCGCTTCCAGTTTTGAATATTCAAACAATTGAGCAATCAGACGGGAGAGTTTTTCTGAACTGTCCATTACCGTTTGCAGGTATTTCTTGCGTTCTTCCGGCGTGATTTGATCCTCCTTCATCTGCAGGGTTTCAATGTAGCCTTGCATAATGGCCAGCGGTGTACGCAGATCGTGGGAAACATTGCCAATCAGCTCCTGGCGCAGGCGGTCTACTGATTTCAGCTGCTCAATGCTTTCGGTCACTTTTTCGGCCATCTCATTAAAAGTATTTCCTAAAATAGCGAGACTCCCTTGATCCCGTTCAGAGATACGGGCATCATAATCGCCTTCCTGGAACCGCTTTACGACACTGATGATCTGCCTTAAGTTGCGCGTCAAGCGCCAAAAAGCCAACAAGCCAATAAGCAAGGCTGCCGCCAGAATAAGGTAAAATAGTCGTCCACCAAGGTTCAGAATGTAGTGCATGCTTAAGGCACTGGTAATACTGTTTCTTGTTTCACTCGCAAGGATGACGTAAGCGTAGCCACTAAGCTGCTCGTTCTCGTAAATGGGGGCGGTAGAGAAAATATTTTCTTCGCCGGGTTGTTTAGGGTCGTTCCCCAAAATCAAATTGGGAGTGGTACTCGCTAAAAAAGTTCTTATCGGTTTCAGGTCTACACGGTCCAACTTTACTTTACTATAAGGAACGACATAATCAATGATTTTTCCGGTAGTGTCGAGCAGGTAAACTTCAAGGCTGGGGTTGATGACCATCATGGAATGCATGATGTCGTGGGTGGCGGCAGTGTCCGGCTGCCCATGCTTAATGGGCTGGGTCTCTTTTACGATGTGTTTGGCTACATCACCGTAGAGCTGCTGGTTGATCTCCTGTACGTAAGTGCGTGCAGCGATGGAGGTAACAAAGATATACCCCGCACCCAACCCCAGGAGGAGCAATAGGAGGGTGAAGGCAATGTTCCAGTAAAGGGAAAAATGATCGTTGGCTTTTTTGTTCATGTTCTACAATTCTTCGTTGAAGCGGTAACCGACGCCCCAGGTGGTAAGGATGTAGCGGGGCTGATCTGCCTGGGGCTCAATCTTCCGACGCAGACGGTTGATGTGTGAATTGACGGTATGCTCAAATCCGTCAAAATCGTACCCCCAAACCAGGGTGAGCAACCGCTGACGGTCATAACTTTTGCCTGGACTTGCCGCCATCAGCGCCAGTAACTCGAATTCCTTGGGGGAAAGTTCTACTCTTTTTTGCGCAAGGGTCACCTTTCTTTTTTCGAGATCGATGACCAGGTCCCCGAAATCAAGAATACTGGGTGGCTTTGCCTGTTGTTTCTGCTGAGCCAAATTGCTACGCCGAAAAATAGCCTTCACCCTGGCAATGAATTCCCGTACACTGAAAGGCTTGGTCAGGTAGTCATCTGCTCCGGTTTCTAAGCCCAGGACTTTGTCAATCTCCTCCGATTTTGCGGTAAGCATCAAAATTGGGGTATTGATTTTTTGCATCCGTAAGCGCCGGCATACCTCCAACCCATCAACGTGGGGCAACATCAGATCCAGAATGATCAAGTCGAAGGTGCTCCCTTCTGCGGCAGCAAGGCCGCGAAGGCCATCGCTTGCCCGTACCAGGCTACAGCCCAAGTCATTCAGGTGAATTTCTATCAGGTCAACAATCTGGGGATCATCTTCAATGATCAAAACCCTCTTCATAAGCTCTTTTTTGTAATCTTCGGCAAATTCGCCATTAAGTATCACAAAACTATCACGAAGAGCAGGTTAAGTGACGGAACAAAAATAACTGATTCCATTTTTGATTCGCTAAAATTTTCTAAGCAAGCGACTAAAAGGAGCTTGCGTGAAAATATTCGCGAATCGTTGGAAAAAATGGAATCAGTTATTTCCGTCAAATTACTAAGGACCAATAGCGTCTTGGCCCTTACACTGGTTGATGTTCCTGGTAGGCCTGCCTGATGTAAATCTGGAGCTCCTCCAAGGTATTGAAGCGTTGAAATAATTGCTGTAAAGCATCTGTTTTTACGGCTTCTGCCGCACTGGGTAAGACAAACTGCTGGACATCCGCGAGGGTGATGGTGTCGTCACTTAAGATCAACAGGCGTTCCACAACATTTCGGAGCTCGCGGATATTCCCCGTCCAGTTCAGTCCTTGTAATTGTTCCACGACTTTGTCGTTCCACTTCTTTGGGGTCACACCGTATTCCCGGCAAATCTGCCGATTAAAGTGGTCAATGAGGAGAGGGATATCATCCCGGCGATCATTCAGGGGCGGGACTTCGATAAGAATAACGGAGAGCCGGTGGTAGAGATCTTCCCGAAAGCGACCCGCCGCAATCTCCTGGCGCAGGTCTTTGTTGGTCGCCGCCAGCAGCCGAACGTCGACTTTCAAATCCTTGTTTCCGCCTACGCGGGTGATCTGATTTTCCTGAAGCGCCCGCAAAACTTTGGCTTGGGCCTTGAGGCTCATATCACCGATCTCATCGAGAAAAAGGGTGCCTTTGTTGGCCTGTTCAAACTTTCCGATCTTTTGCTGACTGGCACCAGTGAAGGAACCCTTTTCGTGACCAAATAGCTCACTTTCAATGAGTTCTGCTGGGATGGCCGCACAGTTGACTTCAACGAGCGCCTGCTTAGCTCTGCTACTTTGTTGATGCACCTGACGGGCAACCAATTCTTTGCCCGTTCCGTTGGGGCCAGTAATGAGGATGCGGGCTTCGGTAGGCGCTACTTTTTCAATGGTCTCCAAAATTTTGGTCAAGCCTGCCGACTTACCAATCATCTTAGGCGCCTCTTTGGTTTGTACCTTTCTCTGCAATGCCTTTTTTTCGCCAATCAGCGTAGATTTATCCAGGGCATTGCGCAGGGTGATGAGCAGCCGATTGAGGTCCAGCGGCTTACTGATGAAATCAAAGGCTCCTTTTTTGACGGATTCTACTGCGGTATCAATGTCAGCATGCCCCGAAATCATAATGACCGGTGTCTCCGGAGAGAGAATAGCGATGCGATCAAGGGCATCCATACCGTCCATTTGCGGCATCTTGATGTCCAAAACGATAACATCGAATTTGCTTTGCTTCAACTTCACGAGGCACTCAGTTCCATTGTTGGCTTCAACAACTTCGTATTTTTCAAACTCAAGGATATCACGAAGGGCTCTCCGGATGGCGGCTTCATCGTCTACTACTAGTACGCGTGGCATATTGCAAATCGGTTGGGGGGTGAAAGAATGACTTTATCTTTTTTCCTTATACGAAGATATAAAAGGAATGTTTCATTATTAAAAAACCCCAGAAACAGCCATAGGCCGTATCCGGGATCATCAACAATTCATGAAAATTATAACTGTTAGAACAGGTATTATAACGCTACTTGGTTGTAGCAAAAAAAGTGCTGTTTACAGGCAGCTATTGAAAGCTATCTGCAGCAGTTTAAAAACAGCATATAAAGGGTATTACGCTCAGCTCTTAATAAGTTGATAATCGGAATACTCCAGTAATTTTTTATGTTTTGGGCAAACGAGTATCTGTTCTAAATTTCTGTTCTACAGAATTTTAGATGGAAATTATCTCTCGCTAAAGACGCGATTGGTATTTCTGAGTTGTTACGAGGAAAGGGTACAAAAAATTGAAATCAACCGGGGTCGGATAATTTCTTAAATCATAGATAAATATATAACTTTTACCGAGAAAATAAAACCCTGAAGATGATTTTATTTCTCACGCTCCTTTTGCCCTTTTTTATGCAAAATGTTTTCAATAAACCGATCCAGAAGTATTTGGACCTCGGGTTTCATTACCGGAGTTCGGCCTAGCCAGGTGTGAAGATCGCCACCATAATACATGGCCAGGTAGTCTGCCGAAAGGCGAAAAGGTTCAAAAAAGTGGGGAACAGCTTCATGATCACTGCCCACGGCTACCGTCCAAAGGTGCTTGCCCGTCAAGGCGGGGAGCAATCCCTGGTGATAACGCAGCAAGTCAGAAAACCGATCCAGGAAGGTCTTCATCTGGGCACTCATGGTGTACCAGTAGATCGGCGTAACCAACACCCACTGATCGGCAGCAATGGTTTGTTCAATAATCCCCATGAACTCGTCGGTAGGAGAATAATCGTTGTCGTAAGAGAAGGGAGCCATCTTGTGCGCGCTCAGGTCGATAGAAGTAGCAGAGAGCTTGTCGCTAAGGTAATTCGCAATGGTAGCGGTGTTACCAAGTGTTCGCGAGCTGGCGTGGAAGACAATAATGGAGGACATAGCAGAAGTTTGCTAGGGGTGATTTTATCACATAGTCACATAGGTTTTTTACCACATAGCCACATAGATTTTAAAAAATAATATGGACTGCGGTTTAGAAGCCGTATTTGGCATTTTTAGTGCGTAAGTCAGCGGCTGAAGCACAGGGCGTATTGATTTTCCATCGGGAACCAAGGACAAGGCATGTTCGCTGCTCCTTAGGGCGGGGTTTTACACCCCGTACGAAGGAGCAGCGAACAGTTTGAAGACGATTTATCCCTCCAGCAATGCCGGATTCATTCCCATATTGGAGAATCCTCCATCGTGGAAGAGATTCTGCATCGTCACGTAGCGACTCAAGTCACTAAACAACTGGATACAGTAGTCGGCACAAGACTCGGCGGGGGCATTGCCCAGCGGAGACATCTTGTCAGCGTAGTTGAAAAACTCGCCAAAACCTTTCACGCCCTGGCCAGCAGTGGTCATGGTCGGAGATTGGCTAATGGTGTTCACGCGTACTTTGTTGCGGGTACCAAAGTGGTAGCCAAAGCTGCGGGCAAAACTCTCCAGCAGCGCTTTGCTCTCGGCCATTTCGCTGTAGTCAGGGAAAGTACGTTGCGCAGCAATGTAAGTAAGTGCCAAAATGGAGCCCCAGTCATTCATGGCATCTTGTTGCCAGAGTACCTGCATCATTTTGTGGAAAGAGATGGCGGAAACATCGAAGGTTTTCATCATCCAGTCGTGCTTAAGGTCGGTGTATTCACGACCCTTGCGAACATTCACGGACATGCCGATGGAGTGCAGCACAAAGTCGAGCTTACCGCCCATTACTTCCTGACTTTTGGTGACCAGGTTTTCCAGGTCTTCCATGCTGGTCGCATCTGCGGGGATGACTTCAGCATTGAGCTTCTCCGCCAATTCGTTGATTTGGCCAAAGCGCATGGCTACAGGGGCATTGGTAAGAACAATTTGTGCTCCTTCTTCCGCACAACGCTCCGCGACTTTCCAGGCGATGGATTGCTCGTCGAGGGCTCCGGAAATGATGCCACGCTTACCGGCTAACAGATTATTTGCCATAGTTTACCCAATTTTGAGTTGAGAATTTAGCTGTAAATTCAATATATTTTTTCGAAGAATCTGATTTTCTTCTTCCGCAAAGATAATTAATCTTAGGACTTGTATCTTTCCGCCATGAACCGACTATCCTTCCTTTTACCAACAGTAGGCCTTTTTTTTTCGCTGCTGCTAATTAGCCAAATTCTTATGGGGCAAGAAGTATTACGTGAATCATTGAGTACCGGCTGGACCATAAAATCTACTGATTTTGCGACAGCAGAGGAGCTTTCAACCCCCGTTCCCGGGACGGTACAGGAAGTGCTGAGTCGGTCGGGTTTACTGCCAGACCCTTATTATGGCACCAACGAAGAGGAGGTACAATGGGTAGGCGAGCGCAACTGGGAATACAACCTCTTTTTTACCCCGGACTCGTTCGATACCAAGCGTGCCTACCGCCTCAATTTTACTGGTCTGGACACCTACGCCAAAGTCTACCTGAATGATAGTTTGATCCTGACCGCAGACAATATGTTTCGTTCCTGGCAGGTGCCTGTCACCTCCTTGTTGAAAGCCGGAACCAACCATTTGCGGGTGGCTTTTACCGCACCGATTGAGGCACTGGCAGAAACCATTGAGAAACTTCCTTACGCGCTCAATAAAACTTCCGTAAACGATACCGGTACTCCCCGGATGGCCAATTTTGCCCGTAAGGCACAGTTTCAGTTTGGTTGGGACTGGGGCCTGCGACTGGTAACGCAAGGTATTTGGCGCCCTGTTTACCTCGAAAGCTGGGAGCATACCAGGCTTGAGGAAGTTCAATACTTTCAGGAAGAGCTCACAACTGCTCGCGCGCGGGTGAGGGTAAACGCTCGCATCGACCGTCGTAGTCCAGGCGATTATGAGCTGCGCTTGCGCGACCTGAACACCAGCCGCCTTTTGGCCAAACGCGCCCTGACGAAAACGGAGCAAGAAGTTGACTTCACCTTCCAGATCGACCAGCCGCGCTTGTGGTGGCCCAACGGGCACGGGGAGGCTCACCTCTATCACCTAAGCTGTGAGCTGTGGCACGACGGCGTACTTCAGGATCAGCAAGAAAAGAAAATTGGCATCCGTACCGTTGAGTTGGTTCAACAACCCGATGCTTACGGAACCAGCTTTTACTTCAAAGTCAATGGTCGGCCAATTTTTACCAAAGGCGCCAGCTATATCCCTCAGGATGCTATCCTGACCAGGATCACGGCCGAGCAAAAAACGGAGCTGCTTCAGCAAGCACACGACGCCCATTTCAACCTCATCCGCGTTTGGGGAGGGGGCATTTATGAAGACGAGCATTTTTATAATCAGTGTGATTCGCTGGGCCTGATGGTCTGGCAGGACTTCATGTTTGCTTGCGCAGCCTATCCCGCTGACCCTGCATTTTTAGCCAACGTAGAAGCCGAAGTAAGGGAGAATGTACGCCGTTTGCGCAACCACCCCAGTATCATTACCTGGTGTGGCAATAACGAAGTGGATTTGGCGATGCGCAACTGGGGCTGGCAAAGGCAATACGATATCAAGGGGGAGAACGAAGAGGATATGTATCGCAATTACACCAAAATTTTCCAGGAGCTGATCCCCGAGGTTTTAGCGGAAGAGGATCCCGAGCGCCCTTATTCCCACACGACTCCTCTGAGTTCTTACCATAAGGCGGCCCAGCGGGGGCACAATACCCTTCACTATTGGGGGGTGTGGCACGGCCCCGACGATTTTACGGGCTACGAAACCAAGGTGGGGCGCTATATGAATGAGTATGGTTTTCAATCCTTTCCAGATATGGAAACCATTGCCAGTTTTGCGGACAGCAGCCAATGGTCATTGGAAAGCCCGGTGATGACGCACCACCAGAAGAGTTATATTGGCAACGGCCTGATTGGCAAGTTTACCGAACAATACGGCGAGCCAGCTTCTGATTTCCCCGCTTTTGTGGAACAATCGCAGCAGGTGCAATACGAAGGCATCCGGAGGGCTATTCTGGCGCACCGCCTGCGCTACGGTTACTGTATGGGGACAACCTTCTGGCAACTGAACGATTGCTGGCCGGCACCATCCTGGTCCGCCATTGACTACTATGGTCGCCCGAAGGTTTTATTTGAGGAATTGCCCAACCTTTATGCCCCCATCGTTGCAGCAGCAGTAGGCGAAGCCAAAGATCCACAGCTAGCCGTAATTTCTGATTACCCTGGCGGAACAGAAGTGAGCCTGTTTTGGACCAAACGACAAACAGGCAATTCGATCGTGCTGGGGAGTGGGGAGAAAAAAGTACTGGTCTTAAGGCCAGGGACTGAATTGATAGCGCCACCGGCAGGAATGGTGCCGGGAAAAGACGAGCAAACAGAGGTAAATCTGTTTGTTCAGGGTAAATTGATGTCAACCTTCAAATGGTCAGGACGACAACTGCCCATCCGCTTGCCAGAAGAGCGTGACTGGCAGGGGTTTCCTGATTTGTTAAAGGAAGAATGATTTCAAATTTGTAAAAAAAAAGGCGGAAGTAGAGAAATGGAGTCCTTCCTTGAAAAGCTGGTGGGCGACTTAGCCCCCAGTTACCCCCCGAAGGGCTTCCATCTGCGTAACCCAGAGTTGTTTTTGATCTTCGACTTCATCCGCGTCGCAAAAATCAGTAATCACGAGAATCGTTTCTCCGGTAACGGGAGATCGATCCATGTTGAATTCCAGGTACTCCCGCTCATCATCGGCATCTTCCCAGTGGAAACGCAGGAGTTCTTCCTCGTGGTCTTCGATGAGTTCAGCTTCTTCTTCCGCACCATTCCATTCAAAGGTGTACATCCGTCCATTGATGTGGACTTGGTCACAAAACCAACGAATCAGGCAGTCAGGTGTGCTGAGAAACTGATATAAAATGGCCGGAGATGCGCGAAAGATAAATTCTTTCGAAAATTTTACTCTCTCCATAGTAAGGCAAGGGTTTAGTGAGAAAATTGTTCTCACAAATAATTAATGCGAATCCGTGAATCGATTCGGCACAATAAAAGAGAAAGCGGCCATTTTTCCAAATGTTTACTGGCAATTAGTAGAAAAAAACTAGATTGTTTCAACGACACAACTATTCTCTCTATCAGTTTGTTAATAAAAGGCAAACAATAATATCGGCTAGAAGCTTGACAATTAGCTGTTTTGCACGTATTTTTGCGCTTGAATTTCAATAAAATATTATTTTTCTAATTTATATGACGGTAACTCAAATACTCAAGATCTCTTCCTGTCAGATGGGGTTAGTTAGAGTTGCCAAAGTCAAGTGAATGAATTCGAGCGTAAATCCGGCTTGTATCCAGCACAAGGCGGGTTTTTTATTTTCGACAATAAAGAGGCTAAATAAATGAGACAGCTTAAGATCACAAAATCCATTACGAACCGCGAAAGCCAATCACTGGAGAAATATCTCCAGGAGATCGGGAAGGTGGATTTGTTGACACCAGAAGAAGAGGTGGAACTGGCCAAACGGATTAAACAAGGTGATCAGGCCGCTTTGGAGAAATTGACCAAGGCGAATTTGCGATTTGTGGTTTCGGTAGCTAAACAGTACCAAAATCAGGGTCTTTCGTTAAGTGACCTGATCAATGAAGGGAACCTGGGTTTGATCAAAGCTGCACAGCGTTTTGATGAAACGCGTGGTTTCAAGTTCATCTCCTACGCCGTTTGGTGGATTCGCCAATCGATCTTGCAAGCACTTGCCGAGCAATCGCGGATTGTTCGTCTGCCTTTAAATAAGGTAGGTTCCCTTAACAAGATCAACAAGGCTTTTTCCGAACTTGAGCAAGAGTACGAGCGTGAGCCGTCTCCTGAAGAATTAGCGGATCAGCTGGAAATTTCTACGGAAGAAGTAGAAACAACCTTAGGAGTTGCTGCCCGCCACGTATCTATGGACGCACCATTCGTAGAAGGAGAAGACAATAGCTTACTGGACGTCCTTGAAAATACGGCCACTCCTGATACCGATGCTGCTTTGGAGTACCGGGAATCATTGCGCCGCGAAATCGAACGTTCGTTGTCAACCCTTACAGATCGCCAGTGCGATGTTATCAAATTGTACTTTGGTATCGGCGTAGAGCACCCGATGTCATTGGAGGATATTGGCGATAAATTTGGCCTTACCCGTGAGCGGGTTCGTCAGATCAAGGACAAGGCGATCAATAAACTTCGTTCGGCCAACCGTAGCAAACTGCTTAAGCACTATTTAGGTGCTTAAGAACTTTAATCTGAAGAAAAAAATCCCGCCGATGGTTACATCAGCGGGATTTTTTTGTTCGATTTTTTTCCTCCGCCACTAGTGGTCTGTCAAGTTTGAAATTTGGGGTTTGAAGTGCTTGGGTTTTGCATTTTTACGCTGGGCTGTAAGTGTTCGCTAGCACTCACGGTGGTGCTCGTTCCTCGCGGTGGTACCGACTGCGTCGGCGGTAGCCGTCCCGAGGCTTCGGGACGAGCTTTAGCGAGCACCACCGTGAATCCCGAGGATCGGGATGAACACCACCGCGAATGAAATGAGCACCACCCACCAAGCGCAAGGCACAAATCACCAAACACTAACCCAAAATTTCAAACTTGACGCTGCACTAGCTCTGCAAGCCAATTCTGGTGCCAGGAGGGATAACTGCTCCCTTACGGGTAACAATAATACCATCCCGGATCATGTACGTTGACGTTTCAGTATCCTCCAGCGAGGCACTGCCGTGGATCCGGACGTTGTTGCCAATCCGGCAATCTTTGTCGATGATCGCATTGCGAATGTAACAACCGGAGCCAATCCCCATCGCGGGGGTGCTGCCCAGGTTTTCAAGTTCCGCCATCGTCTCGTAATAATCATTACCCATGATGATGGCATTGGAGATTTCGGTGTCTGGCCCAATCCGGGAGCGTAACCCGATGATCGCGTGATCAATTTGCTTGGCATTCACAATACAACCTTCCGCAATAATGGCCTGGTTGAAGAAGGTACCAAAAACCTTGGAAGGAGCCAGCATCCGCGGACGGGTATAAATCTGTTCCTCATTGTCGAACATGTTGAAAGCCGGAACGGGGTCCGTCAAGGCAATATTCGCATCGAAGAAAGAACGGATGGTACCAATATCTTCCCAGTAACCATCATAAGCATAGCTGGCTACCCGAAACTTATTGTTGATGGCGTAAGGAATAATTTCTTTGCCAAAATCGGTAGCGTCAGGATTTTCGTCAAAGAGTCGCTCCAGGAAGGTCTTGGAGAAAATGTAAATCCCCATGGAAGCCATCCAGTTTTTTCCTTCCGAAGTATACTTGTCAGGGAGCGGAGAAGTCCACTCAGAAAGTATATCAGAAGAAGGTTTCTCTACGAAACTCTCGATCATCTGGTTGTCATCCTGCTTGAGAATACCAAAACCGGGAGCGTCTTTGTCAGTTACCGGAATGGTAGCAATGGTCAAATCCGCTTTTTTATCAAGATGATACTGCGCAAACTCTGCCAAGTCCATCTGATAAAGCTGGTCACCAGAAAGAATCATGACGTAGTCGTGGTCGTGATTGCGCAGGTGATGCATACTTTGACGAACCGCATCAGCGGTACCCTGGAACCAGCTGTCGCTGTTTTGGGTCTGTTCAGCTGCCAGGATATCTACAAAACCGTGACTGAACGAGTCGAAGTTATAAGTATTTTTGATGTGCTGATTGAGCGAGGCACTGTTGTACTGCGTAAGCACAAACATCCGACGAATGCCTGAATTAAGGCAGTTGGAAATCGGAATGTCGATTAAACGGTATTTGCCACCAATGGGTACTGCTGGCTTGGAACGTTGTTCTGTAAGCGGAAATAAGCGGCTACCGGCACCACCACCGAGAATAAGACTGATTATTTTGATCATAGACTACAAATAGTATGGCTTTATACCCCAAGGCTGGGGATGAATAAAGTAGGTTTTTATTTTAAGGCTAAAAGTTAGAAAAAATGTTGTGTATTATACCCTTGAATCCTTATTATTTTGTCAATTACACCGATTTCTTAAACTTGTTTTAATTTTACGCTCCAAAATTACGCTATGCCCATGTCATTACCCATCCCCAATCGCAACCGTGCCCAGATTAGTCGGGCAGCCATTGAGCGCCTCTATATTGCGATGCGCCATCTTTTCATCAGGGGAAGCTACAAACCACTGGGGGTTTCGGGAGAGGCCATGATTGAGGCGTTGACCGAATTGCGTCCGGAGATCTATGGCAGTGTCAATGAGCCGGAGCGGGTAGAATTGAATGGTATGTTTTACATCTTCCAGCGTCTGCCGAAGGGCATTGAAGAATGCCGTTTTGTAAAACTCATTTCGCGCGAGGGCTATGAACAAACAGATTTCGTGCCGATCATCCCTCCTGCTCGTCGGCGCAACGCCTATCGGATTGATAAAGAAGAGATGTACATTGAAATGACGCGGGGTCGCAGCGACATCTACGATATCCTTACGCACCTCACTTTCATGTATATTGAATCGGAGAAAATCCGCAAGAATAGCGAGAACCACCGTGGCGAGAAGCGCCGGGAGTGGAACATGCTGGAAGAGATCGTCAAGCGAGAAGAGGCTGGCGAAGAATTTAATCGGGAGGTCGCGTATACTTATTTGAGCACGCTATTGGGCAGAACCTACCAAGAGACCATTACCGCCTGTGAGCGTTTTGATAATGACCCCAACGTTAACAGTATTTTTCATATTACCTACTGGTTGGGCTGCCTTTCCTCTCAAGAGGCGCACCAAAAAGAAGATCGGGAGATTAGCTTTTCCAGCACTTTGCGCGATATGATTGGGCATCACCTGCACGGTAGCCGCTGGGCGCATGCGATCAAGGAAGCCCTGCACGAGCACAATTTAAATGGGCGTCCCTTGCACATCATCAGTGCCAACTTGCACAGCGTGATGAATTCGCTCTACGCTGAGGCGGCCCTGCCCAAAGAAGCTGCCAAATATCCGTTCAAAGAGTTGTTTCAGCTCTTGAGTTTACCGGAAAACGGTAAGCTACGGCAACGGGTAACGGATTACGCCCGGCAGCACGGGATGGTACAGCTGGATGATACCAGTGGGACCAATATTTCGGTACAGTTTTTTGATTTGGAGAAAATCAAAAACACACCTCGCTTCCTCACGTGGCAGTTGCCAGAAAAGCCGGAACAAATACCGGTGGTGATTGTGATGGATTATGCCTTCGGCGAGCAAGCTTACGAAACCATGGATGAGCTGCTGCGCCCGCACGAAATGAGCAACTTTTCCCATGATCTTCCCGTAGAGTCGATTAATATCATGGGGAAGGCCGGTATTTTGGAAGGAGGTAAGGGGGACATCATGGTGCCTTCTGCCCACGTTTTTGAAGGTACTGCCGATAATTATCCTTTTAAGAACGACCTGCACAAGGAAGATTTTAAAAACGACCTTGGCATCAGCGTTTTAGAAGGATTGATGATTACCGTTTTGGGAACGAGCCTCCAAAATCGCGATATTTTGCGTTACTTTCGCAAATCATCCTGGCAAGCCATTGGTCTGGAAATGGAAGGAGCACATTACCAGAAGGCGATCCAGGCCGCCAGTAAGATTCGGCACAGTGTGCGGGAAGATGTCGTTTTGCGTTATGCCTACTACGCTTCGGACAATCCGCTGGAAACCGGCTCGACCTTGGCCAGTGGTAGTTTGGGATTGAGTGGGGTAGCCCCAACTTATATGATTACCCGAGTGTTTTTAAATAAAATTCTGGCTGCTAGCCATACTAGTCACTAGTGTAAAATAATGTCCATGCGCCCCGATCTATTTGGAATTGACACCGCTATCCTGACGACCCGAACCCTGACACGCCGCCTGCGGGAAGGTGATGGATTGGAATTTTACGACTTGATCCAGGAGAACTCCAGCTATATTGAAGATCATTTCCCCATTTTAGTAGAGTTGATCCGCACCCCGGAAGAAGGGGAGGAATACGTACGACGCGCTTTGGCTAAATGGCTGATCCAGGAAGAATTCACCTTCGGTATCTGGCGGGTCGATGAGGCCGATATGATTGGCTACCTGCATTTTCGCAACATCGACTGGCAGACCCCACGCGCCGAAATCAGCTACTTTCTCCACCATAACCATGCCGGTAAAGGGCTGATGACGGAGGTCATGTCACGCATGATTCAGTTTGCTTTCAAACAACTTCAGCTCAATAAGCTGGTCCTCAAAACCTTGATTGATAATTACAATAGCCAACGCCTGGCCCGCAAGGTAGGATTCCGCCGCGAGGGCGATCTGCGCCACGAATACCGCAAAGCTTCCGGCGCCCTGCTGGATGTGATGCTGTTTGGATTGACGCGGGAGGAGTATGGGTTGTAGCTTGGGCAAATCCCAACGGGGCAAATTCAACAGGGCAAATTCATGAATTTGCCCTGTACGCGGACATGAGTATTTGCATTTGTCGGTAAAATCCATTAATTTTTCCTTCTTTTATCTCTCTGAATTTTACAAAAATGAAAACCAATCAACACCGGTACGACCGGGATTTTCACCGTTTGCAATGGTGGGACTTTTCTGCGCCAGCTAGCTATTTTATCACAATTTGTATTCAAAACAAAGAACAGATTTTAGGGCATATTTCGGACGGCGAGGTGCATTTGTCGCCTCATGGTGAGATTGTCCGTGCTGAAATTTTAAAGATTCCCGATTATCATGATCGCGTCCTATTGGGCGAATGGGTGATTATGCCCGACCACCTTCATTATATCATCACTTTGGCAGAATGGCATGGATTCGATATCGAACGCCCCGCATTTCCATGGGATTCATTGACGGCCAAAGCATATTGTGCGCTGCGCCGCGGCATGGTGATTCCCAAAATCATCGGCAAATTCAAAATGCTGACCTCCAAAGGGATAAATATTCTACGCGGTACCCCTGGGCAGAAAACGTGGCAGCATAGCTATCACGTTGACATTATTTACAATGACCAAAAAGAGAAGTACGAAGGGATGACCGATTACATCCGGGAAAACCCGGAAAATTGGGAAGGATGATTTTATCAATTTTGATTCTCCCTATGCGGCGAATCCGACTACAGGGCAAATTCATGAATTTGCCCTGTAGTCGGATTCGCCGCATAGGGAGAATCAAAATTGATAAAATCATCCTT
>Ga0102812_10001376_pt1 | contig 16880 bp, 11 predicted proteins | sample ColrivemetaGS713_FD_79334 | JGI IMG/M metagenome (GOLD analysis project Ga0102812, IMG submission 79334) | Estuarine microbial communities from the Columbia River estuary - Flood tide ETM metaG S.713 | ecosystem: Environmental > Aquatic > Marine > Intertidal zone > Estuary | place: USA... | reverse complement strand
GCGGCGCACAAGCTTTCCGGCACCGGCACTGGTGTGGTTGCTTCCTTCGTGGATGCTATGGAGCGTTTTACCGGCAAGCAGATTGTGCTGGTTGAATACAGCGAACACGCCCTGAGCCAAAGCGCAGATGCTGAAGCGATTTGTTATATCCAGCTCAATATAGATGGCGAGCGCTTCTGCGGGGTTGGCCGCAGCCACGATATCATCCAGGCATCCCTGGATGGCATTCTCGGTGCGATCAACAAAGACGCGGCAAGAGGCCAGCACGCCGCTGCGTGATCTGAACAGAGACATTACGCATAGCGCGGCGTTATACCGGCGCCCGCCGGTGTAAATCAGCAGGTGATTGTGTTACATATTGATCCATATGAGGCGGGATTCAACCTGCCCTGAAACGGCGTGCGCGATGCAAGGTCAAGGATCAATAACTAAATCCCGCTGGCAGAAAATCAAACAACACTTCAGTGAAGCTTTTTCGCAGGAGTTCGTCTATCAGCGCAGCGATTATGATTCTGCCCAGGTCGATCGACTGGTAAAGAAGCGTGGGCGCGATGCCTATCGCTACATCCTGTTGTTGCTCGCTGTGATCCTGGCCCCTATGGATGTGATGTTCGTGTACGCGCGGGAAACCCTTTCCGCTGTGGCGGGACTGCTGTTACTGGCCCTGGTGCTGGTCAATGTGTGGCTGCTCAGCCGCCAGCGCCATGCCTTCCTGTCACCCACCCTGCTGTTGCTTTCCAGTATCGCGCTTATCTTCCTGTCCGTGCTTCAGGGGCATCAGTCCACGCTGTTCTGGCTGTACCCGCTACTGGTGGCGTTGCCGGTACTGCTGCGCTACCGATGGGCGATCGTAATGGGGCTGGTTGCGGGTATGTTGGTGCTACCGTTGGTCTTTCTCCAGTTCGACCTGGAGACCGCCGTGGTGTTGAGTTTCAGCATGTTGTTCACCTGGCTGGTGAGCGCGTGGCTGGTGTTTGCCCTGACTGAACAGTCCCGGCGGCTGCGGGGTATGGCTATCACTGACCCCCTCACCGGTGCGTACAACCGGCGCTACCTCGAAGAGCAGGCCCAGCAAGCCCTGCACGCCTGGCGGCGCTACAGCCAGCCGTCGGCGATCCTGCTGATTGACATCGACTATTTCAAGCGCGTCAATGACCGTTTTGGCCACAATCTGGGCGATGCCGCTATCAAGCGACTGGTGGGAGTGATCTCCGAACGCGTGCGCAGCGTAGATACTGTATGCCGTTTTGGCGGTGAAGAGTTTGTGGTGTTACTGAGTGAAACCACTATTGAAACTGCAAGCAATATCGCCGAGCAGTTACGCGCTCTTGTAGAGAGTGAGAGAATCTTGCCAGAGGGCACGATGACCATCAGTATTGGGGTCTGTGATGTCACCGTGGCGGATACCCTCGATCGCTGGCTGAATCTGGCCGACGCCGCCCTCTATCGCGCCAAAAGCAATGGCCGCAACCGGGTGGAAGTAGCCACCCCGATCAAAGTAAGCCGTGAGCCCATCGTCAGAACGGTCCCCAACTGGCGCTAAGAGGCTGCAAGGCAGGAGGAGCTCCCGTGCGGGAACGCTGGATCAAGGCCGGTCTAATCTGCACCCTGCTATTGCTGGGTGCCTGCAGCAGTACCAGCTTCGTATACAATCGCCTGGACTTTATTGTGCCCTGGTACGCGGACGACTACGTCGATCTGGATGCGGGCCAACGGGAGCAACTGGACGAGATGCTGGTGCCTTTTCTGGCCTGGCATCGCCAGCAGGAATTACCGCGCTACATAGAACTGCTGGACGATATCCAGCTGCGCCTGGACCGGCCGCTCGCTCCTGACGATGTTGCTGCCAGCTATGCCGAAGTGGAGCAGGCCTGGATACGGCTGCAGGGGCAGGCGCTGGCCTGGTTGCTGGAGTTGGGTGACGGCTTGACGGACGAGCAGGTCGAGGAGTTCCTGGAAGAACTGCAGGACCAGCAACTTGAGTATGAGAAGAAGTATCTTCGCAGGTCCGAAGAAACCTATCGGCAAGAGAGCTATGACAATTTCAAGGACAGCCTGCAGGATAACCTGGGGCGTCTGGACAAGGCCCAGCGACAGCGCTTGCTGGACGCCAGTGAAGAGCTGCGCAGATCCGACGCCATCTGGTTGCGGGAGCGCGAGATCTGGTTGCAGCGAATGGGCGTAATTCTCCAGCGCGAGCCAGGTTGGCAGGAGGTAATGCGCGAGGCAATCCAGCGGCGCGACCAGACCACCTCATCCCTGTACCTGGAAACGTTTGATCATAACCTGCAGGTGGTGTTCGCCGCGGTGGCGGACGTACTTAACAGTCGTACCCCGAAACAGGACAAGCACTTGCGCGGCAGGCTTGCAGACCTTCGGGAGGAGCTGGAATCGCTGCTCGTCCAGTAGTATTAGCCCTGTAGGCAATCAGTCCAGCAGTGACAAATCCCTGACCGCACCCTTATCGGCGCTGGTTACCATCTTGGCATAGACTTTCAGTGCAGCAGTCACCTTGCGCGGGCGCAGCGCCTTTGGTTTCCAGGCCTCAGGGCCGCGCGCGTCCATGGCCTGTCGGCGGCTGGCCAGTTGCTCGGAACTCAGGGCAACATTGATGCTGCGCTGGGGAATATTGATGTCGACGATATCACCGTGCTCTACCAGGCCGATGGCGCCGCCGGCGGCGGCTTCCGGTGAGGCGTGGCCGATGGACAGCCCCGACGTACCGCCTGAGAAGCGGCCATCGGTCAGCAGCGCGCACACCTTGCCCAGTCCTTTGGATTTCAGGTAGCTGGTGGGGTAGAGCATTTCCTGCATGCCAGGCCCGCCGCGAGGACCCTCGTAGCGGATAATAACCACGTCACCGGGCTTGACCCGGCCTTCGAGGACCGCCTCAACCGCGCCTTCCTGGCTTTCGCAGATATACGCGGGGCCGGAAAACACCAGGATGCTTTCATCCACCCCGGAGGTTTTCACCACGCAACCGTCCTCGGCGATGTTACCGAACAATACTGCCAGCCCGCCCTCGCTGGAGTAGGCATTCTCGAGAGCGCGGATACAGCCGCCACTGCGATCATTGTCAACACTGGACCAGCGGGTGTCCTGGCTGAACGCGGTCTGGGTGGGGATACCCGCCGGGCCAGCGCTGTAGAATTTTTGCACCTCGGGGTCGCTGCTGCGCATGATGTCCCACTGCTCCAGGGCGGCCGCCATAGTCTTGCTGTGCACGGTCGAGCAGTCGGTATGTAGCAGGCCTGCCCGGTCGAGTTCCCCCAGGATACCCATGATGCCGCCGGCCCGGTGTACGTCTTCCATATGGTAAAGGGGGGTGTTGGGTGCGACCTTGCACAGCTGGGGAACCCTGCGGGACAGCCTGTCGATATCCGCCAGGGTGAAATCCAGTTCCGCTTCCTGGGCGGCCGCCAACAGGTGCAGGATGGTATTGGTGGAGCCGCCCATGGCGATGTCCAGGCACATGGCGTTTTCAAAGGCCTCGAAGTTGGCGATATTGCGCGGCAGCACCGACTCGTCATCCTCCTGGTAATAGCGCCGGCACAGTTCCACCACGGTACGCCCGGCCTCCAGAAACAGCTGTTCACGATCAGCGTGGGTAGCCAGCAAGGAGCCATTGCCCGGCAGGCTCAGCCCCAGGGCCTCGGTCAGGCAGTTCATGGAGTTGGCAGTGAACATGCCTGAACAGGAACCACAGGTGGGGCAGGCGGATCGTTCGTACTCGGCCACCATTTCATCAGAGGCGGAGTCATCCACCGCGATAACCATGGCGTCTACCAGGTCCAGCTTGTGTTCAGACAGTTTGGTCTTACCTGCCTCCATCGGCCCGCCGGATACGAATACCACAGGAATGTTCAGGCGCATGGCGGCGTTGAGCATTCCGGGAGTGATTTTGTCGCAGTTGGAGATACAGACCATCGCGTCGGCGCAGTGGGCGTTGACCATGTACTCCACGGAGTCGGAGATGATGTCCCGGGACGGCAGGCTATAGAGCATGCCGTCGTGACCCATGGCGATGCCGTCGTCCACCGCGATGGTATTGAACTCCTTGGCGACGCCGCCGGCGGCCTCGATTTCCCGTGCGACCAGTTGGCCAAGATCCTTGAGGTGCACATGCCCGGGCACGAACTGGGTGAAAGAGTTCACCACGGCGATGATAGGCTTCTGGAAGTCATCGTCCTTCATGCCGGTAGCGCGCCACAGGGCGCGGGCGCCGGCCATGTTGCGGCCGTGGGTGGAGGTCTTGGAGCGATAATCGGGCATGTCTGGGTACCGTACCGTTGGCCTGGCCGGTAAACCCGGAACCAGGTGATTCAAAAAAGCGGGTAGGGAGAATAGCAAAAATCCGGGTAACTTTAACCCGTAAACTTTAGCGCAGGTTCTAGTTCAGTGGCTTAAAGAACACCTTCGAATTGCGCTGCAGGTTGTACAACAATTGCTTTTGCGCAGGCAGGGCGTCGCGGGAGTGCTCCACGAAACCCTGCTCGATGAACCAGTGCGCTGTCTGGGTGGTCAGCACGAACACCCGGTCTAGCCCCTGGCGCCGGGCATCCTGTGCCAGTTCTTCCAGCAGACGCTGGCCGCGTTTGCCGCCGCGGTAATCAGGATGGGAAACAATACAGGCAATCTCGCCGCAGCCTTCCTGGGCAAACGGATACAGCGCGGCGCAGGCGATGATGCGGTTGTCCCGCACCAGCACCCGAAAACGGCTGATCTCGGTTTCCAGTAGTTCCCTTGATCGCTTCAGCAAAATACCCTCCTGTTCCAGCGGTGCGATCAGCTCAAGCACGCCGCCCACGTCGTCGATGTCGGCCTGGCGAGACTGCTCATAATCATCGTTGGCCACCAGGGTGCCGCTACCATCATGGGTAAACAGTTCTTCCAGCAGGGCGCAATCATTGCTGTAACTGATGATGTGGCAGCGTGGCACGCCGGCCAGGCAGGCTTGCCGGGCGGTGTGCAGCAATGCGCACTGGTCCGGGGCAGGCACATCCAGTTTGCCGATGTTGCCCACCGTGCACTGGCGCAAGAGCTCGCCATCGGCGTTGGTAATGCCCTCGTGCTCGCCGAACAGGATCAGTTTGTCAGCACCGATCGCCGAGGCACAGTGCACGGCGATATCCTCCAGGGTCAGGCTGAAGATCTCCCCGGTGGGTGAATAGCCCAGTGGCGAGAGCAGCACGACGGAACCATCGTCCAACTGCCGACGGATTCCCTGCACATCCACCCGACGTACTTTGCCGGTGTGCATGAAGTCGACCCCGTCCACGACACCGATAGGTCGCGCTGTGACGAAATTACCCGAACAAACCCGCAGGCGGGAACCCTGCATGGGTGAGTTAGGCAGGCCCATTGATAGCAGGGCCTCGATCTGCGCCCGCAATGAGCCCGCGGCATCCTTTACATGCTCAAGTGCGGCGGAGTCGGTAATGCGGACATTGTCGTGAAAACTGGACTCAAGCCCCGCCTGCTGCATGCGCTGGGCAATCTGGGGGCGGGAGCCATGAATCAGTACCAGGCGCACACCCAGGCTGTTGAGCAGGGCGATATCGTGGAAGATGCTGTCGAAGTTTTCGTGCTGCGCAACCTCACCCCCCAACATCAGCACAAAGGTCTTGCCCCGGTGTGCGTTGATGTAGGGTGCGGTATTTCTGAACCAGCGTATCTGGGCCCGCCCCGGTGTCGTCACGAAATTATCCAAGCCATTGATAAATAAAAAGGTTATCAAGGTTACCGAAAGCGGGGCAGTTTACCTAATGGCAATAATGCACAGCGGGGGCCGAGGGTATTGCCACTAATGGCCCTACAGGCAGTAGTGGCGAATAAACTGCTGTAGCAGCGTGATACAGGGCTGGATCTGGTCGAGGGCCATGAATTCGTCCGGCTGGTGAGCCTGGTCGATTGAGCCCGGGCCCATCACTATAGTCTCCATCCCCAGCTCTTTCAGGAACGGCGCCTCGGTTGCGAAGGCTACCGCCTCAGCACTGTGGCCGCTGAGGCGCTCGGCGATTTTCACCAGCTCACTGTCCGCGGCCTGTTCGAAAGGTGAGATGCTTTCAATCAGCGAATGCAGTTCAATTTCAAGACCGTGCTGGCGTGCAATGCCCGCCATGCGTTCGGCAAGCTCCCCGCGCAGGGTGGCATTGTCGCCGCCCGGCGTCATGCGCAGGTCAAAATGTAACTCGGCCTGGCCGCATATACGGTTGGGGCTGTCGCCGCCGTGGATACAACCCAGATTGAGGGTGGGCCAGGCTACTTTGAACAGGTCGTTGCTGTAACGCTGCCGCAATTGCTGACGATAATCGACCAGGTCGCCCATCACGGTGTGCATGGCCTCCAGGGCGCTGTTGCCCAGCGCAGGGTTGGAGGAGTGCCCGGCCCTGCCCTTGACCCGCACTGCTTCCATCATGATGCCCTTGTGCATGCGCACAGGTACCAGGGACGTGGGTTCGCCGATAATAGCGGCCCTCGCCCTGGGGTAGCCGGCTTTTGCCAGTGCCCGGGCGCCGTTCATAGAGCTCTCTTCATCCGCAGTAGCCAGCAGAATCAGCGGTTGCTTGAGGGAGGTGCCGGTAAAGGCTGTGGCGGCGGCAATGGCCAGCGGGAAGAAGCCCTTCATATCGGTGCTGCCCAGGCCGTAAAGGCGTTGATCACGCTCGGTCAGGGTCAGCGGATCGCTCTGCCAGCGGCCCTCATCGAAGGGCACAGTATCAGTGTGGCCGGCCAGTACCAGCCCACCAGGGCCGGTGCCGAGGGTCGCAATCAGGTTGGCCTTGGCGCCGCCGGGGCTGACATCCTGTATCTCGACCTGGAAACCGAGCTCAGTAAGCCAACTGGCCAGCAAGTCGATAACCGGGCGGTTGCTCTGGTCCCACAGGGGATCGGTAGAACTGACCGAGGGTATCGCAACCAGCTGCCGGAGATGATCGAGGACGAGCTTGTCAGAATGAGGCATTCGTACTCCGCGGGGCTAATGACACCAGTCTAGACGAGCCCCGCTGGCCCGCCAAGTGAGGCCCGCTTCAGGCGCCGAAAATACCCTTGAAAATGAAGAAGAAAATGATCGCCAGTCCGGCGCCGGCCGGGAGCGTAATCAGCCAGGACATGAAAATCGAGCCAATAGTACGCAGATTCAGTGCACCGATCCCACGCGCAAAACCGACCCCGAGGATGGCGCCCACCAGGGTGTGGGTAGTGGAGATTGGCAAGCCGGTAGCCGAGGCGATCACCACGGTGCTGGCCGCACCCAACTCCGCTGCAAAGCCCCGGCTGGGGGTGAGCTCGGTAATCTTGCGGCCCACGGTAGTGATCACCCGCCAGCCATAGGTTGCCAGGCCGATGACGATGCCCATCGCTCCGACCAGCAGTATCCACCAGGGCATGGCTGATTTGGCGGCAATTTCGCCTCCGGATTGAACGGTGCTGACGACAGCGGCCAGCGGCCCCACCGCATTGGCCACATCATTGGAGCCATGGGCGAAGGCCATCGAACAGGCAGTAAATACCATCAGTACCGCGAATACCCGCTCCACGCTGCCAAAGCGATTTTGTTCATCGGGTACTTCCTTGATGTTTCGTATCAGCAGGGCGCCGAAGGCGGCTACCAGGAGACCGACACCGGCGGAAATTGGGATCGCATTGGCAAAGTCGCTGCCCAGGCCCAGATCCAGGTTCAGGCCCACATGCTTGAGGCCCTTGAGCAAAGTGACCATGGAAATCATGAAACCCACGATCCACATATAGATGGGGATCAGGCGTTTGGCCTTGTGAAAGGGGTCATCGGTATCGAGAATCAGGTGTTTGACGCTCATGAACAGGCAGTAGGAAATGGTGCCCGCCATCAGCGGTGACACCACCCAGCTTGCCACGATGCTCCCCACCTTGTCCCAGTGGATGGCATCGACCGAGATACCCACTGCGGCAAAGCCGACAATCGCGCCGACAATGGAATGGGTGGTAGAAACCGGCCAGCCCTTTATACTGGCAATCATCAGCCAGGTCCCCGCCGCCAGCAGTGCTGACAGCATCCCGAAAACCATCAATTCGGGATGGCCCTGCATGACCTCAGCATCAATGATGCCTTTGCGAATGGTCGCTGTGACCTCACCGCCGGCCAAATAGGCGCCCAGGAATTCGAATACCATGGCGATCATGATGGCCTGGGTGATAGTCAGGGCGCGGGAGCCCACCGAGGTACCCATGGCATTCGCCACGTCATTGGCGCCGATTCCCCAGGCCATAAAAAACCCGAACAGGCAGGCCAGGATCAGGAAGATGTTGCCGTACTGGGCGATGATTTCCATGAGGGGTTCCCTATTTGGCCATCAGGATCTGCAGGCGATCGCCCACGGTTTCGGCTTCATTGGCCAGGTTGCCCAGCAGGAACAGGGTCCGGTAGTAAAACATGACATCTACGGGTGGCAGTTCGCTCTCCAGTTTGAACAGCTTGGCACGCAGGGATGCTGCCAGTTTGTCGGTGCGCCGCTCCATCTTGCCCAGTACTTTCAGCATGGCCTCCACCCGGGTAACCTCGCGACCGCTGAAACCGACCTCCAGCAATTCATCCAGTTCCTGGATGGCGCTCAAGGCCTGCCCGGAGGTGGCGCAGCAAGCCTCCACGAACTCCAGCATGCCTTCGCGCATACTTTCCGGGAAGATCATGTTGCGATCGATGACCAGCGCGGCGATATCCTTGGCGGTGTCCGCCACTTTGTCCTGGATGCTGACCAGCCCCAGCAGGTCGGAGCGTGGAACGGGCAGGAACAGGCTCTTGGGCAGGTGCCTGCGTACCGAGCGCTTGATCTTGTCGGCGGCTTTCTCGGCTTCGCCAATTTCCCTGCGCAGGGTGCGTGCGGTTTCCCAGTCTTCAGCAGCGGCGGCCTGGAACAATGCCGGCAGTACTTGCGCGGCCTGGTCGGCAAGCTGCATATGCTCTTGTATGGGTCCGATGGGCGAGCGGCCGAACAGGCCGACCAGAGGGTTTCTACTTGCCATCTAACAACTCCTGTAGTGCTTGCGGGAGGTAGTGTAGGACCAAAGCCCAACCTTGTCATAATTTTGCAATATAAACATTCTGCGCCCGGCTAAGTGTTTGTTTCCAAAGAAATCCATGGGAACGGGCTTGAGGTCCTGTGTTAGCATGATTCGGCACTGGAAATCACCGGGTGAGCGTAATTATGACGACCAATTTTGGCGAGCAACTGATGGAGCATCGCCTCAACCTGTCTACCTTGGCGCAGGAACTGCACGCTGATGGAATGATTACCGCCACGGATCTGGCCCGGGTGGGCAAGTCACCTGCGGTCAAGGTTCATCCCCTGGTATTCCTGTCAGAGCAGAAACTGGTCAACCCCTCTGCGCGAGGCACCTTGCTCGATATGGACCAATTGCTCACTTGGCTCGGCACCAGGGTTGACCAGCGCGTCTATGAGATTGATCCCCTGAAGATAAATGTCACCGCTATTGCCGAGGTGATGTCCCGGGCCTTTGCCGAACGCCACCGCATTCTGGCCGTAGAGGTGACGGCCGACGAGGTGGTTGTTGCCAGCGGGGAGCCCTATATCCGCTCCTGGGAGAGCAACCTCGAGCATGTGCTGCGCAAGCGTGTGCGCCGGGTGCTGACAGACCCCCGCGCTATTGCCCGCCACACCGCGGAGTTTTACACCATGGCCGTCTCGGTGCGCGGTGCCCGGGGCCAGGATCGCAGTGACAGCGGCGCCGGGGTGACCAATCTCGAGCAAATGCTTGAGATCGGCTCGATGAAAGAGCCCGATGCCAACGACCAGCACATCGTCAGTATCGTGGATTGGCTGCTGCAGTACGCGTTTGAGCAGCGGGCCAGTGATATTCATATCGAGCCGCGCCGGGATGTGGGCAAGGTCCGGTTTCGGATCGATGGTGTGCTGCACAGTGTGTACGAACTACCGCAACAGGTGTGCGCCGCGGTTACCAGTCGCATCAAGATTCTCGGTCGTATGGACGTCGCTGAAAAACGCCGGCCCCAGGATGGTCGCCTGAAAACCCGCAGCCCCGAGGGCAACGAAGTGGAGCTGCGCCTGGCTACCCTGCCCACCGCTTTTGGCGAGAAGCTGGTGATGCGTATCTTTGACCCGGATGTATTGCAAAAGACCTTTGAACAACTGGGTCTGGCAGACGACGACTTGCAGCGCTGGCATCACATGACCGGGCTGGGCAACGGCATCGTCCTGGTGACCGGACCCACCGGTTCCGGTAAAACCACCACGCTTTACTCCACCCTTCGCCAGCTGGCTACACCGGATGTCAATGTGTGCACCATTGAGGATCCGATCGAGATGGTGGAAGGCGCCTTCAATCAGATGCAGGTGAACCCGGCTATCTCCCTTGATTTCTCTTCGGGCGTGCGCGCATTGATGCGCCAGGATCCGGATATCATCATGATCGGTGAGATTCGCGATCTGGAAACCGCGAACATGGCGGTACAGGCGGCGCTGACCGGACACCTGGTCCTGTCTACCCTGCACACCAACGATTCACCCAGTTCGATCTCGCGCCTGCTGGAGCTGGGAGTGCCGGCCTACCTGATCAAGGCGACCGTGCGCGGCATCATGTCCCAGCGCCTGGTGCGTATCCTGTGTCCGGCCTGCAAGACCTTCGGCCCACTGGATAAGGATGCCTGGCTGCAGCTCACCCAGCCCTGGCAGCTTGAGCTCCCCGAACAGGTGGCCAGGCCAGTCGGTTGCAAGTCCTGTCGCGACACGGGCTATGTCGGTCGGCAGGGAATTTACGAGGTGCTGGTCAATAGCCCGGCGGTGCAGCTGGAGATAACCTCGCAAATGGATACCCGGAAAATCCGCGCGATCGCCATGTCCGAAGGCATGCATACCCTGCGACTCAGCGGCGCCACCCGGGTGGCCCGGGGCGAAACGACCATTGAAGAAGTGATGCGCGTCGCGCCGATGCTGGATGCCTGAAGAGGAGCATCCGGTAGCGCAAACCACAGCGGGACACGAAACCAGAATGAACTCACCCCCACATCAGCCTCCTTCCCAGCCGCTGCCAGACGCCCTGGTGTCTGCTGCCAAGACCGCCTGGCAGGGCATTCTGGAGCGAGCTGAACCCGAGCAGGCCAGTCGGCTGACGGCGCTGGCTGCCACTGACCCCCTCAGCTGGCAGTTGCCGCGTGTTCTTGCCTGTAGCCCGTTTGTCGCCGAGTTGTCCCAGCGCAAGCCGGGCCTGCTGTTGGGGTTGATGGATGGCGATGCGCTCCAGGCCCCGCTTGAGGAAGCAGCGCTGCGCAACGAATTGTCGAGCCTGTTGGCCCCCGAGGATGCCGAGCTGGGTACTGTACTGCGGGTGTTTCGCCAGCGGCATATGCTGCGGATTGTGTGGCGGGACTTTTGCCGGCTGGCCGATACCCTGGAAACGGTTCGGGACGTCTCGTTGCTGGCCGAGGCCTGTATTGCCGAGGCGCTGCAGAGCAGCCAGGCGGCGCTGGAGCAGCGTTTTGGCGTACCTCGCGGCCGGCGCAGCGCTGAGCGCCAGCAGCTGATTGTACTGGCGATGGGAAAGCTGGGGGCGCGCGAGCTGAACGTCTCCTCTGACATTGACCTGATTTTTGTGTTCCCTGAAGCGGGCCAGACCGATGGCGACAGCCAGTGCATCAGCAATGAGGAGTTTTTTACCCGGGTCGGCAGGGCACTGATCACCGCGCTGGACCAGGTCACTGCCGAGGGTTTTGTGTTCCGGGTAGACATGCGCTTGCGGCCCTATGGGGACAGTGGCGCGCTGGTTCACAACTTTACCGCGATTGAAGATTACTACCAGGAGCAGGGCCGGGACTGGGAACGCTATGCGCTGATCAAGGCGCGGCCGGTTACCGGTGACCCGCAGCGCGCAGCCGAACTGATGACTGCACTGCGGCCGTTCGTGTTCCGCCGCTATGTGGATTTCGGGGTGATCGAAAGCCTCCGTGGAATGAAGCAGATGATCGTCAGCGAAGTACGCCGCCGCCAGCTGCAGGACAACGTAAAACTGGGCCACGGCGGTATCAGGGAGGTCGAGTTTATCGCCCAGTGCTTCCAGCTGATTCGCGGCGGCCGCGACCTCGGCCTGCAGCAGCGGGAACTGCTGGCGGTGTTGCGCGAATGTGTGGACCTGGGTTGCCTGCCGGCGGCCGCGGTGGACGAACTGGTCAGCGCCTACCTGTTCCTGCGCGACAGTGAGCACGCTATCCAGGGCTATCGCGATCAGCAGAGCCAGGCCCTGCCGCAGACGGATAGCGCCCGGCTGGCGATGGCAACGGTGATGGGTTTCCCGAGCTGGGAAGCCTATGTCGAAGCGCTGGAGGGTTATCGCCAGCAGGTGGGGGGGCATTTCAATGACCTGATTGCCGTGCCGGAGGAGGAGGAGGTCGACGCCGAGGCCGACGACCTGATTTTGTGGGGCGACGGATTGAAGCCCGCCGCCCTGGCACAGTTGGGCTATCGCGATCCGCAGGCCAGCCTGCAGGCCCTGCAGGAGCTACAGCACAGCGCACGCATTGTCAGCCTGCAGGCGGAGGGCCGCCAGCGGCTGGAACAATTCATGCCACAGCTACTGCGGGCTTGCGCCGAGGCGGGCGATCCGGACCTGACCCTTACCCGGGTGTTGCCGCTGGTGGTAGCAGTGGCCCGACGCAGCGCCTACCTGGCCCTGTTACTGGAAAACCCACCGGCATTGGCTGAGCTGGTGGTATTGTGCGGCGCCAGCCCCTGGATCGCGGAGCAGATGGAGCGGCAACCGGTGTTACTGGATGAGTTGCTCGATCGGGCCAGCCTCTACACTGCCCCCGATAAAGCCCTGCTGGAAGATGAATTGCGCCAGCAGGTGGCGCGGTTGGCGCCGGAGGACCTGGAGGGCCAGATGGATGCCCTGCGCTATTTCAAGGCATCCCATGTGTTGCGGGTGGCCGCCAGCGAGCTCGCTGGCAGGCTGCCGTTGATGCAGGTCAGCGACAAGCTGACCTGGATTGCCGAAGTTATCCTTGAGCAGGTGTTGGCGGTGGCCTGGGCTGACCTGGGCAGCAAGTATGGCCTGCCCCAGCGTGACGGCAGCGGTTACGGCTTCGCGGTGTTTGCCTACGGCAAACTGGGCGGACTTGAGCTCGGTTATGGTTCCGACCTGGACCTGGTATTTGTCTGGGATGCACCCGGACAGGGCGTGACCGATGGTGAGCGCAGTATCGACAATATCGTGTTCTATACCCGGCTCGGCCAGCGCATGATCCATATCCTCGAAACCCGGATGGCCATGGGTCAGCTGTATGAAGTGGATATGCGGCTGCGACCGTCCGGAGAGTCCGGCATGCTGGTCTCCACCGTGCAGGGCTTCGACAGCTATCAGCAAGATTCGGCCTGGACCTGGGAACACCAGGCCCTGGTGCGGGCCCGCTTCGTGGCCGGCGACCCGGTAGTGGCCCGGCAGCTCGATGCGGTGCGGGCAAATATTTTATGCCAGGCCAGGGATGAGGGTGAGCTGGCGACTGAGGTTGTGCAGATGCGCGACAAGATGCGTAAGCACTTACTACCTAAGGGAGGCCCTGATGACGAGGACTTTGATCTAAAGCAGGGCTTCGGAGGCATAGTCGATATCGAATTTATGGTGCAGTACGCGGTACTGGCCTGGTCTCACCGCGTGCCTGAGCTGGTGCAATGGTCAGACAATATTCGCATTCTTGAAACTCTCGGCCGCAAGGGCCTGTTTGAGCAAACCGAGTGCGACGCGCTGACCGAGGCCTATATCGCCTACCGGTCTGCAGCCCACCAACTTTCCCTGCAACAGCAGCCGGGCGTTGTGCCCGCAGCGGGCTTTGTCGACCAGCGCAATGCGGTCCAGGCCAAGTGGGGGCAATTGTTTGGTCTGTCCGGGTGAGCCAATCCGCTGAAAAGATCCTGGTAGTTGGCCCTTCCTGGGTGGGTGACATGGTGATGTCCCAGGTGCTCTACAAAGTCCTGCAACAGTCCCGACCCGGGCTGGCTATCGATGTACTGGCGCCAGCCTGGAGCGGCCCGTTATTACAGCGTATGCCCGAAGTCAGGCGCGCACTCTCTATGCCCCTGGGTCACGGCGAACTCGGCCTGCGCCGTCGCTTACAACTGGGTCGCGAGCTCCGCCAGGCGTGCTACGACCAGGCCCTGCTGCTGCCCAACTCCCTGAAGTCTGCACTGGTGCCATGGATTGCCCGCATCCCGCGGCGTACGGGCTGGCGTGGCGAGATGCGCTACGGCCTGGTGAATGACCTCAGAGTACTGGATGAGCAGGCCCTGCCGCTGATGGTCCAGCGCTTTGCGGCACTGGGCCTGGCACCGGGCGAACCCGTTCCAGACGCCCTGCCGCGACCGCAGTTGCGGGCTGATCCGGAGCTGGCTTACGCCCTCGCAAAGGTGCATTCAATGTCCCCGGAGGTGCCTGTTCTCGCCCTGTGTCCGGGCGCGGAGTTTGGTGGGGCCAAACGCTGGCCTGCAACTCATTACGCGGAACTGGCTCGCCACTATTTACAGCAGGGCTGGCAGGTAGCCCTGTTTGGGTCTGCGAATGACCAGGCGGTCACTGCGCAAATAAAATCCCTGTGTGATGAGCATGCCCGCTGTTTTGACCTGGCAGGTGCTACCCGGCTGATCGAGGCTGTCGACCTCCTTTCCCTGTCTGCGGCGGTAGTGAGCAACGATTCCGGGTTGATGCATATCGCCGCTGCGCTGGGTCGCCCTTTGGTGGTGGTATACGGGGCCACATCTCCAGGATTTACCCCCCCGCTGAGCAACCGGGCAGTGACCCTGGTCAACCCGATAGACTGCGCGCCCTGTTTCTCCCGCGAGTGCCCGCTGGGGCATCATCGTTGTATGGTGGACACGCCGCCGCAGCGAATAATTGCAGCTCTTCAGCCCCTGCTGGCAACAGGTCAGCACTAATGCGGGTGCTACTGGTGAAACTGTCCTCACTGGGTGACGTGATCCATACCCTGCCAGCTCTTGGCGACGCGGCTGCGGCGCTGCCTGGCATTCGCTTTGATTGGGTGGTAGAGGAAGGTTTTCGCGAAGTCCCGGCCTGGCACCCGGCGGTTGCTGAGGTTATCCCGGTAGCCCTGCGGCGCTGGCGAGGGCGCATGGGCAGGAATTTCAGTCGCCGGGAATGGACCGCCGCCCGGGCAGCGATTGCTGCCCATGACTATGACGCGGTGATTGATGCCCAGGGCCTGCTCAAGAGTGCGATCATTACCCGCTTGGTGAAGGCGCCGCGCTATGGCATGGACCGCCACTCGGCCCGCGAGTCGCTGGCGGCACTGGCTTATGACCGGCCGCTTGCCGTGCCGCGGGATATGCACGCGGTGGAGCGAATCCGCTTGCTGTTCTCACGGGCACTTGGCTACACACTGCCGGACGGCCCCGGGGATTATGGATTGCTAGGCCGGCTGCCGTTGGCACTTGAGCCCCGGCCAGCCGGCCTGTTGTTGTTGCACGGTAGCGCCCGTGAAGACAAATTGTGGCCCTGGCAACGCTGGGTGGAGCTGGCGGCGCTCGCCGCCGGGCAGGGGCTTGACGTTTGGCTGCCCTGGGGCAATGAGCAGGAGCGTGAGCGCGCCGGGCAGATCGCTGCCAGTGCAAGTAATGCCCAGGTGCTGTCGCGTATGGACCTGCTTGGCCTTGCGGGCCTGCTGCAACAGGCAAGGGCGGTGGTTGCCGTGGACACCGGGCTGGGGCATCTCGGCGCGGCCCTGGCGGTACCCACTGTGTCGCTGTATGGGCCGACCGATACCCGCCTGATCGGTACCTATGGCGCCAACCAGATACACATACGCCCGGCTGGGGCCGCTCGGGGCAAGGACCCGCGGCCGGTCATGGCGGCTATCCCCGCGTCCCGGGTCTGGGAGGCGCTGCAAACCCTGCCCGGTGGGCTTGCTTGACCATGCGCCTGGCATTCCTGTTGTACAAATACTTCCCCTACGGCGGCATGCAGCGGGATTTTCGCCGTTTCGTGCAGGAACTGCAGCAGCGTGGCCACGACTGCCGGGTGTACTGCATTTCCTGGCAGGGTGAGTTATTGCCGGAACTGGATGTTCGCCAGGTGTCGGTGCACGGTGTCAGTAATATCCGTCGCTACGAATGCTTCCACGCCCGGGTGCAGGACGACCTGAAGGCCAACCCGGTTGACGGGGTGATCGGCTTCAACCGGATGCCTGGCCTGGATATCTACTATGCGGCTGATCCGTGCTATATCGACAAGGCCCTGAAGGAGCGCAGTTGGCTGTATCGGCTCGGCTCGCGCTACCGGCATTTTTCCCGCTGTGAGCGGGCGGTATTTGGCGCCGCCAGCAACACTGAAATCCTGCTTATCGCCGAGTCGCAGCGGCACCAGTTCGAGCAGTATTACCACACCCCGGCCGCCCGTATGCACCTGCTGCCGGCGGGTGTCTCGCCGGACCGGCGGGCGCCGCCAGATGCGCCGGGCCAGCGCCAACAAGCCCGGGCATCACTGGGTCTGGCAGCTACGGATCATGTGCTGTTGCTCGCCGGCTCGGGGTTTGTGACCAAGGGCCTGGATCGGGCGATCTGCGCAGTGGCGGCCCTGCGCGGCAAGACCGGTGAGCGGACCCTGCGTCTGCTGGTTGTTGGGCAGGACAAGGAAGACCGCTTTCGTCGCCTGGCCAGGCGCCTGGGAGTGGCCGGGCAGGTCAGCTTTCTCGGTGGTCGCGATGATATCCCGCAGTTGTTGCTGGCAGCCGATGTGCTGGTGCACCCGGCGCGCGCGGAAGCAGCGGGAATCATCCTGCTGGAAGCGGTGGTTGCCGGCCTGCCGGTGATTACTAGCGAGGTCTGTGGTTATGCTCATCACATCGCCGCCGCAAACGCAGGGGT
>Ga0102812_10001375_pt1 | contig 16881 bp, 9 predicted proteins | sample ColrivemetaGS713_FD_79334 | JGI IMG/M metagenome (GOLD analysis project Ga0102812, IMG submission 79334) | Estuarine microbial communities from the Columbia River estuary - Flood tide ETM metaG S.713 | ecosystem: Environmental > Aquatic > Marine > Intertidal zone > Estuary | place: USA: Columbia... | reverse complement strand
GCTGGTGAGACAGGCATACCTGCCGGCCTGCCTTTGATCTCCGCTGGCGCCGACAAAGCCTGCGAAGTGCTGGGCTCGGGTTGTCTGACCCCCACCACGGGTAGCCTGAGTTACGGTACCACCGCCACCTATAATACCGTTGGTAGCCGCTACCTGGAGATGATCCGGCAGGTACCGGCCTATCCCGCCGCGATACCCAACGCTTACAACTCCGAGACTATCGTGCAGCGCGGCTATTGGATGGTGAACTGGTTCAAGCGGGAATTCGGCCACCCCGAGCAGCGCCTGGCTGCCGAGCGCGGCGTGCCGGCAGAAGCACTGTTCGATGAACTGCTGCAGCAGGTACCACCAGGGTCCATGGGGCTGGTGTTGCAGCCCTACTGGTCTCCAGGCCTGCGTGTTCCCGGCCCGGAAGCGAAAGGTGCGATCATCGGCTTTGGCGACGTCCACACCCGCGCACATATCTATCGCGCGATTATCGAGGGCCTGGCCTACGCCCTGCGCGAGGGCCGTGAACGCCACGAAAAGCGCAGCGGTTACAAAATCGACACACTCAAGGTATCCGGCGGCGGCTCCCAGAGTGACCAGGCCATGCAGATTACTGCAGATGTTTTTGGCCTGACCGCCGAGCGGCCCCATACCTTCGAGACATCCGGCCTGGGTGCAGCCATCAATGCCGCTGTCGGCACGGGACTGTATCCCGACTACCCCTCGGCGGTGGCCCGGATGACCCACCGCGGCACCCTGTTCCAGCCTATTCCTGCAAACGTGCGCATTTACGACCAACTCTACAGCGAGGTCTACTCCAGGCTCTATGGCAAGCTGGAACCCCTGTACAAGTCGATCAGGGAGATTACCGGCTACCCCTTGTAAGAGGCCGGTAATTTAACCGGCAGCAAGGTCATCGCTGGCAAGCATTGCCGATTGAAAAAGCACTGCGCGTTTCCTCCTGAAATATCTTGCGGGAAAGCCTAGGCGTCGATCGCCGCCTGCGCTGCCGCCAGGTGCGTGGCAGCGCTGGGAAAATCGAAGATATCGATGGCATCCCTTATGGCCGCAAGCGCTTCGTAGGCATTGGAGCTCGCGTCAACGCCCTGCAGTAGTCGCTCTACAGTTTCCTCGGCAGCAGGATTGTTGTCAGCAATTTCCTGGGTGAGCTGTGCCAGCAGGGACTTCACTTCCTGTGCAGTCACTTCGGCCGTTCCGGTATTTTCCTGCCACATTTGCTCCACCTGGTTAATAGAATCAACCAGCACTGAAAGGGCGGATGTGAGTTCAGCAAACACATCATCACTGACTGTTTCGCCTTTTTTAAGCAACACCTCCAGACTTTCAGCACCCTGGCCAACGTCTGTGGCGCCCAGATTATTGGCGATGCCGCGAAGCTTATGGGCCAACTGCGAGGCAGCATCGCTATATCCGCCGCTATAGTGCGCCTTGATTGCCTCCGCTGCATTGGCATAATTTGCGCGCAGATCCATAAGCAGTTTCACATACAGCTTGCTATTGCCGCCCACGCGCTTCATGCCATCACCCAGGCTGATGCCTGGCAGCTGTTGGGGCAATTCGAGTGCAGGCTCCATCGTTTCGGGACTTGACTCAAAGAGAGCGCGCTCACCTGGCTCGATCCAGCGCAGCAGCTTGCTGTATAACTCATCCGGGTTGATCGGCTTGGGCACATGGTCGTTCACCCCAGCCTCGGTAGCCTTCGCCCGGTCCTCCGGCAGCACATTCGCCGTCATCGCCAGGATCGGCAGGGTTTCATAACCGGCCAGTGAACGAATGGTGCGGGTTGCGGTATAACCGTCCATCACCGGCATCTGGATGTCCATCAGCACACAGTCAAAGTGTTTGCTCTTGACGGCGTCGACAGCCTCCTGCCCGTTGCGTGCCAGGTCTACATAAAGCCGGGCCCTGGACAGTAATTCACTGGCTACTTGCAGATTGATTTCAGAATCGTCCACCAGCAGTATTTGCGCGCCGTTAATTGGCGCCAGGTCCAGCTCTCCTGCCGGTTCCGGGTCAGCGAGGCTGGCGGTATCGCTGGCAACCCCAAGTGGCAGGCGCAGCCTGAACGTGCTGCCGCGCCCGGGTTCGCTCTCCACTTCGATTACCCCGTTCATCAGTCTCGCGAGGGACTGGGAGATGGCAAGACCGAGCCCGGTACCACCATGGGTCCTGGTATTGGCGCTATCGGCCTGGGAAAACGACTCAAACAGGTGATCCCGCTGCTCAGGAGTGAGACCGGGGCCTGTGTCAGAAACTGAAAATTCCAGCATGACCTGACTGTCCGATTGCTCCAGCAATCGTACTGAAAAACCAACCTCACCCTGTTCAGTAAACTTGATCGCGTTGCTGGTGAAGTGACCCAGGATCTGGCCCAGCCGGGATGCATCCCCGACCAGTTGCGGGGGAATAGCAGGATCCTGGTGAAAGCTGATTGCCAGGCCCTTGGCCTGTGCCTGGGGTTCGTTAAATGCCTTGAGGCCTGCCAGCAATCTTTCCAGCGAGAAAGGCTCCCTAACACACTCCAGCTCGCCCGCTTCCAGCCTGGAAAAGTCGAAGATACTTTCAATAATGCCGCCCAGGGCCTGGGCAGACTGTTCTACCGTTGCGAAGTAGCCTCGCTGCTGCTCACTCAGCTCGGTCTTCAACCCGAGATGGGTCAGCCCGATGATGGCATTCATCGGGGTGCGCAATTCGTGACTCATATTGGCGAGAAACTGGCTTCGCACGGCCAGTGCCGCCTCCAGCTCGCGGTTGGTCTCGCGCAAATCCGCAGTGTGCTCTTCAACCGATTTTTCCAGCTTGACCAGGGTGGCGGTGTAATTATTTGCCATCAGCACCGCCATGAACAGGATGATTAGTGCGAACAGGAAGTGCAGCAGGTAGGTGGTACCCAGCACGCTATCGGTGCTTGTGGCATAGTTGAAGGCTGCTATCGCGAACAACAACAGGATGACAAATATCGCCCTGGCCCTGCGATTGCCGCGCCAGCCCAGCCAGGCCATGAGTACGGCCAGGCCAAGCGCCCAGGCAGCCACCAGCAACTGGTAAGACGTCAATGTCAGGTAATGAATCTGCAGGTTGGGCACGACCGCCACGATCACCGCATAGACCAGGAACAGGTACTGGAAAGCCCTCGCTGCCAGGTTCAAACGGATACCGACCACCCTCACCAGGGTCTCTGTCAGCAGGAATGGAGCCATGTAGAGTGCGACATACTCTATTTTCTTGTGAAGCAGATAGGGGATATCGAGCACAAACTTGATCTGGCTGGTTTCAAATGAGTAGGCGGCCAGCGCAATGGCAAACCAGCCAAACCAGAAGAACTCGCGCATGGATGGATTACGGCGGGCGATGAGCAGATGATACAAACCAATGGCCAGGTACAGGAACCCCAACATCGCATTGGGGACCATCGACTGGTAAACCGCACTGGACCGCAGGTCGCCGATATTGCCCATCAGGAACGGGCCCTGGTAGGGGTTGTTCTCGGCGCCTCCCGGGGCGCGCCATACGCGCAGGGCCAACACCAGCTTGCCATCGTCACCAATCGCCGATACCGGAATCGGGTATACCTGGAACTTGTCAAAAACAGGCTGTGGATATGGTGGCAAGGCGCCCACACCACCGAGCTTTTGCCCGCCTGCATACAGTTCGTAAGCGCTGGTTATGCCGCCGATACTGACAGCCAGGGCACCCACCTGCCTGTGCACACTTGCTGAATCCAGGTCCAGCTGGATAGTCAGCCGACGCCAGAACATCCCGCCAGCGCCCGGCTCCATAGCTGGCGCCGTGGACAGAAGATCGACCGCTTCCCAGTCGCCGTCATCCAGGCCGGGTGACGCCCAGGCCGGATCGTCTCCGGCCCTGAATTGCCAAAGGCCAACAATTGATGCGGGCTGGTTTAGTTCAGTGATCGCCATTGCGGCCTGCGCGCCCTGGCTGAACAGCAGCAGAAGCAGCCACACTACACCGGTATTACGAATAATTCTCATAGTCGTCCAAGCATGGATTGATTAATACCCGATAGCAAAAAACTGGCGCTGGGGAATACGCAGCGGCTCGAGTCAGGAACCAGCCAGGGATACGGATTCATCCAGACTCGCAAGTAATTGCCCGGCATCGGGAAAGTTGAAATTATCGAGTAGTTCGCGTGTGCTCACTAACACGCGATAGCTGTCGGAGCCCTCTGGCAGCGCACCAAGTAATTGATCCAGTAGATCTACCGCACCCGGATCAAAGCTTGTCACCGCTTCTTTGAGCTCAACAAATACCCGCGCTGCATTGATGCCGCCGCCACCGCCAGCAATGGCCGCTGTTTCCCGGGCGGCCAACAGAGCGGGAAGGGAATCGGCAACAACCAGCAATGCTGACTCAAGCTCGGTCACCTGCTCTGGTGGTACCGCTTTGCCCGCGATGACCGTGGCCTCAATAGTTTCGGCGGCGTTGCCTATATCCCCCGCGCCCAGGTTATTGGCAATGCCGCGCAGTTTATGGGCAACTTTTCGCACTTCATCGGGTTTGTTCTCAAGCAACAGAGCGTGCAGCGCTGCAGGGGCGCCGGCGTACTCTTTCATCAGGTCCTGTAACAGTTTGAGCAATAATGACTCGTTGCCCGCGAGACGACTCAGCCCCTGCTTGATATCAAGACCGGGTAGCGCATCAGGCAGAGGCTCTTGAACGGCCACAGGCTCGCTTGCCGACGCGTCCGCTGGTAGATTACCACTGTAATCAGCCGCCGGGATGGCATCCAGCAGAGCCTGGTAAAGGTCGGAGGGGTCCACCGGTTTACCGACGTGACCATTCATACCGGCTTCCCGGGTTCGGGCCCGGTCCTCGGACATCACGTTGGCAGTCATAGCGATAACGGGAAGCTCATCAAATGGATAATCCTGGCGGATAAGGCCGGTGGCGGTATAGCCATCCATGCCGGGCATCTGGATATCAATGAGCACGCAGTCGTATTGCCTGCTCCTGACCATGTCGACCGCCTCCTGCCCGTCACTGGCTGTCTCCAACACCAGGGGGACTTTTTCCAATAGTTCGCAGGCGATCTGCAGGTTGATATCCGAATCATCTACCACCAGCACGCGAGCGCCCCGGATGTCCGCAAGGTCAGCGGGGCTCGTACCAAGCCCCAGGCTACGCTTGCGCGGTGCAACCTCTTTGCCAAAGGCAAGCATGATGGTGTCCAGCAGGGTCGAGGGTTTTACCGGCTTGGCGAGAAATGCATCGACCATGGACTGATGCTCCTGGCTTGGCATACTCCAGGATGACAGCAAGATCATTTTCGGCGGTGAGGTTTCCTCGCGAATGGCCAGCGCCAGATCCAGCCCGGTCATACCGGGCATCATCCAATCCAGAATAATCAGGTCGAATGTGTGGCTGGGACGCATCATGGCCAGCGCCTGCTCGCCACTTTCGGCAAGCGTCACCCTGTAGCCAAATGACAGCAGGTATTCCTGCAGGATATCCCGGGACGGTTCATTGTCGTCCACTACCAGGACATTGAGACCCTCTGGCATTTCTTGTTGCTGCGCCTCCTCCGACTCCTGTTCCACCAGGTCGAAGTCAAGAGTGAAGTAAAAGCGGCTGCCAACACCCGGTTCGCTGGAAACCTCAATCAAACCACCCATCATTTCTGTGAGCTGTTGAGAGATGGCCAGGCCCAGACCCGTCCCGCCATATTGACGACTGATAGTGCTGTCTGCCTGAGAGAAAGACTGGAATAGCCGGGCGAGCTGCTCCTCGTTCATGCCGATGCCACTGTCGCGCACCGCGAAGTAAACGCTGACCCTGTCTTCGCTGCGGGCGACTTCATTTATCTCCACCACAATTTCGCCCGACTCGGTAAACTTGATCGCGTTACCCGCGAGGTTTATCAGGATCTGGCCCAGTCGCGTGGGATCTCCCGAAAGCCTGTTTGGCAACCCGGGGTCACGCTGAAACAGCAGCTCAAGGCGCTTGTCCTGGCAGCGCACCATGCAAATGGTGGCGAGATTATCCAGCACATCGTTCAGGGAAAAGGGAATATTCTCAAACTCAAATTTGCCCGCCTCAAGTTTTGAGAAATCCAGAATGTCATCGATGATAGAGCGCAGCGCGTTGGCCGCACCATTAACCTTCTTCAGGTAATCTTCCTGTTTCGGGTTGAGGTCAGTGTCCAGGCAAAGGCCGGAAAGCCCTATAATCGCATTCATGGGCGTGCGTATCTCGTGGCTCATATTGGCCAGGAATGTACCCTTGGTAGCATTGGCGGCCTCGGCCTCGGCCCTGGCTTCCTCCGCGGTCTGGAATAACTGGGCATTGCGGATGGCGGCGCCCATTTGCAACACGTAGCCCTCGATAGAGTCAATATCTTCCTCGCTCAAGTTAAACGCTTTGTCGGTGGCAACAAAAAAAATGCAGCCTATGCCTCTCTTTTCCACCTGCAGTGGACACAGCAGAAACGATTTCATCGGGCTATGCTCAAAGATGAACTGATCGCCGACACCGGACTGGGCGACAGCCTCCGCCGAGATCTCCCCGCTAAAAATCGACTGCAGGTGAATCACGGCCGCAGCAACGTTGGTGTGCTTCGCATCCATGGGCAGGCCGTCTTCAACCAGTTGCTGGTTCAAGCCGCCATCAAAGGGCACACCCGCCTGCAATCGCAATCGCAGTCGCTGATCGGCCGGATCCAACAGGAATACGCCCATCTGGTCGAAATAGAACATCTTCTGCAGACCAATGAAAATGGTGTCCTTCACTTCCTCCAAATCAAGGGTTGAATTGACGATACCCGTAATTTCATTAATGTCGGAGATTTCCCGAAACGCATTTTCCAGCTTGGAGGTGCGCTCCTCGACTTTTGCCTCCAGGGATTTCTCCGATTCCCTCAGGGCAGTAATGGCCTCTCGCATCCCCGCAGCCGCGACCTGCAGGCGACTCCCTGAAGTCCACAGGGACAGCATCGCGACCGTGCATAATACGGCGCTGGCAAACAGGGTGGCGTGAAGAACGGTTACATCGGGCACCGTCGGTTTGATCACCGGAGGGAAATTTGCTCCTACCGTGCCAACGATGATGAAGAAAATAGACAAGGCCATGATCCGCTGGAGAATTCGCGCGCGCAGGAATGACATCGCGATTAACACCGGCAGCAAGGCCGCAACAATCAACAGCGCATACATCCGCACGCCCACCACCAGCATGCAGACACACAGGACATACCAGGTTGAGATGCAAAAAATAACTCCGCGCTCATAATTGTTTTTGCGAGCTTGGATATAGCCTGCGAACGCTAAAGGCAGCATCACAAACGCGCATAACCCGGCTATCAACTTTACCGTAGGGCTATTAAAGTTGACGATCATATAGGCGCAAATGATGAACGTGAACAAGTAGGTAACGATAGTGGCCAGACTGATCCGGGCGACCAGCTGTGCCTCTACGCTGATTTCGTTTGTCTCTTGAGCTGGTGCCTGCATCTGGGAAATCCCCCGGCAGTCTTTTTATTATGACGCGATCGCTGGAACCTGGGACAGCTCATATCGCAAGCCTGAGAGGTTACAACAGCATTGGGCTATATGCCAATATGGCAGCCAAAAACCCGGTGCCAGTCACTATGAGCTTAACGGTACTCCCTTTCAGGGGGCCGCACGTCAGAGCTGATAAAAGACAGCAGAGAAACAAAAACTACGCCATACTCTTGCAACCAGCACCGCTCAAATTTGACTACGGATCAACAGGCAGGCCAGTATCGCCTGCCACAACAACAATGAAATCTCGGCAGGAGAAATACATACAAAGACGTAGCGGCAACCACCTTCAAGGCACTGGGCAACAAACCTTCAGTTATCGATGGTATGGCCAACAGAATCGGTGCCCGGGTTATGGGCCTGCTGCCGAAAAAATGCTTATCAAGTGAAAATCCTGACCACCGGGAAGCCCGTACCTCTATGATTTCCTTCAAGCAGCTCACTTACGCACTCGCGGTGGAAAAAACGCTACATTTCAAAAAGGCCGCCGAACTGAGCAATATAAGCCAATCGGCGCTGAGCACCGCGCTCAACGCATTGGAAAAGCAGCTGGGCTTGCAGATTTTTGAGCGGGATAACAAAAAGGTGCTGGTAACGCCTGTTGGTAAGCAGGTTTTGGAAAAAGCGCGAAGTATTGTCCTGCAGGTAGATGATCTGCAGCATCTGGCTGACAGCCAGAGAAGCGTATTGAGCTTTCCACTGACGGTTGGTGTAATCCCGACTATCTGCCCCTATCTATTACCCAGGCTATTACCCTTACTCAATGAGCAATATCCCCAATGCCAGTTGAATATTGTCGAAGACCAATCGCATGTGCTGGTGGATATGGTCAAGCGTGGTGAGATCGACACGGCAATCCTGGCACTGCCCTTCCCCATTGAAGGCCTGCTAAGCATGGACTTCTGGCAGGAGGACTTTTACTGGGTGGCCTTGCAGGGGGAGCAATATACACAGCAAAAGGAAATCACCAGTCAGGAGTTGAACCACTGTCACCTAATGCTGCTGAAGGACGGGCATTGCCTGAAGGATCATATCCTGGAGGCGTGCAAGCTGCCGGAACAAGCCGCCAATCAGGGCTTTGGCGCAACCAGCCTGAATACACTCATCCAGATGGTGCTTGGGAAGCTGGGTACCACCCTGGTTCCGGAGATGGCCATGGCACCACTCATCTCCCAGCACCCGGGGCTGGCAGCCGTGCATCTGGCTGAACCCGGTCCACACCGCCGAATTGCCTTTATCCTGAGACCCAATTATACCTGTACGTCCAGCATCGAGGCCCTGATGGAGATATGCCAAGAGGCACTCAGTTCGTATAATTGATGTTCTATAAAATAGAACATCAATTTCCAGTTCTTTCAGTTTACCAATCGTTATTGGCAGCTATACTCATGTTCTCGTTTCACCATAAAAGCCCCGGAGGGCATTTCCAATGTTGAAAAGATCCATACCCCTCATTTCCGCCGTTGCGTTAGCTATTTCCGCCATGGCACCGGCCAGTGCGTCAGCGGCCGATGGCATGGCGAAGTCAAACCAGTTCTGGTGGCCGGACACACTCAATCTCGGTCCTCTGCGTGCCCACGATGCCCGCTCTAACCCATACGGTGACGATTTCAATTACGCTGAAGCCTTCAGCAGCGTCGATCTCAACGCTCTGAAAAAAGACATCGAGCAGACCCTGAAAACGTCCCAGGACTGGTGGCCCGCGGATTGGGGCCACTATGGCGGCCTGATGATCAGGATGGCCTGGCACAGTGCGGGAACCTACCGTGTGAACGATGGCCGCGGTGGGGCGGAAGGCGGCCAACAGCGCTTCGAGCCGCTTAACAGCTGGCCCGATAATGCCAACCTGGACAAGGCCCGCCGCCTGCTATGGCCGGTCAAGCAAAAATACGGGCGCAATGTGTCCTGGGCTGACCTGATGATCCTGGCCGGTAACGTTTCGCTGGAATCCATGGGTTTTGAAACCCTGGGTTTTGCGGGTGGACGTGCCGACGACTGGGAGGCTGACCTGGTGTATTGGGGCCCCGAGACCGAGATGCTGGCCAACAACAAGCGCTATGGCAAAGACGGTAAACTGGAAAAGCCGCTGGCGGCTGTGCAGATGGGCCTGATCTATGTGAACCCTGAAGGGCCTAACGGAAATCACGATCCACTCGCTGCGGCCCAGGACATGCGCGAGTCGTTCGGGCGTATGGCAATGAACGATGAAGAGATTGTCGCCCTTGTCGCTGGCGGACACACCCTGGGTAAAGCCCATGGCGCCCGGCCCGCTGACTGTGTGGGTCCGGAACCGGCCGCCGCGCCTATCGAACAGCAGGATTTGGGCTGGAAGAACAAGTGCGGGACCGGCAATGGTGCCGACACTATGACCAGCGGACTGGAGGGCGCCTGGACCTCCACACCCACAGCCTGGTCTATCCTCTACCTGGATAACCTGTTCCGCTACGATTGGAAGCAGACCAAGAGTCCCGCCGGAGCAACCCAGTGGATTCCCACCGATGAGGCCGCGGCAAACCTGGTTCCGGATGCGCACGACGCCAACAAACGGCATGCACCGATCATGTTTACAACGGATCTGGCGCTGAAGGAAGATCCAGGGTTTCGCGCGGTTTCCGAGCGTTTCCTGAAGAATCCCAAAGAGTTCGATCAGGCCTTTGCCAAGGCCTGGTTCAAGCTGACGCATCGCGATATGGGTCCACGCGCGCGCTATCTGGGTAACGAAGTCCCCCAGGAGGTGTTCATCTGGGAAGATCCGGTCCCGGCCGTCGATTACACCCTGATCGACGCCAAGGACACGGCCAAGCTGAAAGCGAAGCTCCTGAAGTCCGGTTTGAGCGTACCTGAACTGGTCAGAACAGCGTGGGCATCAGCATCCACCTATCGCGGTTCCGACATGCGTGGTGGTGCCAATGGGGCACGCATTCGCCTCGAGCCTCAACTGGCTTGGGAAGCAAACAATCCTGCAGAGCTGGCCAAGGCCCTGGATATCCTGACCGAGGTTCAACAGGACTTTAACAAATCGCTGTCTGGCGGCAAGAAGGTCTCGCTGGCAGATGTGATTGTCCTGGGCGGCGCAGCTGCCGTTGAACAGGCTGCTAGCAAGGCCGGATACACCGTCGAGGTGCCCTTTACACCCGGACGTACCGACGCGACGCAGGAGATGACTGATGTTAATTCCTTCGCGGTACTGGAGCCGACTGCAGACGCATTCCGCAACTACTACAGTGATGGGAGTTATGGCTCACCGGCTGAGATGATGGTCGAGAAGGCCGACCTGTTAACGCTTACCGTGCCGGAAATGACGGTATTGGTTGGCGGCATGCGCGCGCTCAATGCCAATACCGGACAGACCAGTCTGGGCGTGTTGACCAGCAATCCCGGGACGTTGAACAACGCGTTCTTTGTGAATTTGCTCGACATGGGCACGGTATGGTCTAAATCCGCCAGCGGCGAAGGTATCTATGAGGGAAGGGACCGTGCGACCAACAAGGTGAAATGGACTGCTACTCCCGTGGACCTGGTATTCGGCTCCAATTCTGAATTGCGCGCCGTTGCTGAAGCCTACGCCTCTGCTGATGGTCAGCAGGTGTTTGTAACTGACTTTGTCGCGGCATGGACCAAGGTAATGACGCTCGATCGCTTCGACATCAACTGAGCGTAACAGACGGCGTAGAAAGGTAATCAGCTTACCCGCTGATTAACACGCTACACAAACGGCGAGGCTAAATACCTCGCCGTTTTTTATGCGGTTGGTTTCTCCAACTCTTGAACCAGATAACCAATCTCTTCAGCCTTTTCAGTAAAGAGCGTATGGGCGTCAGCCAGGCCACGATTATAGAAATATGGGCCTATTTCCCTGGCGAAAAAATCAATCAAAAACTCGGCTTCAAAACCTCCAATATCCTGATCGAGTTCATCATTAAAGTGTTGTTTGACTTTACTTACAACTCGACTGATTTCATCTTTAGATAATTTTATCTCAATCATTCTATCTCTCTGTATGCAGATACCAGCTATTTAAAGCGCGTGGCGCTACATAGCAGGAACGCTAATTCTCGCCGAGAACTGAATTGAGTTTGTCCTAGTTTTTACGATCCCGAATATACATGGCCGTACCGTTTCTCAACTCGATCTCGAATAATTCAGTCGCCTTTATCAGATCGCTAACTCGTTTGTAGCCGTAGTTGATCGATGAAAAGGAACTGTTATTGTTTGAAATGTAGCTGGCCACCTGGCCCATATTTGCCCAGCCATCGTCATCCGCTGCCTGATCAACCGCTGTTCTGAGCAGCCTGACCAATGCCCTGTTTTGCCTGAGCCCGGCTTTGGTCTTTTTAGCCTGGGCAGAGCCTTTTTTGGTCTCGTCCTCCCCGGCCGATACAAGCTTCTCGATATAAATAAAGGGTGAACAGGAATCCACAAATGGCTTTGGCGTCTTTTCCTCTCCAAACCCATAGACGGGAAAACCGCTTTCCAGAATCCTCAGCACCAGGGGAGTAAAATCGCTGTCACTCGTCATTAATGCAAAAGCATCCACGTTGCCACTGTACAGTAGATCCATGGCATCAATTATCATGGCAGAGTCTGTGGCATTCTTGCCTTTGGTATAGGCGAACTGTTGCATTGGCCTGATGGCATGGGGGTGTAGCTTGTCAGCCCAACCCGACAATGAAGGGCTTTTCCAGTCACCGTGCGCATGGCGAACATTTACAGTACCGTGTTTGGCCAACTCCTCAAGAACGCCCTCTATGGCGGTGTGGCTGACATTGTCACAGTCAATCAGAAGCGCAATCCTTTTTGTTTCCTGCACAAATATCCCCTCCTTTCTTTGCATAGCAGCCCCGACTCAACCACGGTATGCGCATCAGTCGCGGCGCAGGACGCCGGTCAACGTCAGGATCACCACGGCAGAAAGAGCGGCTCCGAACAATCCAAACAAGCTGTGCAGCGCCAACCAAAACCAGCGCGCTGGCCCGTCAGGGACGAAACGACAAAACGAGTCCTGGCCAATGTCTATTACAGGCAGTGCAAAATCCAGCGCGTAATGCAGCGTATCCAGCCCGGGACACCCCAGAGGCACATCTACCTCACCCAGCCCGAATGGCAGAGTATAGTTCGTTGGCTCCGGAGGCTGCTCAAACGGGAAAAACGCTTGGTCGAAATTGTTTACGGCAAGCGTATACATAACCGCTCCGAGCAATACGAAAACAAGAAATGACATCACCGCTCGGCTGGTCGAATAGCCGTGATGGCTGATCAGCATCAGCAGGTGTGGGAAAAAACGCTGCAGTGGGCTGTCGACCCGGGCGGCGAGGCGCATGCGAATCTTTTCCACCGCTATGGCATCCGCCTCTCTCGTCAGCCCGCCGTCACGCAGCACCCGCGTGAGTTGCTCATAGGGCTGGGGACGAAACGTCGTGTGGTCGGGCACTCCGTTGGCATACTGTCGGCGCAGCCAGGCAATGCGTCCGGCCACTGGATCGCCGGCGTCGACATGGCGAATGCGCTGGTAAGACATGCCGTCGAGATCAAGATACCCGTGGGCCGGCCAGCCGGTTTTAACACTGTCAATCAGGTTGTTAATCTGTGCGCCGGCGAACAAAAACCAGCCCTGTACCGGCCGGTGCGGGTCGCCCTCCGACACCACCGTATCGGGATCCAACGCGCTGATGCCGAAAAGAACCGTGGCGTTGGAGACACGTATCTGCTGCAAATTGACAGCCACCGGGCCACCCCGTCCCAGTAAGCCGGTATAGTCCGGCCCAGGACAGAGCAGGGCGTTGATCATAAAAAAACTGCCGCCAACGGTTGCCGAGAGAAAATTGAGTCGCCCGCAAGCCTCGAAGGGCATCTCTGGGCTGTCTCTGGCCAGGAACACCGACTCAACCACCAGGTCCTCGCAGTGCAAGGCCCGGCCGGTGGGGTTGGAAAGTCGGGCAGAAGTACAGTCCAGGTCGCCAGTGATATGTGCTGCACCCAGGGAAACCTCGCCAAACACTTCACAGCGGTACCCCTGGCCTGGCATTAACTCAAGGTTGCCGCCAATGTGAGCAGATCGTGCACTGAGCGCGGGATCGCAGCAATCCTGTAGCAGCGCGCCGTGTAGTTCCACGTCACTCCCAATACGGGCGCCGTCAAGCCGGACGCTGCCACCGGTTTCGAAACGCCCCTGGGGGGTGGCCGACATCAGTAGTCGGCCACCGATCCGCGCGTGGTTGAGATGCACCGCGCAGTCGCCCACGTCGGCCAGGTCAGAGACATGGGAACGAACTCCTGAGAAGCGCGATCCAGATAGATCCAGATCGGCCCTGGTAATGAGGCTGACGCCGATGAAAGCTGGCAGGGTGCAATCGACCAGCCGCAAGGCAAGAAACTCGGCGCCGCTGAAATCGACCGGGGAATCAAAATGGCAGGCCCAAAACAACAGCGTCATCGCCGGACCCGAGCCGGTAGTCGGCTGCGCACGAACCGGGCCGCTGATGGTAGCGCCGCGTATACGCAGTGGCCCGCTCAGCAGCGGCAGGTCGGCTCCCACCCCCGCAATCAGTTCTTCAAGAAAGGTGGCCGGTAACTGGCGCGACTGTACTGGCAATTCACTGAAATCTGCCACACCGCCACTGGAAATCGCGTCGAGTACCCGCTGCTCGGCTTCGCTTCGACCTTCCACTTCACCGCCTGATGTGACGCTCACGGTGAAGATTCCCGGATAGCCAGACTGCTGTCATCACGATATCCGTTTTCAGGTAACTCGCTACTGGCATCGACGTCGAAATAGAGTATTCGTGACATCCAGGACGCTACAGTATGACGATATGGCTTCCCGCCAAGCAGCTTAAGCATAACCAGATATCCCCCCCGGGAGGCACAGTACGATTCAGCGAAAAGACACCGACTCTTGGTAGCCGAGAGATGATAGTCAGCGACAACGAGACAAGAGTCAAATCAGTTACATCCCCCCAACATATTTATAGGCTAGACTGATGACCGATCCCGGGGTGATCACCCTGTTCCAGGTTGTCATGGCCGCCAGGAGGCCGTTTGAGCACGATAGATAGAAATACACTATTGCACGTCCTGTTGCTGCTACTGTTTGCCGCCGTTATGGGCGTTGCTTTTCCGCTGACAAAGGTTGCCGAGCAAGATATCACCCCGCTAACCCTGGCGATAGGCATTCTGTCTACCGGGTTGGGCTATGCGGTGCTGAACTACCTGATAGCCTATGCAGGCGTCATCTTTGCAGCCACCTCGGGATATTTCATACCGGTTTTCGCCATAGTGATGAGCTATTTTCTGGTGGAAGAGCCTTTTTACCTGCCTTCAGGTAGTAGGGCTTGGGATCACACTTGTCGGTGCGCGACTGGTCAATCAGCAACCCCAGGCTTCAAATTGATTTATGGATAGACCCCCCAAAACTGACGTTATCTTGCAAAACGAAAAATTTTCCCCTTCAACCGCTGCTGCCATCGTTGTCGCCAATATGATTGGTACCGGTGTATTTACCAGCCTTGGCTACCAACTGGTGGGCATCAGGTCGGGGTTCGCCATCCTGCTGCTTTGGGTCGTCGGCGGCGTGGTCGCCACCTGCGGAGCACTGTGCTATGCCGAGTTGGCAGCGCGCTTACCGAGATCCGGCGGCGAGTATAATTTTCTCAAGCAAATCTATCACCCTGTAGCTGGTTTCATCAGTGGCTGGGTTTCAGCCACGGTCGGATTTGCAGCTCCAACAGCGCTGGCCGCCATCACTTTCGGGACGTATCTGTCATCTGTTTTCCCGGTGTTATCACCACTGTGGCTGGCAACCGTCCTGGTGGTGATCGTCACGCTGGTACACGCTACCAGCCACCGCAATAGCGCAGGGCTACAAACGATATTTACTGCAGTCAAATTGGTAATAATCCTGGGGTTTTCCATAGCAGCACTTAATTCTGTGGATGCGTTGCAGCAGATTAGTTTTGCACCACAAGTTAGCGATATTCCCATCGTAACTGGCAGTGCGTTTGCGGTCTCGCTGATTTACGTGGGCTACGCCTACAGTGGCTGGAACGCAGCCACCTATCTGACCGATGAAATCGAAAACCCTCGCAGAACCTTGCCTCTGGTATTGGCCGGCGGCACGACCGTTGTGATGTTGTGTTATCTACTGCTCAACTATGTCTTTCTCGCCGTTGCACCCATGGCGGCCATGGAGGGAAAAATTGAGGTCGGATATATCGCCGCAAGTTACGCCTTCGGCGAGATCGGGGGGGCGGTCATGGGCGTAACCTTGTCACTGCTGCTGATTTCAACAGTCAGTGCAATGATTGTGGCAGCACCGCGCGTTCTGCAGGTGTTGGGTGAAGACTTTGCGATGTTTCGTATTCTCAACAGGACCAATAAGCATGGCATTCCCGCTATCGCTGTCTATTTACAGGGAGCAATAACGCTGGTCTTCATGTGGAGTTCGTCTTTTGAGCGAATTCTCGTTTTCTCAGGCGTCACTATGGCTCTGAATACTCTTTTTGCAGTATTTGGCGTATTTATTTTACGTCGCCGGGATGCAGACAATGAGAGGGACAGCGATGCGTTCCGCATACCGCTCTATCCACTCCCACCGATCCTTTTTATCCTGATACCCTGCTTACCCTGGGCTATCTGGTCATCGAGCGCCCGGTAGAAATTCTTTTCAGCCTGGGGTTGATCGTCAGTGGCTCACTGTTATATTTGCTAGCTTGCCGCTCGGGCAAGTAAGCCCGACGCCTTAGAACCTGCCGCTGAACGCAAGTCCGACATAACGCGGCTTTGCGCGTCTGGCGACTTCGCCAGCACCCACGTCCTGCTTGAATATCAGCACATCCTCATCAAATATATTGCGTACCATCAGGTCAATCTGCCAGTTTTCGCCTGGCTCGATATAGCTAAGTTGCGCCGTGCTGCGAAAGAAATCGTCCTGCCTGTCCTGGGAAGTATTTTGAGCAGTGAAAAAAATGTCGCTCTGGTATTCGGTGCGCCACATCAGGGCCAGGCTGCCCCAACTGTAGTCAGGGCTCGTGTAGTTGAAGCTCAGGTAACCACTGTGCTGCGGGGTAAGGATAGTCCGGTTGCCATCAAGACTGCCTGCGTCTGTATCGAAATCCTTGAACTGGGCGTGCGTATAGGCATAGGCCAGTTGGAACTGCCAGTTCGGGCTCAACAGGGCCTGCAATTGGCTCTCAAGGCCATAGCCACGCACTCCATTGGTGTTCACTGTGCGGGCGAGACCGTTCTCGATCACCTGTATCTGGTAATTGTCCACAGCGTAGGCGTACCCCCCTGCCTGGTAACTCAGTCGCTCGGTCCACAGCGAACCTCGCAGACCTAGTTCACCAGATAGTATTTT
>Ga0102812_10001374_pt1 | contig 16882 bp, 16 predicted proteins | sample ColrivemetaGS713_FD_79334 | JGI IMG/M metagenome (GOLD analysis project Ga0102812, IMG submission 79334) | Estuarine microbial communities from the Columbia River estuary - Flood tide ETM metaG S.713 | ecosystem: Environmental > Aquatic > Marine > Intertidal zone > Estuary | place: USA... | reverse complement strand
CTCTGCAACCTTGCGGTCCAGGTGCAGCTCCATGTTGCCGGTACCTTTGAATTCCTCGTAAATCACCTCGTCCATCTTCGAGCCGGTATCGACCAGCGCGGTGGCGATGATGGTCAGCGAGCCGCCTTCTTCGACGTTACGAGCCGCCCCGAAGAAGCGTTTCGGACGATGCAGGGCGTTGGCGTCGACGCCGCCGGACAGTACTTTGCCAGAGCTCGGCACCACCATGTTGTAGGCGCGCGCCAGGCGGGTGATCGAATCGAGCATGATCACCACGTCTTTTTTATGTTCGACCAGACGCTTGGCGCGTTCGATCACCATTTCGGCGACCTGCACATGGCGGGCGGCCGGCTCGTCGAAGGTCGAGCTGATCACTTCGCCGCGCACGGTGCGCTGCATTTCGGTGACTTCTTCCGGACGTTCGTCGATCAACAGTACGATCAGGTGCACTTCCGGATGGTTGTTGATGATGGCCTGCGCGATGTTCTGCATCATCATGGTCTTGCCGGCCTTCGGCGGCGACACGATCAGCGCGCGTTGGCCCTTACCCTGCGGCGCCATCAGATCCATGATGCGGCCGGTGATGTCTTCGGTCGAACCGTTGCCGCGCTCGAGCACGAAACGACGGCGCGGAAACAGCGGCGTCAGGTTTTCAAACAGCACTTTGTTTTTGGACTGCTCCAACGGCTCAGCATTGATGGTATCGAGCACGTTCAGAGCGACGTAGCGTTCGCCGTCTTTCGGATTGCGGATGCGGCCGGTGATGGCGTCGCCGGTGCGCAGGTTGAAGCGGCGAATCTGGCTGGGCGAAATGTACACGTCGTCCGGGCCGGCCAGATAGCTGGCATCGGCCGAGCGCAGGAAGCCGTAGCCGTCCGGTAGGATTTCCAGCACGCCTTCGCCGGCAACGCCGTTCGGATGGCGGGTCAGCACTTTCAGCAGTGCGAAGGTCACGTCCTGGCGGCGCATGCGCGCCACGCCTTCATGCAGATTGAGCTGCTCGGCCATTTCCAGCAGCTTGGGCATCGGCATGCGCTTGAGCTCGGTCAGTGTATAGCTCGGGAAGTCCGGCGGCAGCTGCGGTGGCTGGTAGGCCGGGCGCTCTTCGTAATTGCTGTTGTTGCCCTCGCCTTCGACGCGTGGCTGGCGGTCGCGGCTCTGGAACCTGTCTTTGCGGTTCTGGAAGCGGTCGCGCCGGTTATTGTTCGGATTATTGTGACGATTCTGCCGGAAATCCTGGCCTTCGCCACCATTGTCGTCATCACCGTTCTGGCGCTCATGTGACGAAGCATCTGCAGGCGCATTGGCCGCAGGCGGCGGCGATTGCGGCGCCACGACCTCCACCGGCGCATCGCTTTTGGGCATGGCGGTTTTGGTGATTCGCGGTTTACGGGCTTTTTTGGCGACGTCGTCGCCGGAGGTGTTTTCGTTTTCTAACACAGGGGAGTCCTCGCGAGTGCGAGCAGGGGAGAAGGGGAGATAGGAAATTCGGGCCGCGCGTGGCGCGTTCGCAATTAAATTAGCATTGTTGCCCGCCAAGGGCAAGCGACCGGCGGCAGGCGCCGCCGATCGCAACGAGCAAATCAGATGTTGCTGTCCACGAAAGCGGCCAGCTGGCCCTTGCCGACGGCGCCGACCTGGGTGGCCTGGACCTTGCCGTCCTTGAACAGCATCAGGGTCGGGATGCCGCGCACGGCGAACTGGCGCGGGGTGCCGGGGTTGTGGTCGATGTTGATCTTGACCACTTTCACTTTGCCGACGTGGCTGTCGGCGATGTCATCGACCAGCGGGCCGATCATCTTGCACGGACCGCACCATTCGGCCCAGAAATCCACCAGCACCGGGGTGGATGATTTCAGGACGTCGGCATCGAAACTGGCGTCGGTTACGTGGTGGACTTTATCGCTCACAGAAGGGCTCCTTGCAGGGGGTTGGCCGTGTAGGCACGGGCTTTAGGGTAGAATAGGGGCGCACAACGCAAATACAATCCAAATCGCCCGAATTCTCATAGCGCAGTTTGCGCCGTCCGGGGGCGCAATGCAAGCGGCAAGGCCGCTGCGGAAACCCAAAAATGACTGATAAAGCACTGACCGATACAGCCTTTTCCAACTTCGACATCACCCCTTCATTGCTCGATGGCCTGGAACAGGCCGGCTTCTCCCGTTGCACGCCGATTCAGGCCATGACCCTGCCGTTCGCTCTCAGTGGCCGTGACGTGGCCGGCCAGGCGCAGACCGGCACCGGTAAAACTCTGGCCTTCCTAATCGCTTGCATGAACCGTCTGCTGACCAAGCCGGCCCTGGCCAACCGCCGCGCCGCCGATCCGCGCGCGATGATTCTGGCCCCGACCCGCGAGCTGGCCATCCAGATCGCCAAAGATGCCGAGCAGTTCGGCGCTCGCCTCGGTCTGAAATTCGCGCTGGTGTACGGCGGCGTCGATTACGATAAACAGAAGGCTATGCTCGAGCAGGGCTCCGATATCATCATCGCCACCCCCGGCCGCCTGATCGATTACGTCAAACAGGGCGTGGTCTCGCTGCATGCTTGCGAGGTCTGCATCCTCGACGAAGCCGATCGTATGTTCGATCTCGGCTTCATCAAAGATCTGCGCTATCTGCTGCGCAAACTGCCGATCCGCGAAGAGCGCCAGACCCTGCTATTCTCGGCCACGCTCAGCCACCGCGTGCTTGAGCTCGCCTATGAACACATGAACGATCCGGAAAAGCTGTCGGTGGAAACCGAAACGGTGACCGCCGCGCGCGTACGCCAGCTTCTATATTTTCCGGCCATGGAAGAAAAGCTGCCGCTGTTGATCAGCCTGCTGTCGCGCGTGGACGGCGGCCGTAGCATGGTGTTCGTCAACACTAAGGTCTGGGTCGAGCGTGTTGCGCGCGCGCTGGAAAAAGCGCATTACCGGGTCGGCGTTCTGTCCGGTGACGTACCGCAGAAGAAGCGCCAGTCGCTGCTGGCCAAGTTCCAGCGCGGCGAGCTGGAGATTCTGGTCGCTACCGACGTGGCCGCCCGCGGCCTGCACATCGATGGCGTCAGCCATGTCTACAACTTCGATCTGCCCTTCGATGCCGCCGACTACGTGCACCGCATCGGCCGCACCGCGCGCCTCGGTGCCGAGGGCGACGCCATCAGCTTCGCCTGCGAACTTTACGCCCAGGGCCTGCCGGAAATCGAGAGCTACATCGAACAGAAAATTCCGACCGCGCCGGTCACCTCGGAACTGTTGGTTGCCATTCCGCGTCAGCCCTTGCCGAAAGCCGAGAGCGGCGAAAGCATCGCCGACATCTTCAACGAGGTGCGTGCCAATGCCCCGGTCGACAAACGCGGCGGTCCGAAATCCGGACGATCCTCGGGCGGTCCGCGCGGCGACAAGCCGCGCAGCGACCGACCGCGCTCGGACCGTCCCCGTTCGGACAAGCCGCGCAGCGAGCGTCCGGCCGCCGACAAGCCGGTCGAAGCGGTTTCCGCCCCAGCGAGCGACGCCGCGCGCAAACCGCGCCGCCGCCGGAAGCCCGCGGATGCCGGAGCGCGCGCCCAGATGCTCGCAGCACCGGCCGCCAAGCCGTCTGTTCTGTCGCGCATAAAATCTTGGTTCACCCCCTCCTCGCCGTAGCCGTAATACGGCAAACTAAGCGGGGTATCCTCAAAGAAGGCGTGTGATGACACTTCTGCGCTTCGACGGCGTCAGCAAAAAATATCCGGGCGGCCATCTCGCCCTGCATGACCTGAGCTTTTCCGTCCAGGCCGGCGAAATGCTGTTCATCACCGGACATTCCGGTGCCGGCAAAAGCACGCTGCTCAAGCTGGCACATCTGTCCGAGCGTCCGAGTGCGGGCGCGGTCTGGTTCGACGGCCGCAATCTCGCCGATCTTCATGGTGGCAAGGCCGCCCTGCACCGCCGCCGCCTCGGCCTGGTGCATCAGGATCACTGTCTGTTGCTGGACCGCACCGTGTTCGACAATGTCGCCTTGCCGTTGCAGATTGCCGGCTTGTCGCCCGCGCTCATCCGTCAGCGCGTGCACCAGACGCTGCAGAGCCTGGGTCTTGCCGAGCGTGCCGGCCACCGTTCCACCGACATCTCTACCGGCGAGCAGCAGCGGGTTGGCATCGCGCGTGCCATGGTGACCCAGCCGACCCTGCTGCTTGCCGATGAGCCGACCGGTAATCTCGATCCGGGCCTGGCCGCCGACATCATGCAGCAGCTGGTCGGAATGTGTGCGCAAGGCACAGCGGTGGTCATCGCAAGTCATGACCTGGCACTGGTCAAACGCATGAAAAAGCGCGTGCTGGTCATCGACAAGGGCCGCCTGATGGATGACATCTCGCCTGAGGAGCTGGCCGATGAGTAAGTCCTACAGCGCGTTCGCCGCCTGGCGGGCACAGCATGCCGCCGCGTTCCGCGGCAGTTTCGCGCGGCTTCTGCGCCGGCCGTTCTCCAGTGTGCTGTCGTTGACGGTGATGGCCATCGCGCTGGCCCTGCCGCTGGCCTTGGCCTGGTCGATGCTCCAGATGAATCAATTGGCATCGCAGGTGCAGACCTCGCGCGCCATCCATGTTTTCTTCCAGCCGACAGTCAGCGTCACGCAGGCCAAGGTCATTGCCGGGAGCTTCCAAGGTAATGCCGATGTCGCTGCCGTGACCATGAAAACACCGGAACAGGGACTGGCCGATTTCAAGGACAGCAGTGCCTTGGCCAAAGCCGTGGCGGTGCTCGGCGAAAATCCGCTGCCGGCGGTGATGATCGTGACGCCGCGCGACGATGAAGCTGCGCTGTTGAGCCGACTGCAGGCGCTTCCAGAGGCCGAGTACGTGCAGTATGACGGTATCTGGCAGAAACGCCTCAATGCCTGGTTGGCCTTCGGCCAGCGTTTGCTACTGCTGCTGACGGTGCTGTTCATCAGCGGTGCCGCGCTGGCGGTCGCCAACAACATCCGTTTGGATATCGCCACGCGCGAACAGGAAATCGCGGTGATGCAGCAGCTCGGTGCCGACGATGCCTATATCCGCCGGCCGTTCCTGTATGCCGGCGGTCTGCTCGGAGTTCTGGCCGGTGCACTGGCGCTCGCCATTCTGGCAGCGGCGGCGTTCGCCATCACCCCTGAAATTCATGCTTTGATCCGCAGTTATGGCAGCAGTTTTGCTTTCATCCCGGTACCGCTCTGGCTGCCGCCCACGGTGTTGGCAGTAGCCACTCTGCTCGGTATTTTCGGCGCCCGTCTGGCGGCCGGCCATTATCTGCGCTTGACCCGTCCGGTGGACCGGTGACCGCACTGGCTTTCCTGCCGTTCGATCTGCAGCATCCGCACCTGGTGATCGTGGACGCCTCGAAGATGGTCCACCGCATCGGCAAGCAGCGCCTGCCGGTGGTGGTGATGACCGGCGATGCCGATCCGCGCAATCAAAGCCAGCGGATCCGTCTCGGTGCCAATGATCTGGCGCAGAAACCGGTGGAAGCGCGGCTACTGATCACCAAGCTGCTGTTCCAGCTCCGCATGGGCCGCCGGAACCGCCAGCACGCGCGATGAACAGTGACGGCCGTCTTTCCGAATCCTGGCAGCCATATCTGGGCGAGATGCTGGCCTCGGTCCCGATGCGTCATCTGTCGGCCTTCCTGCGTGCCGAAAAAGCCAAAGACCGCGTCGTCCATCCGCCCGGTCGGCTAATTTTCAACGCCTTCAACCGCACGCCGTTCGAAGCGGTGCGCGTGGTCATTCTCGGCCAGGATCCCTACCATGGGCCTGGACAGGCGCACGGCCTGAGTTTTTCCGTGCCCGACGACGTGCCGCCGCCGCCTTCGCTACAGAACATCTTCAAGGAAATCGAGCGTGATCTCGGTCTGCCGCGCCCGTCGACCGGCAACCTGACGCCATGGGCGGAGCGGGGCGTTTTGTTGCTCAATGCCGTATTGACCGTGGAAACCGGCAAGGCCGGTTCGCATCAGCGCAAAGGTTGGGAAGCTTTCACCGATAGCGCCATCAGCGCGCTGTCCGGGCAGCGCGATGGACTGGTGTTCATGCTCTGGGGTGCCTATGCCCAGGCCAAGGGCGTCCGCATCGACCGCACCCGCCACTGCATTCTGCGGGCGCCGCACCCCTCGCCGCTTTCGGCACACCGTGGATTTCTCGGCTGCGGACACTTTTCCGCCGCCAACCGCTATCTTCAGGGCCGTGGGCAGCCCCCCATGGACTGGCGGCTGTAAATTAAATCATTGATATTGAATAATATTATGGTGTGTGGGGAGTGTGAGCCAAGGTGGGTTCACGGGAACTTTACAGGGCGGTTAGCACTCTAAGGCCTAGAGTGCTAAACTTTCCGTCAGGAGTAAAGACACCATGAGCAGCAAAGCCTTAATCAGCCACAGCCTTCCGATTCCCAGCGCCCTGGGTTCATTGGATGCCTACATCAACGCGGTCAACCGCGTGCCGGTGCTGTCCGTCGAGGATGAGCAGACCTTGGCGCGCGCCTACCGTGACAATGACGATCTTGAAGCCGCCCGCCATCTGGTGATGGCGCATCTGCGTTTCGTGGTGCATTTGGCCCGTGGTTACCAGGGCTATGGCCTTGGCATGGGCGATTTGATCCAGGAAGGCAATATCGGCCTGATGAAAGCGGTCAAGCGTTTCGATCCCGACCAAGGCGTGCGCCTGGTCAGTTTCGCCGTCCATTGGGTGCGTGCCGAGATGCACGAATTCATCCTGCGCAACTGGCGCATCGTCAAGGTCGCGACCACCAAGGCCCAGCGCAAACTATTCTTCAATCTGCGCAAATCGAAAAAACGTCTGGGTTGGCTGAATGCCGCCGAAGTTTCCGCGGTCGCCAAGGATCTGAATGTGTCCGAACGCGAAGTGCTTGAAATGGAGTCGCGCCTTTCCGGCCGGGATATCGCGTTCGATGCTCCGGACGATGACGACAATGATCACGCACCGCCGTCGCCCTCGGCCTATCTGGTCGCTGCCAATGCCGACCCGGCCGCCGCCTACGAGCGCGACAGCCACGATGACAACCGGCTTGAACTTCTGCGCGAAGGTCTGGGCGGCCTGGATGCGCGTTCGCGTGAAATCCTGCAGAAGCGATTCCTGGCCGAGAATAAGGCCACATTGCATGAACTGGCCGATGAATACGGCGTATCCGCAGAACGCATCCGCCAGTTGGAAGCCAATGCCCTGAAGAAAATGAAGGCGCTTTTCGCGGCCTGATTGATTACTACGATTCTGAAAAAAGCCGGCATTTACATGCCGGCTTTTTCATGGCGCCGATCAGGGCTCGTGCGCGGCAATCTATAGGCATGTTGTTCCGGCGGACATCCGGATGCAGTTTCGCCAGCAGTCAGATGCCGGCATCGCGGGCTTTACGCCCGAGCTCGATGAGAGTTTTGGCGCTGAATTTTTCCATCAGGCTGGCGCGGTGGATATAAACCGTTTTATCGGAAATGCCCAGTCGGGTTGCGATGGCCTTCGCGGTTTCACCGTTGATCAGAAGCATCAGCACCTCATGTTCGCGCTTGGTGATGTGCGGCGACGTGGCGACGACCTGGTTGCGGATGTCGTCGGAGAGGTAGAAGTTCCCCTTGTGCACTTCGTGGATTGCGGCCACCAATTCCCGCGCGCCCCGGGATTTGGTCACATATCCGAATGCGCCCAGAGCCATCGCGCGCTTGATCAGATGCGCTGCTCCATGCATCGACAGTACGATGGTGCGGCACAAGCTGGTGATGGCAGGCGGATGCTGCAGGATCTCGATACCTTTGAATTCTTCGAAATCCAGATCGGTGATCAGGATGTCCGCATCCAGTCCGGGCAATGCGGCGAACAGCTGCTCCGGACAATCGAATTCGGCGATAACGGACATATCGGCTTCTTGGTCGATAAGAAACCGGACGCCCTCACGGACGATGGTATGGTCTTCCAACAGGACAATCCGTATCATGCCGTGGTTAGGATTCCTTTAACACATCGCCATAATCCATGATTTAATGTGAAAAACATATAAGAATAATTCTTATAGCCGCCGCATCCGCCTTGTCGCACCCTATGTCAATGAATCGCGCCTCTGAAGCAAAAACGACAACCATGAGCAAGGCCAGTATCATCGCCATTCTGGTGCTGACCCTTTTGGTTTTCATCGGCGGTGATATCGAGGGCGTCTACATCAGCACGCTGTTCGGTCTGCGGCTGGTTGTCATACTGCAGCTTCCGGTCCGATACTATTTGCCTGCAGCCCTGCTGGAAGCCGCCATGGTGTCCATCAACCCGGGCTATGGAATTTATAACTTCTTAGACCCCATCGCCTACCAGGCCCACCTTATCGGCATCGCCATGACTTACCTGTCTGCCTGGTTTTTGCTCAGCGATCTGCAATCCTCCGCAGGCGAGCGTCCGGCTGTTTTCCCCCGCTATATACTGTTCATCGGTGCAGTATCGGCGGTCACCATCATCGCCATGCTGACGTTCTAGCATCTCAGCAATCCTCAGGATTTCTTCTATCTAATCAGTGCCGCTTATGCCAAGCTGGCCATTTTTTGCCTGGCAGCGGTCATCTTCGGGTTCTTTGCGCTCTACGTCATTGATAATCCAGGATATAAACGTGGATCCGCCGTCATGGCGCTGGCAATGCCGATTCTCCTGTTTCTGCTGTATCAGGCCGGCACTTGGGCATTCGAGATGCTGAGCAATATTTCCTTCATCTATTTGCTGCTGCTGCTGGTCATCGGCGGTCTTGTGGTCACGGCCTACCGGTTCGGGGTGCTCACCGCCTGGGTCGGCTGTCTTAGTGCGATATTCATCCTCTCCAGCCAGCATAACGGCTGGACGCTCACCACCTGGCACGGCGCCATCAGCTATCTGATTTTCCTGAGCATCTTCAATCTTTATATCGCATTTTTCATCAACCGCCTGTATGAGACACAGAAACGTTTGGCGGACTCCAAAGAGCGCGAGAAACTGCTGATCCGCAGCATGCAGGAAATCGTGCATTCCCAGAATATAGTCATTACCGAACGGATGGATCAAGTCGTGTGCGATCTGCATGACGAGGTCGGGCAGGGGCTGGTCGCCGCCAGCATCTACATCCGGTCGCTCGAGAATTCACTGGAAAGCGCCAACGCAAGGCGTGCCTTCGAGAAAGGTTCGGCAATGCTGGAGTCGACCTCCGTCAGTATCCGCAGAATGCTCAACAGCCTCGAACGGCATCCAGTGAATTACGTCTATCTCAACCAAGAGCTTGCTTCCGGCCGTATCGCCCAGCTCCTGAAACGCTCCGAGGTCAGTTGCCATGTCGCCATCACGCCGGAGTCGCCCGAGTGGGGCAAAGTGTCGCCGGAAATCTATGCCTACATCCACCGCTTTTTCCAGGAGTCGGTGACCAATATCCTTCGGCACAGCCGTGCCGATCAATGCTGGATTGGCTTGCGAATGTGCATAAGAGCCGATCAGATCCTCATTGCCGGCAGCGTCCGTGATAATGACATTCAACGGTATTTCAACTTCAATAAAATCGGCTCGACCGGACTTGATGGCTTGGTCCAGAAAACCCGTCAGGTCGGTGGCATCCTCCGACACGGACGGAAGCCGGCATTCAAGAAAATCGGGTTTCTGCTGCAGACGTCGCGGCGATGAAGCGCCATCTGCTGATCTATGCCATATGTTCCGTGGTTTTCATCACGCTGCTGATGGATGCCAGACGGGATGAAGATAAGACTCGAGTGCCGATGTCCGCTTCAGGCAAAGTCCTGAGCATGACCTTGCAAGGGCTCAATCAAGGTGAAAACCACCTCTGTCGACTCGATCAGGGTGGCATGCTCTGGTGTTGGGGTAATAATCACAAAGGACAGCTCGGCAATTCTCGCTTCGCACTGCAACCGGAACCGCAGGCGATACCTTTCAACCGGCCATTCAGCATGATGGAGGGCGGTGCCGATTACAGCTGTGCCCTGACCGCGGCCGGACAGGTGTTGTGCTGGGGCGATCCGGCCATGGGTGTGATGGGTGACGGCGGCGCCAGGGTACAGCCCGATATCCGTCCGATGACGGTTCCCGGATTGTCGGCTATCGTCCACATCGGATCCGGCTTTGACGGCATGTGCGCCTTGGATGCCGCTGGCAAGGTGTTCTGTTGGGGCGCCATCGGCCGCAGCAACAGCCGGCAGCGCGCCCGGGTGTTCAGAACCTACAGTCGTCCGGAACCCATGCCGCTTCCCGAGCCGGCGATCCATCTCGGCTTCGGAACGCACCATACCTGCGCCGTCGGCGCTTCGGGCGCGGCCTACTGCTGGGGTTTCAATGGCATGGGTGCGCTCGGTGACGGCACCGTGATCGACCGCATGCGTCCGTTGCGCGTCTTGAATCTTCCCGAAAAACTGGCCACGATCACGCCGGGTTATCTGCAGACCTGTGCGATTGCCGTCAGTCAGCGCGTGTACTGCTGGGGTGCAAACTATGAAAACCAGCTCGGGGATGGTCTGCGCAATCCCGCCGAGGACGCCAAGCGCCTGAGTCCCGGACGCGTGCCCGGCCTTGAAAACATCGTCCAGCTCAGTAGCGCGTCGCATACCTGCGCGCTGAATGCGTCAGGCCAAGTTTTCTGTTGGGGTTACAACGAACACGGTTCGGCCGGCCAGGATCCCGCACGTTACCCGAATGTGCCGGTCCCGATGCCCGTTGCACTGGAAGCGCCCGTGGTCGAACTGGCCCATAACGAGTGGGGAATGTGCGCATTGACCGCCACAGACAAGGTCTACTGCTGGGGCAGCAACAAAACCAAGCTGCTCGCCAAGCGCACACCGAAGCGCCCCTGGCTTCCGGTGGAAATCAGTTTTCCGCAGCCTTTTGCTGCTCGATGACTTTAATCAGGAAGCCCTGAGCCTGCAGACCGCGGCGAAGAATCGCCAGATTGCTCCGTGTTCTACCGAACTGCACATCGGCGGCATTTCATTTTTCAAGGCAGTAGAAATCAGGCGAAGCGGCATCCATCGGAAAGAATATTCGCAGGGCGCCTAGCACCATTAGGGCCTGAGGAAGGTATCCGGAGGGCTCAGCATCCACAGGACATGCGTGTTCGGACTGCTCAATGCTTTTAAATTCCACAGACTGCTGCCCGTCAGTTTAGGCAGAGCGGGGCATCAGAGGAATAGGTATAATCTCCAATGCGCCGCGGCATGGTCGGAAGGGGGCGAATAGTGTCGGAATTGCAAAATCTGTAACGATATCCGTATCTCCGCGCCGGACCCCATTGCGAAACCCGTGGATTTTGGCTTAATCTCGTATTGTCGACGGCGGCATATGTCGGACCTCCAGCAATTTTCAGGATGAAAAATAATGTCAATCAATAAGATATTGAATGTCAGCTTTAGTGTCAGCAAGGTGGTTTCGGTCATCATGGCATTTGTCTTGCTTGTTGCCTTGGTCGGCGGCATCGTCATGTTCTCATCCACGCTGTTCTCCGGCGGCACGGACTACGAAAGCTTCGAGGAGTCCTTTGCCAAGGCCGCCAACATGGATAGCGGCAGCACCAGTGAGGATGCAAGCGATACCTTCAGGGGTACCAATGAGCGGCTTTCGGTGGAAACCGAGTACGGCAAGGACCTGCAGGCAGCAATCAAGGCCGCCCAGTGTCCGGATCCGACAGGCACTTACAATGTGCTGGTCGGCAACGGGCTTTCGGCCTCTTCCCGTTCCAAATACTTCAGCTTCGTCGATAAATACTTCTATGACTTTGCCGAGGCCGCCCTCAAGAACCCGGAACTCAACCGCGAATTCTTCTGCGGCGAGAATATCCTGGAGGTGATATCGCGCCATGATGCCGAAGAAGCCGCCGGCGCTATGCAACGCATGTATCTGCTGGGCGGTTCAATCGCGGTCATCATCGGCACCATCCTGCTGATCTTCATCCTGATGGTGATTCCGGCGATTTACCGCATCGAAGAACATCTGCGTCCGAAATCCTGAACAGAGGAACAACGATGAACGCTCTGAAAACTAGCATCTTGCTGGCCGTATTCTTGGTCGCGGGCTGTGCCAATAAAACCAAGGAAGCCGATCGTCTGAATGATGAGGTAAAGTCCGAGGTCTGCCGCATCAAGGAAACACTGCCGCCCATGTCGGCTGCATTGACTTCGGCCGAACGCGATGCCGCGGTTGCAGGAGCCCTGGCATTGCTTTCCGAGAAGGCACGGAAGTCCCCTGCGCTGATTGCCAAAACGCGGGACGTGAACACTCTGGTGAAAGACTTCAAGCCCAGTGATCGCTTCACCTATCTTTTCGACGCCAATCGTCTGGATGAAAGCACGGTGCGCCAGATCGTCGAGGCCCAGTGTCCATTTGAATTCACCGATGATGCCGTGGAGGCCGCCGCCGAAGCGCCGGTAGCGGATGCATTGGGCGAGCCCGCCGCCGATGGCGGTGTCTTTGATGAGGCCGCCATGGCCGCCGCGGAGGATGCCGGCATTGCCGCCGCCGATGCACAGTTTGCCACCGAGGCGGAACGCGAGCGCCTGCTGGCCGAAGCTGAAGTCGCTCGGGCCCGTAAGGAAGCCCTGCAGGCCGAACGGGAATTATTGGAGGAGCGCCGCCAGGCTCAACAAAGTGCACAGATGGACGAAGCCGAAGTCGCAAGAGCTCGTAAGGAAGCCGTGCAGGCCGAGCGGGAACTCATCGCCGAACAGCGTCGCCAGGCCGAGAAAAGAGCGCAGATGGCCGCTGCTGCCCCCAAGCTCAGCTGTCCTTATAACGTCGCCAATCCCCTGAAATGCGCCAGCCGTGATCGCCAGCCGACCGCCTGCGCTTGGAATTTTGAGACCTGTGGCATGCCGCGTCTGTTCAAGCAGGAGTCCAAGACCACCTGCACGGGAAAGATGAGTGCAGATCAGGCTGCTGGCCAGATTATCATTGTTGATGGCTGCCGCGGTTTATTCGTGCCGCAGTTCTGAGTACCGCGTAATGGATAGAAAAAGCCGCCCGATAGGCGGCTTTTTCATGGCGATTCGATCAATCCGAAACCGATGGTCTTTTCCTGAAATTCGGGCAGAGTGCATGCATGTGCTGCGGCGGCAGTAAGCTGTGGATATCTGTTAAAATAGGCCATCCGCGCCCGTAGCTCAGCCGGATAGAGTAGTGGCTTCCGAAGCCATTGGTCGGGGGTTCGAATCCCTCCGGGCGCGCCAATTACGCTATGACACTCCACACTTTCCAATTGAAAAACCGCTTCGGACAACTGCACGTTGCCGAATACGGTGGCCAGTTACTGCACTGGCAATGCCCTGCGGGCATCGAACGCCTGTACACGCCAGAGCAGCTGCATATTGTTCCGGGGCGTGCTTTGCGTGGCGGCGTGCCGGTCTGCTTTCCACAGTTTTCCAGGCGTGGCGACCTGCCCAAACACGGCCTGGTACGCACCCGGCCCTGGCGACTGCAGGGACAGACTGAGTCGGCTCTAATCCTCGCCATCGAAGACGATGAACATACGCGAGCGCTATGGCCGTATGCGTTTTCGCTGGTACAGACCCTGGTGCTGGATGCCGATGGCCTGAGCATCAGTCTCGATTTCCATAACCGATCGGATCAGGCTCTGGTATTCACCGCCGCTCTGCACAGCTATTTGCGCGTGCCGGATGTTACCGCCTGCACCCTGCACGGCTTGAACGGCTACGTATACCAAGACGCCGCCGATGACGGCCGCTATAAGAACCAGCAGGGTAATCTGTTCATCAACGGCGAGGTCGACCGGGTCTTCGCCGAAGCACCGAAGCGGCTTCGCCTCAATTACGGCAACGGCGAATCGCTTGAAATCCGCCAAGGCGGATTTGCCGACACCGTGGTCTGGTGTCCGGGGCCGGAGCTGGCGGCAAGCTACAGCGATATGCCGGCTGCCGATTGGCAGCGTATGCTGTGCGTGGAAGCGGCCGCCGCCACGCAGCCGGTCACCGTGCTGGCCGATGGCCACTGGCAGGGCTGGCAGAAGCTGCAGGCGCTTTAAGCGCGGCAGATTGCCAGATAATTACGGACCGTGGTTTCCAGTCCGTCATACAGCGCTTCGCTGATCAGGGCATGGCCGATGGATACTTCCAGTACCGCAGGTACCATACTGATAAATGCATCCAGATTGGCTTGGTTCAAATCGTGCCCGGCATTGACGCCGATGCCCAGCGCCTGTGCTTCGGCCGCGGTCCGTGCACAGGCTGCGGCAGCCGTCGGGTCGCCATGTGCGAAAGCCTCGGCATATGGACCGGTATAGAGCTCGATGCGGTCGATGCCGAGCGCTTTGGCCAGCACCAGATCGGGCGTGCCGGCATCCATGAAAATCGACACCCGCACGCCCCAGTCCTGCAGTTGCTGCACATAGGGCTGCAGCCGTGCGCCGTCGGCACGCAGGTCGAAACCATGATCGGAAGTGATCTGCCCGTCGCCATCGGGAACCAGCGTGGTCTGCGTCGGACGCACGCGTTCAATCAGTGCCATCATTCCGGGATAATCGCCACGCGCCGGCGCGAACGGATTGCCCTCGATGTTGTATTCCACCCCGTGTTTCCGGCACAGCTGTGCCAGTGCATCGACATCGCCCGGCGTGATGTGACGTTGATCCGGGCGCGGATGCACGGTGATGCCGTGGGCGCCGGCTTTGATGGCGGTTTCGGCGGCCTTCAGCACCGAAGGCTCCGGGCCGCCGCGCGAATTGCGCAGCACCGCGATTTTATTGACGTTGACGCTAAGTGCGGTCACGCCTCGTTGCCGTTGTTGGTGTTGGTATCGGCCTTTCGGGCTTTGGCCTGTTCGGCCAATTCACGCATGCGTCGCAGTTCATCCGAGCTGATAATGTGACGCTCGTGCCGGCGCCGGCTTTCCACGCGGCTGCTGAGCAGGTTCCAGGAGCCCAGAAAGAGGAAGACCAGCGCCATCACCACCAGAAAGCCGACGCCGCGGGTGCTGAGATCGGCGAACATGGCCACGGCCACGGCGCCGACACTGAGCAGGTAATAGAGGATGTACATACGGGTTCTCCGAGATTCCTGCGATTATAGCAACGGCGAGAACAGCCGGGCACCGGCCTGTGCGAGGCGCTCGCCCAGGGGTAGCCGTTGTTTCGGATCGAAGCGGCGCGATTCGCCGAGATAGCCATACAGGATGCGTGCCAGCCGGTCGCCGAGATCGCTATTTTCGAACAGCATCGACAGCTCGAAATTTAGGCGGAAACTGCGCCGGTCGAAATTGGCGCTGCCCAGAATGACCGTGCCGTCGTCGACCAGTAAGGCCTTGGTATGCAGCATGCGCGGGAATTCGTACACGCGGACGCCAGCTTCGGCCAGCACATCGAAATAGGAGCGTGCGGCCAGGGTCACCATCCGGCTGTCGCTACGGCGCGGCACCACCAGTGCGGTATCGACGCCGCTGAGTGCGGCCGAGGTCAGCGCCATCATCGCCGCCTCGCTGGGCACGAAATAGGGGGTGACCAGCAGCACGCGTTTGCGTGCGCCGCTGATGGCCTCGACCTGGGCGCGGTGGATCGGCTCCCAGGGCGTGTCCGGTCCGGCCGCCAGTACTTGTGCGGTCACCGGCCCGGCCTGCGCCGGCGGCGGCAGGAAATAGCGGGCATCGGCCTTGAAACGGCCGCCGGCATACAACCAGTCGGCCACGAACGCCAATTGCAGCCAGCGTGCGATTTCACCCTCGGCGCGGAAATGCAGATCGACATAGGCATCGGCGCGCAGACCTTCGTTTTCCTCGTCGGTGATGTTGATGCCGCCGGTAAAGCCGGTGATGCCGTCGATCACCACGATTTTGCGGTGCGAGCGGATGTTGATCTGCGGCCGCCACAACCGGCGCAGAAAGAACGGATGGAAGAACGCGATTTCCACGCCGGCGTCACGCAGCGGCCTGAGGAACGACTCGCCGATATTCTTCGAACCGAGCCGGTCGAGCAGCAGCCGAACTTCGATGCCGCGCACGGCCTGACGGATCAAGGCATCGCGGATTCGGGTGCCGGTGATGTCCGGCTCGAAGATGTAGTACTCGAGGTGGATATGATGGCTGGCGGCATCGAAGGCCCGTTCCAGCGCGTCGTAGGTGGCCGCGCCGTTCACCAGCAGGTCCACCTGTACCGCACTGCTCGGTGCGAACCCGGAAGCGGCTACGTTCAGCCGCATCAAAGCATCGGCATTATCCGCCAGATTGGCTTCGGTCAGCGGCATCAGACCGGCACGCGCCTTGTTGCGCTTCAGGTTCTGCCGTTTGATCCGAGTCGGGCCGAGGAAGTGATAGATCAGAAAGCCGATATAAGGTAGCAGAGTCAGCGACAGCAGCCAGCTCAGCGTGGCGATCGGTTCGCGTTTCTGCAACAGGATCCAAGCGCTGAGCAGCAGCATATACAGCAGCCAGAGCAGGCCAAGTACCAGAGAGATGTTCGGCCAGGCCGCCTGTAGATGCATCCAGGCATTCAGCGCGGCAGTAATCACGCCCGGTTTCCGTAAATGCTTTCGGCGTAGCTCCGGCTGCTCAGCAGGCCCGGGTAAACGCCGATGAAGTCGGTTTCCGTCATGATCAGCCGCGGTCGAACGCCTGGTGATAGCGTTCCGCTTCGGCCACTTCGTTGCGCGAGCCCAGAAACACCGGCACGCGCTGGTGCAGAGCTTCGGGGTGCACATCGAGCATGCGTCCGTGCCCGGTGCTGCAGGCGCCGCCAGCCTGCTCGAGGATGAAGCCCATCGGGTTGGCTTCATACATCAGCCGCAGACGTCCGGGCTTGCTCGGATTCTTGGTGTCGGCCGGATAGATGAAAATGCCGCCGCGGGTCAGGATGCGGTGCACTTCCGAGACCATGCTGGCAATCCAGCGCATATTGAAATCCTTGCCGCGCGGCCCGGTTTTTCCGGCCAGCAGATCGG
>Ga0102812_10001373_pt1 | contig 16885 bp, 13 predicted proteins | sample ColrivemetaGS713_FD_79334 | JGI IMG/M metagenome (GOLD analysis project Ga0102812, IMG submission 79334) | Estuarine microbial communities from the Columbia River estuary - Flood tide ETM metaG S.713 | ecosystem: Environmental > Aquatic > Marine > Intertidal zone > Estuary | place: USA... | reverse complement strand
ACAAGCCGTTGGGATCTATTTTTTAAAAATAAATAAGGACGAAAAAACGAAGAATGAGCTTATAGAGTTAAGTGATATTTTATTGGAGCAGTATCCAAGTTCGATTGAACCCTTGGTCTTAAAGTCTGATGTAAGCAATGCCCTAAATGACTTTGTAACCGCTAGGAATTATCTAGAACAAGCTTTAGATATCAGTCAAAGTGATTTTAAACTGTGGATGAAGCTTTTGAAACTGGATGAGAAACTAAAAAAACCTGCTTTACAACTTGCTGATGCCAATAAAGCGATCGCCTTGTATCCAAACATTGCCGAATTACACAGAACTAAGGCGTACGCTCTTTACTATTTAGGTCAATATACCGAAGCTATTGTTGCGGCTGATGAGGGTTTGGAAGTTTCGATAGATAAGCAAGATAAGATCTCACTATTTATGTGTAAAGCCTTGTGCAATAGTAAGCTAAACAATAATTTAAAATCTGATAACCTCTACCGTGATGTATTAATACTTGATCCTTATAATACTGGAGCGTTAAATAACTATGCTTATAATTTAGCCTCTAGAGGTGAAAGGCTTTCCGAAGCTGATTCAATGATAAACGTTGCTTTAAAATTAGAAGGGTCAAATCCATTGCTTTTTGACACGAAGGCTTGGGTTTTGTATCATCAACAAAAATATACGGAGGCTTTAGATTGGCTTAATAAAGCCATTGCAATTGATCCAAGAAATATTGAGTATTATGTTCATTCCAAAGCAGTTTATCAGAAACTGGGCAATCAAACTTTGGCAAATGAAATGCAACAAACTATAGACAAACTAACTAGTGAAAACGTCAATTAAAACGATACTTGCAGTGTTTGGCTGCATGTTTATATTGTCTTCGTGCGGCAATAGAAGAAAAATACAAGCAGTTGATCTTAATCAACAAGTAATAGATAGCTATTGGGCAAGTCAATTCGAGTATGATTATATAGAATTGCGAGGCAAGGCTACAGTTGATGTAGATGGCAAAAGCAATAATGTCTCACTTCATATAAGAATGAAGAAGGATAGCATACTTTGGGGTAAATTTAGCTTATTGGGCTTCGAAATAGCAAAGGTTAAGATTACGAAAGACAGCTTTTTATTAGTTAACAGCTTTGCAAATGAGTATATGAAGTATGATAACAACTACCTGTATTCATACTTAGGTTTTAAAACTAACCTTGGTCAACTGCAAAATATGCTTTTAGGAAATGCCCCTTTTGATTCTGTATTGTACAAGTTAAACGCAGATAATGTGCAACTTAAGGCGAATGAAGGCATTGCTACTAACACTTTGCAATTAAACGATCTTTTTCGTACATTAAGTTCGGGTTTAAATACTGCAGATACAACTCAAAGTGCTCATTTACAATACGATGAGTATGAAATGGTAAACGCTAAATTGATGCCCAAAATTGTGAACATTACAGTTCGAAATCCAACATCTCCACTCGATGTTGTGCTTAATTATCAAATCGTAAATACTTCACCTATAACTACTTTCCCATTCGAAATTCCGAATGGGTATAAACGTAGATAAATATTTTAGGTTATTTTTAGTGGCATTAATGGTAATGCCTTTCTTAGCTTATAGTGCTCCAAATAATGCTACGCCAAGAACACGAGCTTTAAAACGCGATATTCAATCTATCAAACAAATTTTATCTCAAAATAAACTGGAGAAAAACACATTGAATGCAGAAGTTGCAGATGTGGAATATCAAGTGGCTGCTGCTAAGCGAGTTATCGTGATAATAGAAGGAGCAGAAAAAGTAAGTACTTATGAACTTGCTAAACTTCGAAATCAGCTAGAAGTAATAGAACGTGAACACGAAATGGCACTTTCGCAATACCAGGTAATATTGGTTGAAGAGTATAAAAATCGTGATTACAGAACCAAGCTTTATTTTTTAGCCTCTAGCAACAGCTTTAGTGAATTTATTACTCGGTTGAACTACTTAGAAAAGCTAAAAGAGTTTAGAAAACGCCAGCTTACTGCAATAGAGAATAAAAAGAAGGAAGTAGGTGATAAACTGTCGGTTTATAGTGGTTCTAGTCAAGAAAAGTCTAGAATTTCGAAAATGAAAATAGAAGAGGTTAACAGGCTAAATACTTTGCTAAATGAAAAGTATCAGGTGTTGCAAAAATTGGAAACCTCAGAAAATAACTTACAGCTACAACTAAATGCGGCTCAAGCTCAGCTAAATGAGTTTAGTGGTACTAAAGAGAATGGGGGAGCGAAAACTTCAATAGAGTCTACAATAAGTATTTCTAAAATGATTTGGCCGCTTAAAAATGGATTGGTAGTCAGTCACTTTGGTATACACAAGCATTCCAAAGAGCGAAAGATTCAAGTTGAAAACAATGGAATAGATATATTGGTATCTACCAATGAGCCAGTGCGATGTGTGGCAGATGGTGAAGTAAAGGCAGTATTGCAAATTCCGGGCTCTAATACAACGTTGATTATAGATCATAAAACACATTATTCGGTGTATTCAAATCTGGATGGTACCACGTTAAGCGTAGGTAATAAAGTAAATAAGGAAGATGTTTTAGGCAATGTAGCTAAAGATAATCAAGGTGCATCTAAACTTCATTTTGAGGTTTGGCAAGGCACAAAAAAATTAAACCCAGAGGATTATTTGCTGGGCAAGCTTAATTAGCTTGGTTATTCATTAAAAATCGAGATATTAGCCCCAATGAAAATTGCAGTAATAGGGGCAGGTGTTATGGGCAGCGGAATTGCCCAAGTGTCGGCTATGGCGGGGTTTAATGTGGTACTTTATGACATTAATCCTGTAGTTCTTCGTCAAGCAAAGGAACGCATTGAAAAAAACTTAAATAAAGCTATTTCTTTAGGCAAACTTTCTGAAGAGGAAAAGAATTCTACGGTAGATAAACTGCAGTTTACAACTAAGATAAATGATGTAATTGCGGATTTGATAATTGAAGCAATTGTAGAGAAATTAGATATAAAAAGTAGAGCACTTAATGAGTTGGCTGAGATTAATGGAGAAGCTACTATTTATGCATCTAATACATCGTCTATTCCACTTACATTGTTAGCGGCAAACTTTAAGTATCCAACACAAGTGGTTGGTATTCATTATTTTAATCCTGCTCATATAATGAAGTTGGTTGAAGTGATAAGTGCAGAGCAAACATCAGACGAAGTGCTTGCTAAAGCAAAAGAATATGTAAGCAAAGTAGGTAAAAAGTATATTGTAGCTAAAGATGCTCCAGGTTTTATTGTAAATCGAGTAGCTCGTCATTTTTATGTAGAGGGTCTCAAAATTTTAGAAGAAAATGTTGCAAACCACGAAGTAATAGATGAACTAGTTCAAGCTAGTGGTTTTAAAATGGGGCCTTTTCAGTTAATGGATTTAATTGGAGTTGAGACTAATTTATCGGTAACGCAATCCATGTATGAATTATTTAATTACGATCAGAAATTTAGACCCAACCGCATACAACAAAAAAAGGTGCAAGCGGGTTATTATGGTAGAAAAACCGGAAAAGGGTTTTATACGTATGACAAATGAAAAAGCTTTGGTTAGTTATAATCTTACTAGGTAGCACTTTAAGCTACATTGGGTGCGATTCAGACCCCATATATTCAGGAGAATGCTATGTGCCTGAAGTTGCGGTAAACGTAACTTTAAATATGAGTTTGCCCGAGTACTTTTTGTTGCAAAATACAGGTGAGTATCGTTATGTAGAAGGAGGAAATAGAGGAATTTTTGTTGTGCATAATTACGATGATGTGTATTACGCCATAGAACGTACTTGCACCTATAAGTCTGACAATGAATGTGCTAAGATATTTGTTGACAGTACTACATTGCAATTAAAATGTGGAACAGAAGTAGATACCGGTTTTGTAGAATGTTGCAACTCTCGCTTTTTATTTGATAGTCGGGTAGTAAATGGTCCAGCACGTTGTAATTTAAAAACGTATCGTATTAACTTAAGTGGTACTACGTTGTATATCAATAATTAAGGCAGATATATTATTCTGGATAAAACGCTTTAATCAGCAATTACTGTAGATAGGCTTTTTAGTTTTTGTGTAGATTTATCATAAGAAACACAAAGATCTGATCAGTACCCATGCTTTAGGTCGCACCCTACCCAAAAGTAGTAAATCAACTCGTAATTGGTTTTGTAATTTGGTTCTCCAAAATGTTTTATAAACGAATTTGCATCTAACCACAAACAATAAAAGCTATCGTTTTTGTGCATATACTCGGCAACTAGGTATTTAGTATGACAATTTGTTGTGCTATTGCCTTCATTCCACGCTGCTGAAAGCGTTGTATATGAAACAAAAGGGATGGGTTTTTTAACAGGTGTTTGAGCTTGAGCTTTATAAACTAAGGTGAAACAGACTATTAACAAGGAAAACAGCTTAGATGTTATATGAATTCGTGTGTTGCTCATTCTATTTTTAATATAACTCTATCCATATTTCCAGCAAGGGGCGTTATTTACAAATTTATTTGTTTGAATCTACTTTACACATTGCTTACTCGAATATAATAAAGACTTACCACCTTAAAACAGGATGATTATATACGCTATTATCGTTATCAATAATCTGAATGTAATACACCCCTTTTGGATATTTAATGGATGTGTTTATACTTTTAGTGCCAAAATATTCGCTGGTCTCTAATAGCTTGCCTATGGAGGAAAGCACATTAAGTTGAATGTATTGCTGATGCTTTTCAAATTGAATGTTGATTTCGCCCGTAGTTGGGTTTGGATAAACCAAAATGAAAGGACTTTGGTCAACTTTTTGAACCGATAGGGTGTTTACCACAATACAATTTGAGGTGTCAATACAATTGCTGTTTTTGAGCACTACTGCGTATGTTCCAATTACACTTGGCTTAAAACTCCTATTGGTTTCTCCTGGTATTTCGGCATATCCACTATCACATTTTACCCATTGGTAGCTAGCCAATGTATCGTTGCTCCAAAGCGTATTGTTTGTAGAGGTAATGGAAAGGTCAAATGTTATAATTATAATGTAAGTAGTTAAAATACTGTCGCATTGAGCATCTATATCAAAGGTGTCTCGTATTATTTGCGATGTGTGATAGGTTGATCCATTTAATGTTACAGAATCGCAGGATTGAATTGTATCGTATGTCTGAACGGTGTTGTTTATAATCAAAAGTGTATGAATTATACTATCGCAGCCATTGTTGGTGCCAAAGGTATCCATGATGGTTTTAGAGTTATAATGGTAAATGCCATTCCAATATACCGAGTCACAACTCGCAAGGGTGTCATATTCCACTTTAGATTGATTAACGGTAAGTGCCGCCGTAACTATACTGTCGCAACCATTTATAGTCTGAAAACTATCTGCGATTTGTGTAGAATTGAAGTATGTAATTCCTTTGTAAATTAGAGAATCACACGAAGTGTAAAATTGCTGGATGTTGCTGGATTTTGATATTCCCAAGTGTACATGAACTATACTATCACATCCATAGTAGGAAGAAAAAGTATCTGTTATTACAGTGGAAGCAAAGTAGCTTTTTCCTTGATAATCGGCGGAGTCGCAAAAGTTCAAAAACGTATTTTTAATGGAAGAATTGCTGATGTGTAAAGTTGTTTTAATTATGCTATCACAGCCATTTTGCCTTTGGAATGTATCTTGAACCAATTGACTGGTATAATAAATCGCACCATTCACACTGGCCGAATCACAACTTTGTCTGTAATCTTGAATGCTAATGCTATTTGATATATTCAGATTGTATTGAATAAGGCTATCACATCTTTTTGTGGATTGCAAAGTGTCGAAAACCGTTTGAGATTGATAGAATGCAGTGCCATTTATCACAATCGAATCGCAACCATTTCTCTGCTCTATTTTTAGCGATGAGTTACTTATGTTGATTTGAGTATTAACAATACTATCGCATCCGTTAATAGTACTAAATGTATCGTGTACTAACTTAGAGGTGTAATAAAAAGTGCCTTTAAATAAAGTTGAATCACAGTCTGTAATGGTATTATTATTTACTACAGAATTATATATGGTAAGGGCGGTATTTATAATGCTATCACAGCTATTTGAACGAGTAAAAGTATCCTGCACGTTTTGCGAATTGTAATAGTAAATGCCTTGAATTAAGGCAGAGTCGCAAGCGGTAGCCGTATCGTTTTTAACAAATGCATAGTTTATCATTAAAACACGTTCTACAATACTATCGCAGCCCACGGAAGTATTTAAGGTATCAAAAACAGATTGGGGTGTAGTGTATGTTTTACCATATAAAACAGCTGAATCGCAATGATACGTAGTGTCTTTGGTTTTTATTGAATTGTGAATGGTGAGAACCGATGTGATAATACTATCGCAACCGTGAATGGTGCTTAGCGTATCTAAGATGCTTTGAGTGGCAAAATACCAATGCCCATTTACTAAGGCAGAATCACAATTCGTTAAAGTGTCATTTACAGAAATAGGATGATGGATTTTAATCGTACTAATGATTACACTATCACATCCATTTTGTCGGTTAAACGTATCAAGTAGAACGGTGTCAGAAAAAAACGTGTTACCTTTTACACTTTTAGAGTCGCACCCATAATAGGCATAGTTTAAAACAATTGAACTATCGATTTGAATGTTGGTTATGCGTATGCTATCACAACCATTTATGGTATTAAATGTATCAAGTAGGGTAGTGGTTTGATAATAAACCGCTCCATAAGCAGTGAGTGAATCACAACCCTTTAAGTTGCTTATCTGTTACTTTGAATTATTGATAGTAAGATTGGTTGTAACTATGCTGTCACACCCGGACTTTGTGTATAGGGTATCAATAATTGATCGAGTAGAGCTGTACCAATTTCCATTTACCAAAGCAGAATCACAAGAAACAATAGAGTCTTTGGCTGTTTTGGAAGGAGAGATGGAAATGTAAATATGCGTAATGCTATCGCAGTTGTTTACAGATGAAAGTGTATCTACCAGCAGTGCAGAACTGAAATGCCAAGTATTGTCAAAATAAAGCGAATCGCAACCCGGATATGTGATTGCAAAAGTGTCTATGTCTTTTATGGTGAGGTTTAAAAATGCAACACTATCACAACCGTTTGCAGCAACACCTAATGAGTCAAAAACAACAGTGTCTCTTGTGTAGGTTACATTGTCAATCCATGTATAGTTGCAAAACGCAACAATGGTGTCTCGTCTTGTTTTAAACATACACGACTCGGCGGCACCTGCATCTCGTTGGTAAAGTATTGGTCCATTTTGAGCAGTGCTGGAGTCGGCAGGATTTCCCTTATCAATGGCAACGCTGCCTGGTAAGGGAGGCAAGGTTTTGGTATACCCACCATTGTATTGCAAGGCACCCAAGTTTAAATTGGATTTAGAAACGTAGGTTTGGTCCGTTGATATCACACCTGCATTAGTATTACTAAAAATATTATAACCCAATGAATGAATGCTATCGGTATAAACTACCGAACTATCATACGTCGCTAGAATGCTACTTATTGTTGTAAGCTTTGTGTACGATTTCTTCGATTTTTTACCAAAAACGGCACTGCCACTATCTGCACTACTCTCGTTTATAGTTACATTTTTTAGATACAAATTATCATAGAAGTAAATGCTACCACCTTCGACACTTGCGGTGTCTCTGGAAAATGTAGAATTAATAATGGTAGGATTGATGGCTTTTATAGCTGCACCATAGTCGCTTTTGTTGTTGTTAAATGTACTACCCGTTATCACACAGCCTCGTGTAGAACCAAAATGCAAAGCACCTCCGCTATTTTCTGAGAAATCGGAATGTTCTAAATACAAGCTATCGTAGGTCATATACATCGTAAAGCCATTGTTGGTATTCTTAGAGAAATGACAATGCGACATTTTCAACGTACTTGAGTCATCATTCGAATAGCTACCTAGATAAGCACCACCGCCATAGTCACCTACGTTGTTGTCGAAATTGAGATGACTGAAGTTAATAATGGGTGTTTGAAGGACAGTATAAAGTCCGCCCCCTAAATAATCGGATTTATTATTTTTAAAATCTGTGTTTTGGATGGTGAGACTATCTAATGTTCCGGAAATGTAACCTCCACCACCAGACTCGTATGCATAGTTATCATTAATTTCACAGTGGTCAATAAGTACGCTGCTTTTGTAAATATTTACGTACAGACCTCCTCCATATTCATCTGCTTTATTCTTGTTAAATTTGGAATTATTTATGCTTAAATCACCATATTTAGAGTCGATGTAAGCACCACCTCCCATGCCAGAATAGCTTTCATTATTTTCTACGGCTAGATTATCGAAAACGACAGACGAGCTATCGAAATAGGCATAAAGTCCACCGCCTTCGTCGTCGGCGTAACAGTTTTGAATATCCATATTTTGAACAATAAGGCTGTCCAAATTTTTTCCTGAAATTTTTATTCCACCGCCTATATGCGAAGTGGATTTGTTGTTGTACGATATAACATTTCGCACCAACCCTTTTTTTCCCTTGGCACTTATAGATATACCTGCAGTATAATAGTTTGTATTATGCTTTGTGGAAATATTACGTATTAGAAAACTGTCTGTATACGCAAGCACAGTTATGCCGCCACCGCCATTACTGTCAGATCTAATATTTTTTAAGTCTAAAAAGCCTCCGTATTGATTTACATCTAGCCCTTGACCGAGATTAGATACAAAAGATAAATTCTTAATATTCATGTATTTCGCGGCGAGATCTATGTAAAAGGAATTAGACGAATATGCTGACGAATCCTTTTTGAAATTGCAACTATCAATAAAAACACTGTCTATTTCATTCATAATAAACATGCTATTTGCCAATCCATTATTGCATCGATTGTTAAAGGAATTGATGTTTTTAACATGCAGTTTTTTTGCATTAGCCTGCAAACCCACTACACCACTTGTCTCAGTTAAGTTTTTATACAGTTTAAAATCTGTTAGATTTATCATATTGGTAATGTCGCCTGAAATTAAAATGCCTGAACCATTTCCTCCATAATAGTCGGTTGTGTTTTCTGTTATATCAAAATTGGTTAAGTTTAGATTGGTTGCATTTAAATCAGCATAAATACCGCCACCACTTCTCAATATGTCGTTACCGTGTATGTCTAAGTTTGTAAAAGAAACATAGTCGCTAGTTACTTTCATGTCAAAACCTCCACCATTGTTGGCTTCGTTATCCTTAATTAACGTATTCTCAATGATTAGTGTATCCAAAGTGGCAATTAGTTTTATACCGCCACCATTTCCGTTTGTTGTATTTGCCTGTATGGAGCAGTTTAAAACAGTGAATTTTTTGGCATCTATAACAATGAAAGCCCCACCTGCAGAATCGGCAGCGTAGTTTCCATTGAATGTGGAATTGGTAAAATTTAGAAAATCGCAGTTGGAATGCAAATAGAAACCTCCACCATCATCTTGGGCAATATTGCTTAAAAATGAAGAGTTGTCAATATCAATATATTTTGTTGAAGCTTCTACAATGAGTCCTCCTCCTTTTTTAGCAATGTTTTGGCTAAAAGTGGAACGGCTAATGGTCATAGTATCAACTTCGCCCAATAATCGTATGCCACCTCCAGCTCCTGTGCCATAGTTACTCAGAAAAGCCGTGCTATCAATCCAAAATGTTGATGCTTTAATAATTAGATAAATGCCGCCAGCAGTGTCATAGGCCTCGTTTTTGCTAAACGTATTTTCTAGCAAGGTTAAATTTCGGGTTTCAATATCAAGATATGCAGCACCACCAATGTCACTCGCTATGTTTTTTTCAAAGGAGGAGTTTTTAAAAAGCAGCGAGTCTGAATTAGCTTTAATATATACAGCACCAGCATCTTCATCCGATTTATTCCTATAAAATGTGGTATTTTCTATTTGTATAATACTGTTTAGTGTGGTGTCCGGACGATTGTTTATATAAATGGCTCCACCCTTGTATTTGGCCCTGTTTTCTTTAAAAAAGCAGTTTCTGAAAACAATTACTGACAAACTATCTTGAATAGAAATTGCTCCGCCATTGGAAGTGGTTGTTCTTCCGCTTATAAATAGGAGCGAGTCCATAAATAAGCTATCGCAAGATTGTACATCGAAAATTCGTGTTGTACTGTTTCCAGAAATAAATAGAGAGTCAGAAGAGTTAAAGATGCCAATAATGTATAGTGATTTAGTAATGGATATTTGACTGGAAAGCGTAATAGTGTTGTTGCCGGATGAAATAAGGCTAGCTTGAAATCGAATTGTATCACCATTTTGGGCAGAATCTACAGCAGCTCGAAGTGTTCCTGTGCCGGTATTGTTAATGTTGGCTACCCAATGTGTTGACCCTAAGCTTAATATGACTAATAGCAGACAACTACTTAATATGATGTATCTTCCCATTTATTTTGCAAATGTATTGGCAGAAGCCTAAGAAACGAATTTCCTTTTTGTGGTCCCGAGCAGAATCGAACTGCTATCTAAAGTTTAGGAAACTTCTATTCTATCCGTTGAACTACGGGACCTAGAATATCTCGTGATAATTTTTTTGAGAACGCAAAATTAGTATTCTATTGCGTTTTAATTGAATAGGCATAAGCTAAATAAACATATTATGTGGCATTTATTTAAAGATCAAGTTTGTATTTTTTAGTTGATTTGAGGTATATTTGACCAACCTAGCTAATTAACCCAATTAAATGTTCATCATAATTATGAATAGATTTTCTGTAAAACGCACACTATTTATAAGCATATTACTGCTGTTTATTTCCTTTCAATCTAATGCACAAGAGGTTGAAAATGATTCTGTTATAGTAGGCGTTGAACGTAGTACTGTTGAAACTACTGTAGAGCGAACTGTAAGCACTAAAAAAAGCAGCACTAAAAAAAGCAGCAGCAATAGCAGCAGTTCTAGCATAAATGTAGTAAAGGTAAGCGGAGACTCTGTAGATAGAAAGTTTATTCATAATGAAATTATTGATGAATTTGGACCTAGGATTGAGTTAATAACGCCAATAGTGTCGCGTGGTGTAAAAATTTTAGAAGTAAATAAGCTTGTAACGGTAATGGGCAAGGTAGAAGATGACCATGAAATAAAAAGCGTAATTATAAATAGTATACCTGCTAAAGTTACATCAGATGGAGAGTTTTGGGCTACGATACCGCTGGATTACGGGGAAAATGAAATTAGTATTGAAGCCACTGATGCTTTGCATAATGGTAGTTTTAAGAAATTTGTGATAGATCGTAAAATGACTATTGATGCACCACCTGTTTCAACAAATCAAGCTAATAGAATAACCTGGCAGTCGCCAAGAAAAATGGGAGAGAAAACGGCAGATTCTTTATTCCTTGTTCAGGTTTGTGTTGAATCTTCTGATAGCATAGAAACAGTTAAACTTTGGTTAAACGGTTGGAAAGCGTTAACTGTAAGAGCAACAGAATTGGAAAGTTTAGGAAATTGCAAGTATTCTATTAGCAAACAAGTTAGTTTGAAATTGGATGCAAATAGAATTAGAATAGAGGTAGTTACTAATAAAACACGGTTTGATGATGAAATCGAGTTATTCTATAATACCATAGAGCCGCAATATTATGCCTTATTAATTGGAAACGAGGATTATAAAGATCCCGAATTTGGCAAATTGGGTGAACCTGTGTCCGATGCCTATAAACTTAAAAATGTGTTAGAAACCCAGTATAATTTTAATGACGACAAAGTGATTATACTAAAAAACGCGTCACGTGCTGATATTTTAAATGCTTTTGCTGAGTTTCGCCAAAAGATTACGGAAAACGATAATGTATTAATATTCTTTGCCGGGCACGGAAGATGGGTAGAGGATATGAAAATGGGCTTTTGGATTCCTATAGATGCAGAAGGAGATAATGAATCGAATTGGCTATCGAATTCAGATATTACAACACAGATTCGAGCACTAAAATCGAAGCACACCTTACTTATTTCAGATGCATGTTTTAGTGGTAGTATTTTTGCTACTAGAGGTGGATTTAATGATGATGCAGGAGTTGCAGTATTGTATGATTTGCCAAGTAGGAATGCAATGACCAGTGGCAATAAAACAGAAGTACCAGATGTAAGCGTTTTTATGGAGTACTTGGTAAAAAGGTTGGAGCAAAATACAAACAAGTATCTTACAGCAGGAGAGCTATATATGAGTTTAAGAATTGCAGTAACGGGTAATAGCCCCGCTGTTCCCATTTTCGGTCCGCTTCAAGACACAGGAGACGAAGGAGGTGACTTTATTTTTGTAAAGAACAGGTAGGTTAGGAAATTCCAGCTCCTGCAATTGTCTCGCTGCTCGGACATATAAACTTTAATTTGCCATTTTCGTCTTCGGCCATAAGAATCATACCAGCACTTTCTATGCCTTTTAGTTTACGTGGTGCTAAATTTGCTAAGTATGTAACTTGTTGACCAACAATTTCTTCAGTCGTAAAATGCTCAGCTATCCCGCTTACAACTATTCGTGTTTCGGTTCCCACATCCAAGGTAATTTTTAGCAATCTATCTGCCTTTTTAACCTTTTCTGCGGCTTTAATCGTAGCTACTCTAATATCCATTTTAGCAAAATCATCATATTGAATTAAAGGCTTATCAAACTGAGCAACCGTTGAAGCACTTTCTACTACTATTTCTTCCTGTTTCAATTCTTCTTTTTTAAGTTTTTTTATTTGAAAAGCAATAGTCTCATCTTCTACTTTTTCGAATAATAATTCTGCTTCTCCAATCTTATGTCCAGCTTTAATTAAATCTTGGTATGAATTCAATTTTAGAAGTTTAAGTATTTTTTGTGAAGTAATAGGTAAAAAGATTTCAGCATATTTCCCTATGGTATGAACAATCTGGAGACAAGTGTAAATACAGTCTGCAACGGCTTGTGTATTGGCATCATCTTTAACTAATAACCAAGGAGCAGTATCTTGTAAATATTTGTTTCCATTTCTAGAAATTTCCATAAAATATTCTAAACCATTCCGCTGGTTAAACCTCTCTAAAGCATCCACTAATTTCTGTTCAGCTTCCGAAGTGCTCAAGGTGTTATTGCCATCGGGCACAACTCCGTTAAAATATTTATGCGTTAGCACTACTACTCTATTCACAAAATTCCCAAGAATAGCTACAAGCTCATTGTTCACCTTAGCCTGATAATCGGCCCAGGTAAAGTCTGCATCTTTTGTTTCGGGTAAAATAGATGTAAGTACGTAACGTAACTCATCTGTTTTACCATGAAAATCGTTTAAGTATTCGTGTAACCAAATTGCGTGGTCTCTGCTGGTAGATATCTTCCCTCCTTCTAAGTTAAGAAACTCATTTGCAGGCACGTTGGTAGGTAAAATAAAATCGCCATGAGCGTACAACATGGCTGGAAATACTATGGTATGAAAAACAATATTGTCTTTACCTAAGAAATGGGTTAATTCTGTTTCACTATCCTTCCACCATTTTTCCCAATCATCGCCAGCGGCTTCTTTAGTTGCTGTAATGTAACCAATAGGAGCGTCAAACCAAACGTACATTACTTTTCCTTCAGCTCCATCTATTGGAACAGGCACTCCCCAGTCTAAATCGCGGGTCATAGCTCTTGGCTTTAATCCTTCTGCTAACCAACTATTACATTGTCCCCAAACACTTGATTTCCAACTACTTTTTTTATTAGCAACCCAAGCATTTAAGAAGTCGTCTTGCAATTTATCCAACGGCAAGTACCAGTTTTTTGTTTCCTTAAGAATAGGGTTATTTCCCGTTAAGGCGGAACGAGGATTTATAAGTTCTGACGGATTACTAGCTCTTCCACAGCTTTCGCATTGGTCGCCATAAGCATTGTCATATCCGCAGTTTGGGCAAGTGCCAACAATGTATCTGTCTGCCAAAAATTGTTTGGCTTCCTCATCATACATTTGCTCGGTTACTTCTTCTATAAAAACACCTTTGTCGTAAAGGGTTCTGAAGAAGTCTTGAGCTGTGTCGCTATGCAAAGCATTTGTTGTTCTGCTAAAGGTGTCGAAATTTATGCCGAAATCTTTTAGTGCTTTTGCAATAATGGTGTGGTTTTCATCGACAACCTGTTGTGGAGTTTTACCTTCTTTTTTAGCTTTTAACGTAATAGGTACGCCATGTTCGTCTGTACCGCAAACAAAAAGTACGTCTTTACCTTGCATACGCAAGTAGCGGTTATAAATGTCTGAAGGTAAAAAACAACCTGCAATATGCCCAATATGGATTGGTCCATTAGCATACGGAAGTGCACAAGTAATTAAATGTCGCTTTGCCATAAAAGTGTGCAAAGGTACATTTACCTTTAGTATTTGCGAATTGGTGTTACCAATTAGTTATGACTACACTTTCACTCAATTTACTATCTAGATTCGGTGTGCTGCTTCTTACCGAGTTTGTGTCTTACTTTATGCTAAAAAAACAGATCGCGGATTATTTGAGATTCCGCATTATCAATCCAGCTAAAATTTCCTCAGAGCAACGTTGTGTTGCCTTTGTGTACCTCTGTGGAATTTCTTGTACTACAGAGTATTGTAAAAAGCAAGGGTTACGACTTTCATCACCTCAATTAATCGTAAAAATAGGTAAGTTAAAACTACACTTACGATGCCATTAGCGTTCGTCTTTTTTGCACTTTAACGAGTATAGGGTGTAGAATTACAGAAAATAGAATAATAGATGTACCGATATAGAAATCTAGATTTAGGTCTGCATCTTCATTAAGCAACCAAATGACTAGCAAAATTCCGTAAACGGGTTCTAAATTTATGGTAAGGTTGGATATAAAGGCAGAAATTTCTTTAAGGGCTTCCATAGACAGTACAAAAGCAACACTGGTGCAAAGCCAACCTAATAAAAATAGCCAAAGCCAGTCGTTACCGGTAGGAAACCATTGACTTTGCGGTAAATAATATTGTAGAATTGGATAAAGTATGGTTAATAACAAGAAACCAGACCCTAACTCTATTACACTAACAGATATGCTGTTTTGACCGGTTATATATTTCTTGTTTAGTACAGAAAATAATGCAGCTAAAAATGCAGAAATTAAACCCACTACTATGGCCATATAAAAAGTGTCACCAACGCCGCTCAAAAAGTAAATGCCAACAATTACCAGTAAGCCTAAAAATAATTCGACCCATTGAAACTTAGATTTTGTGATAAGAGGTTCTAGTACTGAGGTAAACAGAGAAGTAGTGGCAAGACAAGCGAGGGTTACAGATGCATTATTTCCAATTTTTATACTACCATAAAATGCAAGCCAATGCAAACAAACTAAAATACCAATGCCCGCAAAACGCAGTACATTGATTCGCTTAATGTTTAGAATACCTTTAAGTACTCCTGGTATAAAAACCAAACCCAAAATAGCAATCCACAGCCTATTCCATACCAAGGCAGTTTGCTCTAGCGTTATAAGTTTACCTAAAATTGCAGTTACTCCAAAGAGAAGTACCGCAATATGTAATTGTAGGTACGCTTTTTGTTTAGTTTTATTTGTTGCTGACACGCTGGGCAATAATAGTTTAAAAAATAAAAGAGATAAATGAAAATTAGAAGTTTAAAGCAAGCCATAACACTTGCTAAATCATTATGGAACAATAAAGACGAAGTAAAAGATATTTTTAATGAAACAGGAAAGAAAGCATATGATCATAAAACCGAAATGAAAACCGGTTTATTTGCTGATGTACAAATACTCAGAGAAATGGTAAATTCCTATTTAAGCGGTGACTATAAGTTTAGTAAAAGAACTATAGTGTATTTAGTAGCGGGTTTATTGTATTTTTTAAGTCCTTTTGATTTAGTTCCTGATTTTATCTTAGGTCTTGGTTTTGTAGACGATGCAGCCGTGTTAGCTATGGTAGTGAAACGATTAAAAACCGAAATTGATAAATACAGGAAAGATAAAACAGCTAGGGATACGCAAACCATAATTATAGAATAACTAAATTTGAAATTAAAAATGAAACTACTTTTTGTCGGGTTAATTATTAGCTCCGCGTTTTTGTCTTTTTCAACACAAGAACCTACCACTTCAAATACTAAATTGATTGAAGGTATGTATAAGGGAATTTATAAAACGAATGCAATGCCTTCTTCTATAAACGATTATCGCATTTCAGTAATTGCAATAGACGATTCCATAATTGAAATATCGCCCTTAATTCCAAATCAAACAATAAGTTTTAGAGTTATTGTGGAGCCGGCTAATGACGAAATAGATTCTCGTGGAAACCCAGTAATGCTAAATTTTAAATCGCCCACTGCTAATTTCGATCGTAAAGGATATTTTTATCCTGCCTCTGGAATCCTTCATTATTCATTTCAAGGAGCAATTACTGACAAATCAAACTTTGAAATATTTACCGGAGAAAAAGAATAAAATAAAAAATGCTGAACAAAACGTTTGATAAGGATGGAAATCCAATAAGCCCTGTATTGCCAGAAAATGTAAAAAATTATTTGATTGACATAGATGGCACTATTACAGAAGATGTGCCTAATGAACAACCAGAAAGAATGGCAACTTGCGAGCCGTTTCCTGATGCTCTGGAAACCTTAAACAAGTGGTACGATAAAGGTCATATCATAACTTTCTTTACATCTAGAACGCTAGAGCACAAGGAAGTAACGGAGACCTGGTTAAATAAGCACGGGTTTAAGTACCATGGGGTAATTTATGGTAAACCACGCGGTAGAAACTACCATTGGATAGATAATCATATAGTGCGTGCTACCAAGTATAAGGGTAAGTTTACGGAGTTAACCACCAAATTGAAAAAAGTGGAACTTTTTGAAGAATAATTAAGTTATT